>Ga0194059_1000428_pt1 | contig 20109 bp, 20 predicted proteins | sample SepL6211m_MetaG_FD_163426 | JGI IMG/M metagenome (GOLD analysis project Ga0194059, IMG submission 163426) | Anoxic zone freshwater microbial communities from boreal shield lake in IISD Experimental Lakes Area, Ontario, Canada - Sep2016-L626-11m | ecosystem: Environmental > Aquatic > Freshwater >... | reverse complement strand
TTTGAGCGTATCCGTTTTTGAAAGAATTGAGTTAAACCAGTTGCTTACATTTTACGATTACAAAAACAGCACTACCGATAACTCTAAGCAGCTGAATTTATTCTGAAAATATTCCGGACACGAGTGGGAACATTTAAATCATTATTTAACCAACAGTGAAAAATTATATTTCTTTCATGAATTGACAAGAGCTTTCTCTGCTCAATGATTTTAGGTGAGCCCGTGGTTCCAATCATGCCGAAGAAAAGACCCGAAATCCCCGGAAGGGAAGGAAAAAGCTGCGCCCTCCCCTTCCGGAGGCAAGCCGGGGGCCTAGTTGGGATGCACAGGGAATACACCATCCCATGCGATACACATCAGGACCGGCAGATAAGGCTGCTGATTGCTGTGGGCTATGCCGGCTAGGTTACCTGCCGGAGTTATGGCATCAAAGGCAAGCTGTGTATTCGGACTGGCGGAATTGTACGTGTTCACAGTTATCGGCGGTTTTCCCGAACTTGGCGGCTTTGACAACAGGCTCCCTGCGGCAACGGCCACCGTCGCCACGGCATTGGAGACTACCTTCAGATTGTGGGTATGGGGCGGGAAGTTACTGGACGACACCGTAACGGTAGGTGCGCCGTAGTTCTTCCCGATGGCCCGGGGCGTCAGGCCCGTCCCGGCCCCATAACACATCGGTGCCTTCCCCTGGAAATCGGGAAGGTTGAAGTTTACGCCCGGCGAGCCGCCATACAGGATCCCGATTACAGCATACAGAATCTGATATTGGCTGACGTTGAGCAACTGTCCGTTGCACTCGAGCCAGCCGTATGGAACGTAATTATAAGTAAAACAACGAATTTCCCCGATGAATGGATCAGCCATTTTGTCTCTCCTTTACGTTACGGTTGCGGTGGGTATAATCCGACGGTGGCGACACAAAAGCTTAATACCAGTGACGGCTGCATGTTTGCGTGGAAACCGGAGCCTCCGTCCGGATCCACGGATGCACTGCCGAGGTATTTGGTCCCCTTGGTCGGCGTATAGGCAAGCTTGCCGGTGGTACTTACTTTTGCAAGGACATTGTTGCCAGGGGCAGGGGCAGCAGCCGCAGCCGAACTTGCCATTAAGGGATGCGTGTGCTGTAACAATCCCCCCAACTGAACTTTTTCACTCCCCCCCGATTTCCCTTCGTAGTAGTTGGGATCCCTAAGATTCCTGCTCAGCGGCACTCTTCCCCTCAGATCGGGAAGGTTGAACGTATTGACGCCATCGCCACCAAAGGTTGTACGGAGAAGACTAAACAGGGCCGTATATTGCCGTATGTTCAGAGATTGCCCATCACAGGGCACCCAGCCTTCTGGTATTGTGTTGAAACTAAAAAGCCTTATTTCACCGATAAAAGGTTCAGCCATTTCGATCTCCTTTCGTTAAGCAGGCGTGGGAAACAAGCCCTGCAGGCAGATAATGTAATTAATGCTGAAGGATTGCATTACGTTGTCATGCGGTTGTCCACCGCCAGGTGCTGCTCCTATTTCTGCCGACGCCATGGAGGTGTCACCGGATGTTGCCGTGGAATAGAGATTGTACCCCGAACTGTTCGCCAGATAATTTTTGACCCCACCCACTGGGGATGGATCGCCCGTTGTCGATGCATCGCCCACGCTGATGGTATGGCTATGCACCATGATATCCAGCTCCGTCAATGTGACGGTTTCAGTGCCCAGGGTTTGTCCAAGAACTCTGTTGGTCAGGTTTGTTCCCTGCCCCCTGTGAACCGGAATCCTGCCCCGCAGATCCGGGAGCTGGAAGGTTGTTCTGCCGTCGCCTCCGTAGGTTGTCCCGATCAAGGCAAAAAGCGGTTGGTTGTCGGTAATCCTCAGCATCGTTCCGTCACATAAGGCCCAATCTGCCGGCGCGTAGTTTCCGCCGAACATCCTTATTTCACCTAAATACGAATCACTCATGAAAAAAACCTCCCTTTTCGATTAAAACACTTGGCATAAATACAATGTCTAATTAACGATCCGCCTCAATCTGCAATTGAACTCAAACCACCCCCTTTCTCGGCTTCAAAAACAGGCTGTTTTGGCTACTCTGGCACCTCCGTCAGACCCAAGCCGACCGTTTGAACGCCACTTTGCTCCCGTATCCCAGAGGGCTGGAGAGACATGAACCAGCACGTTCCACAGTCTTTCGTCAAGCAGAAGCCAAGCCACAGGTACAGCCGCATTGCCGGGTTGTGCTTCTCAACATGCAGGGTAACCGGCACCCTGGCCGTATCCGCCTCACGGTTCAGCGCTTCCAGCAATCTCCTCCCAATCCCTTTGCCCCGATATTCGGGCAGCACACTGATATCGATGATGCGGAAATCCTCTGTGCCCCTGCTCACATACAACCTGCCGACCGGCTTTTCATCCAGCAGGATCAGATCTAAACTGGCATTGTGGTAATTCTGTCGGTAGTGGGAATGCTGGAGATTGAACTGCATCCGGATAAAACCATCCCACTGGGCATCATCCCAGCCGAATAGCTCTTGTTCCCCGGCGCGGGTCGAGGCGTACAGCCGGATCAGGAACTCCATATCGCCCTCCCGGATCGGACGAATCACTGCTCCGGTTTCCATTTGAATCATCATGTCGCTTGTCCTCGCATTTGGTCAGTAGCGTAGGTCGCGTTACGATTTTCAACGCGACGTTATCAATGCTGACATCATTATAAATCGTTGCGTTTCACGGAAAACGCGGAATACTGCCCGTATATTACGGGGATCCCATACTGACCGTGTCAGTTTTCCAAGTTTTCCACGGAATGCTTTCAGACTAAATCAACACGAATCCTAACGCCGAATTGACAGCATCCTTTGCAACACTTAAAGCGGTATTTATGGCCGCCTCCACCGCCAAGGCGCCGAGCCCGTCAATAGTCAATAAAATTGATCTCGCCGCCTGTTTTTGAATATCCAACTGAAGTTTTGCCTCTTCCACGTCTATTATTTTTACTGCTACAAGAGACTCAATTGTTGCAAGGCACTGTGCCATTTTTACACCTTCACTCTTTGCGTATTGAAACATATCACCCCGCCCCCACCTCCATCCAAACCGCTTCAACCCCACCCGACGCAATCAACTCCCGCGCCCTGTCCGAAGGACTCGGCCTGCAGCGCTGTGCAAATCAGACTGAGCAATAGATAAACAAGTGCAAGACCTATTGCCACTTCGAGCATTGTTGATCCGAACATGTTTGCCTCCTTCGCGAGTTATTGCTTGGTAATGCATGCCGACCTCAACGCATCGCTTATACAGAAATAGTGCCCACTTTTTACAAAACAAAATACCGCTTTATTATCAGTGAGTTAAGTCATTTATAAGTGTGCTGGATCGATCCGCGCCGGAGTGCCGGAATGACCAGATACTGATCGATTCCCGGCAGACCCTTGAATATTGCGACTTTGACGTAATTCAAGAAACTGGACACATCTCGCCAACACCTTGATAATACTGATTATAGGCGGCGGCCAGAAACTGAATATCCATAGAACGGCGCTTTTTAGTGTTCAAGACCAGCAGCGCTGTTGGTGAAGATCCAGACCTTGGCTGATATCGCGTGGCCGGGCTTTGAGAGGGTCAGGGGCGTTATGAATTGGGGATTTATAGTAATTTGCAGAACAAGCGGAAGGGTTTTATGAACGGGGAAGGACAAGCTATACCAACATCCAGGGTTCCATGATGTTTATCGACAGGGTAGGATTTGATTTTGAACGTCGCAAAGCCTCTAATAAGGCAAGGCGGCATTGATAAAAATATCCAAGCATTGAAGCCGAAGCCGAATAGATCGAACGATTATTTGATGTCATTAGTTTTCACCGTGTCCGCCATGCTTATAATTTCCCACAAACCCATACACCCGAGCATTCTCCATCAACTCCTTAATAATCGCGGTGGCCTCGGGATATTCCAGTCCATGTGTTTGAATAAGGTGGTGATAAATGTGGTTGTATTCGTTATAGATGTTGGTGCTGAAAATTCCCGTATCATCGGTGCCGACCACCACCGGCGGGAAGCTTGAGAACTCCCGCTTGTCCTTGTCCAGCCCCAGCCAGCGCCATAAATGATGTTCCTTGTGATTCTTGTAGAAGCTGATGCGGACATTGCTGGTGGGAAGGGTTTCCAGAACTATCTCGCGGTGATGCAGCTCCGTCAGAAGCGTCTCCTGAAGCGACATCAACTCAACCACGCCAAAGTGCTTGGTTGTCTCAACATCAATCTTTTTATGATACTTCTGGCGGCAGTCGGCGCGATGGTAGAGCGAAAGCAGCTCCAAAGCCTCCCGGTCACACTGTTCACGGTTGGCAAGTCGCCATTCCTCCGCACACCACGTCGGCTGGTGCATGGCATCGTCAAGCTCATGCAACAGATGTAACGGGCAATGACGGCGCATCAGCCACGCCTGAATATGGGAATGCAGGGAATAGTGCTTGCCGTAAATCTGTTGGCTTAGGGAAATAGCCTCGGCGCGGACGGAAGTCAGTTTAGCGGTACAGAGGTGACTACTTGAATGCTGTTCAAGAAAATGAATGACAAACAGCAGATCACCCAGCCACTCCCCCTTGCTCATCACCAAAGTATTGCCCACATGATCCAGCCATAATTGGGGATGAATCCCTGCCGCCGTACCATGCCCAATGCGATCTCCCCGACGCAGTCCCAAAAATTCCACCGCCTCATACACGGCGCGTAGACCGCCGATGATGTGGTGGAAGTCCTCTCCGGCATGAAAGGTGAAATGCTGAAACCCCTTACGCCGGAGATAGCGATAGAGAGGAGCAAACACCTCCGGCGGAGCTTCCAGTTCATTACTCGCTGCATCAACTCCGGTGACCAGCTTCTTCATGCCAGGATAGCTTTCCCGCGCAGTCACCAGTGCTTGTGCCTTGCGCATATTGGCAATACGTAACGTCCGATGGCGGATGGCGCACACCGGCAGTCCCTCTTTGATTTCCTTGTCGTTATCCTTTGAATCTTTTTCCTTGATAAAGTGGCAGACCAGCCGCAGTTGCGGCGCGGGGCTGCGTTGGTTACCCTGATAAACTTTCCGGAATTTCTTCCACCCCTTGTCGATCTGTGTCAGCAGCCGGATCGTCTCAAGCACTGAAGTTTTCGGAGCAAAACGCCCCTCCAAAAGAGTCAGATTCTGGCCATCATTACCGTGCAACTGTGCAAAGCGGCGGGAATACTCCTTTTCCGGCTTGATGCGGAAATCGTTAAGAGTAATTTTCTGAAATTGATCAAAGCCGTTTTGATGTACCTGTTGCACCAGGAAACGGTTGATGAAGCCGAGTATGAGCAGGTAATAGTGGAAACACGAGGCCAGTTTTTCATCACCGGCACGGTCAAGCTGATCCATAAGCAGCAGGTACATCAACCCTTCCAGGGTAACGTCAGACCAGTTGCCTTTGTCATCAGGCGCAGTGCGGAAAACGTGGCGCATCGGATGAATCAGGCTTGGCGGGATCATCTGTCCGGCAATATTGCGCCGGTGCAGCAGGGCTGGGGTGCTGATAACATCAACCACGTCGGCAAATTCCGGAGTGTATGCTCCCTTGAACAGCAGATGAACAAAGGCACGCCGCAGTATCTGCGCTGTGGTCAGCCATTCGTAAATGATCAGCGAGTTCACAAAGCCGAGAATTTCCTGTTCCAACTGTTCCCGCACTTTTTCCTTTTGCTCGACCTTTTTCACTTCGCGGTAAAAGCCAAATGGATTTTGCAGATAGCTCTGCCAGGCGGTATCGGTCTCGGTGGAACCAGTCAGGTGCATATGCAGGTCATACAAACCGCAGTCACGCAGCAGTTTATGCATCTGTGGATAATGTGGAGATGGCAGGCAGGTGTAACGGGTATTCGGCTCCAGCCATGTACGAGCAAAGTCGGCCAGTTCCACCGGATTGCGCGTACCGGGGCGGAACTGTTCTTTCCAGATCAGGCCACACATAACCGGCAACGGCGGGCAGAAGGTCAGTAGTTCCTGCCAGTCGGGCCAGGTGTCACTCTGCACAAGAACCTTGTTACCGATCAGTTCGAGATGAGTCTTGCCAAGGGTGTAAAGCCCCGTGCTGAGAAGCGCAGGAAGGGATGTGATTTTATCCATTGCCGCTTCCTGACCGCGCTTGTAGTAATGATCCGGCAAGCGGGTATCAAGGGAGCGTTCGCAAAGAAACAGGCGGCGGAAGATATCAGCCCAGGACGGCAAGCGTCCCTCGCCATACTCCTGCAATGACTCCTTGTCGGAGAGGATTTGTCGGAGGGATGGGAGGATTACCATGTAAACGTGCCATTATTTATGCGGTCTATAATTGATTTTGCGGTGGCGACGTTAATGCTATTTGAGTTAAATATGTTGCCAAGTTCCTTCCTCAATAGCTCCTTTAATTCTTCAGGTTTATACGTCATAAGATTAGAAGGCTGGTAATCTTTACTTTTAAACACATTCGCTAAAATGGTTCTAGACTTATCGTCATTTACTGAAAAACCGGGTAATCTTGACTTGTTTTTCTTTCGAGACGCTTTCTTGTTTGTTAGAACATTTACACCATAATCAGTATTTCTTATTTGTACTTGCTCCAACAAATCATTTAAACCGCTCCATTCCTCATAAACTTCCTGCTCATATATAAATTTACTAAAACTGCTGTCTGGATCAGAAAAATTTGGAGAAAATTCAAAACTATCCTTCAAGTAGATTTTCCATATCGGACAAGACAATATCCATTTTGACAGCTTTAGCCTCTTTGTATCTTCTCCATCGTAAGCGTTAACTTTTTTCAAATTACTAATAAAGATATCATCTTTTTCAACAGGATTTCTTAAGTCTAGTTTGGCATTTGTAAGATTAATTGTCTCCATTGCTTCAACAACTAACACTGAATTCAAGAAAACAATAACCATTCGATGCATCCAATATCCAAGGTTTTTACTCTGTGACAACTCCTTGTCCATGTTATTAGAAGAATAAAAGAAACGAGTAAAAGCTTTTGCCATTATCGAAGGGGAGACAACAAACTTAGTATCGATATTTCTTGCCCATTCTACCATTGCAGATGCAAATTCTTTCGATACACGCTCTATCTCATTGTCGGTGATATTATCTTCATCTATATTCTCAATAGCCTGATCACCATCTGATGAAAGAACCTGAGCCCAACCTGGCAGAGGATATTCCCTGAACTGTGAGTTCTTAACAATAGTTCGTCTTACTTCCCTGACAGCATCTTCTTCCTTGGCACTACGTGCAGCCAGCACTATTTCGCCAAGTACTCCCAGTAAATTATAGAGTGAATAAACAGGCAATGACTCTCCTCGATGATTGGTAGCGCCTGAAAGTGGAAGATATCCCATGATCTTAAGAAAATAGTTTTTATTCTCTTTATCCAGAACATAATCTATTCGATCAGTTAGTTTCTTTTTATAGGCAAGTCCATAAAGCGGCAAAGTGCCGTGCCACGAACCTTTGGCATATGAAACTCTCATTTCTGATGATTTTGTACCGGCTTGATACCCAAGATAGGCACGTAAATATGCTGTAGCAAATCGTGCAACATAACGTGGTGTTCGCAACTTGTTCACCGCACAATAATCAACAAAATCCTCAATTGATGGCCCATTCTCTTTACTGTTTACACCCTCTTCAATTATGGCACCGAGCTCTCTGGACAGACACACTTTCAACCAGAACTCGAAGATCATTGAAGGATCTTTCTTGATACGATCTGTCATGAGCGTACCAAGCGCAAATTGCGCACCATTTATGAAATGGTCAGAGAAAACAGGGCTAAGCGTGTGACCTTCAATCAAAAGTTTATTTTTGACAAGATAATCTACTATTTGAGGAATCGCGTAGTGCGGCACATTTCTGAGGTTAGATACATTCACCTTCTTTTCTGCAAGATCACTCCAATAAATTTCTATTATCTTACTACCGAGATCGCTATTGCTTTCTGGCTGCAGTGAATCGTCAAAAGCACATAACAACTGCTTCTGAGTCCTTAATGGTGTCGAAGCCAGAAAGCGGTAGCATGTATATTGTTGTCCTCCACTAAATACTCCAAAAGACTTCATCAAAAGACGATAGCAACCAAACAGTGAGTCATTCAAAACACTGCCTTTGACAAAAATCGGATAATCGCTATTCTGTTGTTCTTTTCGATAAAGACTATCGAGAAATATCCGGTGTTCGGGTTTCAGCATTTTGAGGAAATATTGTTCTTCTAAGTGCGCAACTGTCTCCTTTTGACGTTGAATATCGTCAGACTCCATTTTCAAGAGCTTATTACTGAAATTTTTCCACTGCTGATCTCGTATCAGAATCAAATAGAGATTAGGGTCACCACTCAGAATGGTTATAAATTGCGGTGAGGTTAGATATTTATGCAACACCTCCAGCACCGGCCACCCTTTGCCAAAATTTGTGTCTATATCGTCAAAACAAAGTAGAAAAGCTGTCCTGCCTATAAACTTAAGGCTCTTTCTGACAAAGTCATGGAAGTTTCTCTCCAGATAATTTGCCGCATGGGCGCGCCCGACACCCTTATTCATTATAAATTCGCTGTCCAGCCATTCATCACCAGAAAACCCGTCATGCCCAACGCCATTGATTGCCGGAAGTCCATCCGCCAGTTTTTTAAACGACTTTTCCCATTCTTTATAGCTTCGTCCGTCATCACAATCAGGATCTTTAAAGCAGTTGCTTTTCTTTGCCTTCTCATCAACTCTATCCTTGATTAGCGAGATGATATTGATAAATACATGCACCTTATCTTCGATCAAAGTTGGGTCAAAGATATTGAGAACCTCAATTCCTTTTTCATCATTAAGCCCCAGTGATTTTGCATCTTCTCGAATAAAATTGAGTAAACTAAGCATGAACGTTGTTTTGCCGCTACCTCTGACACCAGCCAACATGATGGTGTCGTGCTTACGCACAAACTTGTCAGGATTGGCAGCATATTTTTTAGCCTCAGTTATTGATTCATTTAGGAGATTTTTTATCTGATCACGTTCATTCAGGTGAATCATGTCATCAGGCGTTGGAACCTCATATGCATCGCGATCTTCATTCAGGTTTATTATTATTCTCACAGGCTCTTGCTTTGTATCATTATTAGTTTCAGTTGCCATGCATTACTCCTTAAATATGATCTCAATTTTTATCCGTCAATTCCTTTATTAACCAATTACGCTCTGTGCGAGCAGAGCTAACAAACGCTTCATATCCAAACACCTTCATACGTGGCGGGTCATTTTGATGAAGTACCGAGACATCGCAACCTCTAGGTGGTCATTATTGCACGCCGGTTTACATACCGCCCCTCTCTCTCTTGAAATTCCCATCATTCCTGACAAAACGCCAACGCATCAAAAATAACCCCCGACAACCTCATGAGACTTTTCGGCTTGTCCAGCACAACACTATTACCATCAGGACCAAGCTCAAGTCCTCTCTTGGCAATCCCGGCTTTATGTATCTCTGTCAGTTCAATGGGGAAGTACGCCAGCCGAACCCAATCGCCCGCGCCAAACACAAATCATGAATATGAACTTTACTCGAAACGGCTCCACGGGCTTTCAGCGCATCAGTTATACAGATTTGATGCCCAACTATTGTCCAAACAAATATTGTAGCAATATCGGTATGTTAAGTATTTTAAACGGGCACGACTGAACAGCGCAGTCGAGTTTGAACGTCCAGTTTCTGATCAATTTTTGACAAGCTCTTGAATTATTTGATTTTATAAATTGCATGAAAATGAACACGCACTGCCAACCCATTGATAATTGGCAACTACAGTGAATGTCCAGAAACTGGACAGCAAGAAACTGGTGAGCTGCGTTACTGTCAATCAACTGATTTTCCGACAGCCACTCCCAACCTGCCCCCCCTATAGATTATATACGTAGGGGGAATCATGTACTTTACCACTCTGTTACTGTTACTGGGAATCTCTGCCGTCCCAATAAAACCTGCAGACGCATTCTGTTATGAAGAAGCCGGCAACAGATACGGCATCTCCCCTCCCCTCCTCTATGCAATCTCCAAGGGAGAGAGCAGCTTTAACCCGATTGCAATCAACTACAACACAAACGGCAGCTACGACTATGGCCTCATGCAGATCAACTCTTCATGGGAGCCAACACTACGCAAACTCGGCATTCCTTGGGGTGCCCTCGCCGACCCTTGCACCAATGTCATGGTCGGTGCCTGGGTGCTTTCCCAGTGCATTCGTGACTACGGCTACACCTGGCCGGCAGTTGGCTGTTACAACTCCCGCACTCCGTCCAAGCGAGACCGCTATGCTGCCAAAATCGCCCGCATTATCAAACAGAAACAGCCACATCAGAGAATCGAACAGATTGCCGCAATCACTGATACCTCGAAAGTGACCCCATGGGAGGAAGCCTTTGGTATCGTCGCTTCCCGTTGAAATACTGTCTGAAAGCGGATTATCAACTGATGAAGCGATGGATGCCGTTGAGGTTGCCATTGCCAGAACTCTTACTGGCGCCCTCCGGTCAAATGTATGTGTCAAGATTGATGCGCACTTTGAGATTACCGCTTACCCAAGTGGCAATGGAGAACCGATCAAAATATCCCTTGATGCTATCAACGGAAAATTGCGGAGACATCTGCTGTATCAAATCAAATTGGAACTGCAGAAACGCAGGACTCTGAACGAGGCTGTTCGATTGAAGGAACTGAGGGGGTATTCCGCCCCTGGTGAGATTTCCCGGATAGCCGATGATGGAGCACTGATCGTCTCCCTGGAGATTGCCGACTATTACCGGCGACTGGTCCTCTGCGGAGTCTGCCCGGCCCGCTTCCAACCGCATCATGAATCGGGACGGGGACGGTACAGCATCGGCAGTGTGAAGGAGTTCTACATCTCAAGCGTTGTCCCGGTCATGGTCAACAAGAGGTATTCAAAAGTCAGGATTTTGCTTAGTCGCACGTCGAAAGAATTACCACGCCTCCTGTTACAGGAGCGCAGTCGCATTGCTGGAATCACATGTGTTGAACGCATCCCGGGGGCCTACAGCTCAATAGTGACTCCGGCAAGAATACCGAAAGAGATCATCAACTCTGTTGGAAAGGAACTGGAGGAGCATCTGCATGTTTCCATTCAAGAAGCTCGTTGATACATCGACCATACACATGACCGACCTGGGAACCGGCGTCAACTTGGATCATCGGACAAAGATCGTTCCCATTGCCATACCCGACGCCGACAGGAAACGACATACCTTTGTTTTCGGCACCACCGGCGTTGGCAAGACCCGCCTGTGTGAAAACCTGATCGAACAGGATATAAAAAAAGGCTACTCGGTGGTCTATTTTGATCCCAAGGGGGATCAGCAGATCTTTACCAAGATCTTTGAGGTCGCAAGGAAAGCTGAGCGCCTGGACGAACTGATGCTCGTTACCCCCATATTCCCAGAATATTCAGCAGTGGTTGATCCGATGGCTTTCTACTTCATGCCGGACGAACTGGTCGGGCATATCGTATCTGGCATTATGGGTGGCCGAGAACCATTTTATCGGAACATTGCCAAGGAGATCACTACAGCAGTGGTATCGGCCTACATCATTCAGGCAAAAAAACACGGCAATCTGCCGATCATGAACATCGATGAAATCCGAAAGCGCATTCGCCGTGAATCTCTTGATACGACCATGAAATCGCTCCGCAGCATCGGCACTCCCGAAGCAGACCTGACAGCGGGTATGATTGAGGACATTCTCAAGTCGCCCATGGAATATTACGCCAAGGTTTCTTCAACACTGCGTACTGCGCTGATGGAACTTTCATCCGGCAACATTGGCAAGATAATCGGTCAGGCAGATTCCAACCGTTTCATCAATAGACTGGAGGCCGGTGAAGGCGTCATCCTGGTTGTCCATACCGGCGCCATGATCACCCGCGAGGCGTCGGCTACTCTCGGCAAGGTGCTCCTCTCCATGATCCAGTCCTTTGTGGGGAGGGTATATCTTTCCAACCGGCAAAAGGTTAATCCACCGCTTTCAATCTTTATCGACGAAGCGCAGAGCCTGCTCTATCAAGGGGTGGAGGAGCTGTTTGCCAAGGCCGGTTCAGCTGATGTCATGGTGACCGCCTTCGCCCAATCAGTGAACCAGATCTATGCAGTTATCGGCGAAGAGTTTGGCAAGAGCATCCTCGACAATACCAATACCAAGATTTTCATGCGCTGTTCCGATGCTGAGACCAGCGATTACGTGGTCAAGCACTTTGGCGTCCAGAATGTGCTGACCGGGATATTCGGGGCAAACCAGGTTACGACGCGCGAAGTGGAACAGGATATCCTCCGCGTCCAGGACATCTTAAGCCTGAAACCACGCGAATTCTATCTGATGACCTATGCCGGGCGTTTCAAGGGAACCACTCTCAATGCCCGCGATCCCAAGATGAAGATTATTTTCCCGGAGGCGCCGGCTGTCATTACCTCGATGCTGTCTCCCCTCCAGTCCGAAGAGGTTGTCGAACAATGAACATGCTGTTGCTCAGCATCTCAGCGGCAGTTGGCTGCTGGTTTGCCGTCTATGGCACCAGAACATGGATGCCAAAGGCAACACCGCTACTGAAGCAAGATGATCCATTAGAGATAACCAGATTGTCAGACCTGAGTTATCTCTGGATTGATGACGAGGTGGAAATCAAGGATGCTTCGAACCTCTGGCGGGAGCAGAGAAGAAAAAAACGCACAAATGTTCCACGCCCGGCATTTCAGCACAAAGAGATCGAGCAGTTTTTCAGCGAGATGATCGAGCAACGGTCATACATCAATGGAGTCCGCAGAGATTTGATCATCCGGATTCTCACCTTGCTTGACCAGGAAGGTGATTGTCCTTCCGTGGTCAGAAAACATAAAGACGAAGCCGAACGGATCTATTCCGATGATTCCTATGCCCTGCTTGAGACGGTGCCGTTATATCGCCACACCCTGGCGGTTGCGCGCAACTTCATCGCCAAAGCTGATCAGGAAGCCTTACTGGCAGACATGATCCTCATCGCTCTGGCTCATGATATCGGCAAAATTCCATCCTATCACGACAGCATGTACAGCAGCGGCGACCACCCGATCATTGCCGGGCTCATTCTGAAAGGGATTCCGGAATTCATGTCCCTTCCCAACAGGGAAGACATTAACCGCGCAGTAACCGGCCATCACCTGATGAAATGCGACAACATCCTGAGCGACGGCCTCAAGCAGAGCGACCACGAGGCACGCCAAGCTGAGTTGGCAGAGTTATATGCCGAAGTCCGGGAACTTAAACAGCGTAAACCGGAACATAACGGTGGGCAAACTGCATCCGCCAGAGTCGACGCAGAACGTAACGGTTCCTGCAAAACGGTGCCTCCAGTCGAAGAGCGGGATCATCCTCTCGGGTTTAACCCGGCCAAAGAGAAGTTCATGCCGACAACCATCGATATTCCTGACTGGTTCGACGCAGATGCCATAGTTGCCTCGTTGAAAAAACGGATCAATGTTGTGGAGTCCACCTCGAAGGGTGAGCAGTGGTCTGTTATTTCCACACACAATGGCCTGATCTATGTCAATCCAAATGCTCTCTGGGAAACCATCAAGGAAGTGAGCAATTATGATCCGGTGGTGTATGCATCGGAGGGATTCGAGTCGGAAAAACGCAACCTCATGTTCACCGTGGTATCGGAAATGGCCAGAACCAGAAACGCTCTGGCGACGGATCATGTTGCTGACGGCTACTACACCTCACAGGTTTCTATTATTACCGGTGGCGGAAAGCGGGTTCCGTATCTGCTGATTCCCTTCACGGCAGAAGCGTTCGGAGTGCTGCCTTCCGCATTGGAGGAGCTGAAAACCCCGCAACTGAAGCGGATGGTAAAAGAAATCAAGCCAAAGAATAAAGAGGTGGAACAATGCGTTGGCCGTTGATGGTCGTGGCGATGCTCTCAATGTCTGTTACCGCATCTGCCGGTTACTACACCGACTCATCCAAGGGTTGGTGGTGGTACCAGAAAGAGCCTGAGAAACAGTCCGACAAAACGGAAAAGAAGAAGAAACCGTCCAAGAGCACGCCATCGCTCAAGGATTATTCTTATGAGCAGGTTTGGGAGATGCATCCTGACCAGTTCCAGGAGTTCGCCGAGGCATTGAAGAAGAAGGCTGTCCAGAAGCCGAGCGAAGAAAATGTGAAGGAGTACTTCGAGGTCCAGGAGATTGCCCGGAAGAAGGCACTGGCATTTTCCAACGTGGCCCAGTTCGTCTGGCAGAAATACCCAGAGCTGACCACCAAGAAGGACTATCCGATCACGACTCCCGGCAATCTGGCCCGGATCTCCCAGATCAATGAGGAAAGGCAGCGTATCCTGCGGGACAACCGGGATGATTTTGCTCTGATTTATTTCCAGAGGCCTGATTGCAGTTACTGCGATGAGCAGTCGCGCATCCTGGACTGGTTCACCAACGAGACCGGCTGGACCATAAAGAGGGTTAACATCAGTGAGAACCCGGGACTAGCCGCCAAGTTCAGCGTGGAGATCACGCCAACCCTGATTCTGATCCAGAAGGGAAATCAGGATTATCTGCCGGTATCAGCCGGCGTCATATCCGCCGACGAGATCGAGGACAAGGCATATCGGGCAGTGCGTCTCCTGAAGGGAGATATCTCCCCTGAGGAGTATTCGCTCTACGAATTCCAGAAGGGAGGCAGCTTCGACGTGAAGAAGCGCCGTCTCCAGGAGCGGCCATGAGCCTGCTGGTCCTACAGCAACAGAGAGAAGAGGTGTCAGATTGAAACAAACCGTTATTACCAGAACCACCGCCGCCTGTCTGGCGACAACTATTGCCTTAAACCCGGTACTTTCCTGGTCCGGCTGGGTCGATGACTGGGTGCAGCAGAAAAGCTCCACCTCGCCCAGCTATTACGAGGGGTCGAAGCGTGGTTACTATACTGGCGGCAGCTTCTCTGCCCGGTGGGCGAACACCGATGACCATCTGTTCGCGGCCTCCCTGCCGAAGATGAAATCCGGCTGCGGTGGGATCGACATGTTTCTCGGCGGTTTTTCGTTCCTCAACGTGGATTACCTGGTGCAGAAACTCCAGAACATCCTGTCGGCAGCCCCGGCAGCAGCCTTCGACATCGCCTTGAAGACTTTGGCTCCACAGGTTGTCGATACCATAAAGAGCCTCGAAGCCATCACCGACCGACTAAACTCGCTGCAGTTGAACGATTGCAAGGCAGCCAAGGCACTGGTTGCAACCGCTGCCAGTCCGTTTTCATCGGTCATGTCCGATAGTCTGAAAGCTGAGATGAAAACAGCCCAGACCGACTTCATGGTGTCGAGCGGCGCCAAGGATCTTTACCAGGATGTCAGCAAGCTTTTCGAGAGCGAGCAGAAGACTAATGCCGGCAACAAACCTGGCGTTCCGGGCACGACCCAGACTTCTGCCACCAGCGCCACCGCCGGTTGCCCGGCCGAAGTCCTACAAGTCTTCGGCGACGGGTCGGTTCTGGAGAACCTGGCCGGCAAGAAAGGGATGAGCAGCGAGTACGTCAAACTGGTGCGCGGCTTCATCGGCGATGTGGTTATCCAGAACCCGGCGACAACCGGCACGACCTACCAGGCCCAGTACATTCCTCCGTGCGACAAGAACAACAGCTTCGACTCCTTTATCAGTGGGTCCGCCCAAGGACGGGATACTGCCGGAGCCTGTGCCGATATCACCGATGCCAACAAGAACCTGATGGTCTACGTGGCTGGAAAGATGCAATCCATTGCCACCAAGATCAAATCGAAAACCGCACTCACCGCCGACGAAGAAGCGTTTCTCAAAAGCACTCCATTGTCGGTCGGCCTGATCCTCAAGAATGCCACGGCCACCAATACCGAGGGAGAAGTCATTGGTAAGCTGGCGGAACTGACTGCCCGAGCTTACGGCTACTACATGCTGCTTGATCTTTTTGGACGTGCGGTGCAGCTCCAGGAAATGGCTCGTAATATCATGTCCACCCAGAAGGGGAATAAAGCCGGGGCCTCGCCGGAGACCTGTCAGTTGGCACTCCTCGGCGAAGGGATGCAACACATCCAGACTCTGGAGGAAAAAACGCTACAACTCCTGAGTGTAGCTCAGCAGAGTTACGCTAATGCGGCATCAGAGATCAACGCAGTGGAAATGATTGTCCAGAATATGAAGAAATTCGATGACACGGTGTTTTCGGAATTATCAGACCGATTCGGCAAAGGTATCGCCATGCGGGCGACAGGAAGAATGTAACCACACAAGGGAGGATTTATGGCTGAGAACAAGAAAGAAGCAACAGGGAAGAAACCATCGGGAAAAGAGTCCTGGCAGGACCGGAAACTTAAAAAGGTAGTTCGGGATGATATTGACGTCATTTCTCGAAAGACTCTGGACCAGAGCGATTTCATTACCATGCTCAATACTCATGACAATGTGCTGCACCGCCTTCGCATGACCATGGGGCGTAACAGCAACATTACCTTTGAAAAAGCGCAGGAATTTATAGAGAGAAGTCAGCAGATCCGGGAAGAGATCAATCTTCTGAATGCCGAAATGTGCGAGCTGATGAATTGGGACTACACACCGCCACGGGGGTTTACCAATCCCTTCTCAGGAAGAAAAGATAAGTCAGAAGCAGATAATACCAAAACAAAAAAATGATTTGAAGGTACAAAGAACGAATCAAACTGGAGAAGCAACTAACTTGTATACACCATCAATTCTGATGGCATCGCACTCTTTAGACATGCCGTCAGAAGGATCCTTTTCAAACTATTGACGTGGATATGCTGATACCTGCCCCGGCAAAAAAGAACATGTTGGCAAGATCATCTTTGTACTGATTCAATAGCTGCGGGGGAACAATGTCAACAGGTGATGTCATCGTAGTGGGGGAACGAATCGAGAGTCAGGGGCGTTGGCCAAGTGTTTGAGTAACAAGCTGCACAAGCTCAGCATTTGCAGCGTCATCATCAACAAAATTAATGTTGGTGCTGTCAATGGTGATGATTGTTGAGTTAGGCCGAGCTTTTTCTATCTGCGTTTCAATGGCGGTATTCAGTGACCGGAGAAAATCCACGGTTATGGATTTTTCCACCGCACGCCCCCTGTTGCTGATGCGGGTCATCTCGGTTTCGGGATCGCATTGCAGATGAATTATCAACGCCGGGGACGGCAGCTCTTTTATAATTTCCTCGTAAACAACTTTGAATGCATTCAACAGTGAACCCTGAAGCCCCATTTCAGCATATGCCATATCCAGCAAAAACGAGTAGTCGCACACCATAATTTTATTATCAGCACATTGCTTTTTTATCTGGTGGTAATGCTGGAGCATGAAGGATATTTCGGTTTCAAAGGTATATTTTTGAGGATCGGAATAGAAAGCTTCCCAGAACGGGTTTGATTGGAACGATTCGTAGATAGGGTCAATGCCGATTTTGGATAAGATCGACGCAAAGGTGGTTTTGCCTGATGCGATACCGCCACAGATTTCTATCAGATTGCTAGTGTTTGTTTTGGTCATTTTTTAATATTACATAATCTGGATTTTGAATTATTTTTGTTTACACCTCCATTATCAATTCGATAAAGTCATATAATTACAACAACATATCCTTTGGAGGAATTGATAATCAAGTTTTGGTACAAAGTAATGGACATAGGGGGTGGAAATGATATATTTGCTCCCAACTCCCAAAAGCTATTACTTCCGAATGGCCGTGCCTACTGAGCTTTGGCAGTTTTTCCAGAAGAGAGAAATTAAGAAATCATTGAAAACTCAAAATAAACGACGTGCAGAAAAAATGGCGTTTATCTACGCTGAAAACTGCCGCGAGATATTTGAGAAACTTCGGGAGCCCAAAAAAGTGACATATCCATTTACCGACATTAAAGTTGCCAAGATTAAGGTAGGCTTGAACGGAATCGTCGAACTACAGGGTGTGGAAATGGACCCAAGGTATCCAGAGGCTGAAAATTTGATGTATGATAACCTGCTAAAGCAACATGGCATTACTCCACAATCCGCCCCTCAGACCTGTCCATCACCACCCGCACCCGTAGAAACAGCAGAAAGCAAAACACCAGCAACGCTGTTCTCAACAGTGGTTGAAAAATTCATCGATGCGAAAGTCACACTAAAACCAAAAAAGGAAAAGTATTACCGGGAAACTGTTGCATATCAGTTCAAGGTGATCCTCTTTATAACAGGCGATATACCGGTAGGTTCGATAGACCATGATAAAGCTATGGAAATCGTAGCAAAACTCAAGCAACTGCCACCGAATTTGTTCCGTACAAAAGCCTACAAAGACAATGGCGTCGCTGAAATACTTGCAATGAAGGTGAAACCGATATCAGCCGCAACGGCCAATGAAATACTTATTAATGTCTCCGCGCTTTTTCGATGGCTGGTTAAACGTAATCTTGTACGGTGTGACTTTTTTGATGATTTGCGATTAGAAGAGTCAGGAGAGGCAAGAGACCGATTTAGCACAGCCGATCTTGCGTTGATATTTAACCATCCAACCTTCACCGAACACCAATTCTCCAAGGAGTATCACTTTTTCGGAATTTTGATCGCATTGCATAGCGGAATGCGACAAAATGAAATATTTCAGCTGCGGTTGAAGGATATCATCGAAGTTGACGGCATTCTGTGCATGAACGTGACGGAAGAGGAAGGTGAGACGTCTGTAAAAACAGATGCTGGCATCCGGCAAGTTCCAATCCACCCTAAACTTTTGGAACTCGGGTTTGGTGATTACATCCGCTCACGCCAAGACCATGAGTGGCTGTTTGAAAACGGTAGCAGGGCAAATGTCTTCTCGCAGTGGTTCGCTGCATTTAAAAAACAGTTTATTGGTGACTGCACTACGAAAGTGTTTCACTCATTTCGCCACACAGTGATAGACGATTTGAAACAGGTTGAAGCCAATTACCATTCAATAAAAGGCGTCGTTGGTCATTCCGACCTGCTCCCTATCGAATATCAGAAAAAAGACTTAACAATGGATGGCTACGGAAAAAATTACGGTGTCAACATCGCGTACCGGACAATATGCCTATTAGACTATTCGAAAGAATTGGCAAATGTGGAAAAATGGTCCATTGACACAGTGCCTATAGAGTCAATTAAGGGACGTAAGAAAAGAGTTACTCCAACTGTTACGCCGGTTATTGTTCCGTCTGATGATCTTCACGAAAGTATATTCGGGAAATCACTGGCTACCGCCAGGAACCATTAATACCTCTGGACTTAGGCTACTATCTAAAACCGAAACGGGTCTCCCATGGACAAACTGGGAGACCCGTTTTTTTTGTGCAAATCGTATTGATTATGATGCAGCTTTCCTCGCCAAAAGTGACAACCCCTGTCCTTGTGGTTTCTGCGTATAGACTGGAACAGATTCCACTTGCCGCCCCTCTTTCCCGACCGCAGATTCTATTTTTGCCAGATCGGCGGTAAATTTTGAAAATTCTTCCGCCGTTATCGAAATAGTATGCCCTGATTCAGTTGTTCCCACCGATGAAAACATTTTCCGAAGATCCGCCAGAAAGACCCTCAGTTGATCCGCGAAAAATGCCACCTCCTGCTGCTCTGCTAAAAGGCTGTCACATTCACCAGCAATCTCAAGCGATAAATCCTGGTAGCGCCTGAACGCTCTGAATATCGGATCGTCAATGCGACTCATAAGACTTTCCCCTTCAGCTCCGATTTAACCGCTGCCGCCTTTGTAGGCGTTACGCCGGATGATGGCGTATCATCTGAATAAAATTGCTTCAAGAGACTGTATCTACCTGCATTTTGTAAAACCTGCATAGACTCCAACGGCACCAAATCCGCTATTTCCCATATCGACATAGAATTTATGATCGCGAATGACTGCTCCTTATTTTCTCGAAAGTACTGCTTCCGTTCTTCCGCACTAGGCGTGTACTGCGGGTCTTTCAACCTTTTCAGGACAAGTGCAGAATTATGCGCACAAACTCTTTGCGGAAAAATCGAGCGGTAGTCCAATTGATGCAGTTCCATACTGATTACAAATATCTT
>Ga0194059_1000426_pt1 | contig 20136 bp, 19 predicted proteins | sample SepL6211m_MetaG_FD_163426 | JGI IMG/M metagenome (GOLD analysis project Ga0194059, IMG submission 163426) | Anoxic zone freshwater microbial communities from boreal shield lake in IISD Experimental Lakes Area, Ontario, Canada - Sep2016-L626-11m | ecosystem: Environmental > Aquatic > Freshwater >... | reverse complement strand
CGTGGTGACCGATGCGGCACTTGGCCATGACCGGAATGCTCACGGCCTCCTGAATGCCGATGATCATCTCGGGGTCCGACATGCGTGCCACGCCGCCAACCCTGCGGATCTCAGACGGGATGCGCTCCAGGGCCATCACCGCGCAGGCACCCGCCTCCTCGGCGATTTTCGCCTGCTCGGCGTCCACCACGTCCATGATGACGCCGCCCTTCAGCATCTGGGCAAGGCCCGCCTTGACCGCGTCGGTACCCGTCGCGCCATTGGCGCGGGCGTTGTCGCTCACCTTCATCTCTCCTCGTCAGACATCGGCGGCAGTGTAGAACGGCCGGGGACAATGAATGTCACCGCACGGGGAGAATGCCTCCCCTGGGCGCGAATCATTGCGGTGAAACCGGAGCCTCCGCTAGGCAGCGGAGAGCGTGCGACGTGCGACCGGCTGCGATGCCAGTGACTGCGCGAGTGCCTGAGCAACGGCGACGAATGCCGTGAGGCTGGGCTCCCCGCCACGCTCCTCAGCGGGAATCACCCGCACATGCGGGGCACGGGCGGCAGCGGAGAGACTGGAATCGACCAGCGCCACAGCCGGCGCACTGGCTGCCCGGGCGGCGGCCACGGCGTACTCGGCCACGCGGGTGTCCTTGCCCACCGCAACCGCGATGAGCGCGCCGCCGCGTGCGAGCGCACCGAGGCGCATGCGGATCCGGGGCTCAACTGAATCGACTACCAGCGTCTCGCGTCCGGCGCGGGAGAGTCGCTCCTCCAGCAACGCGAGCACAGGTCGTGCGGTGGCGTCGCCGGCAAGAATGATGGGGTGCCGACCAGCGAGTGCGCTTGCCAGCGGGATGACGCCATCGGGGCCCAGACGGGCGGCGGCGTCCTCGAGGGCGAGACGGTCGGCGTCGAGCACCTGCACGCGACCCTGGGGCAGGCCGCCGACGGCGCGCACACCAAGACCCGGGCGATGCGCTTGGCGGATAGTCCGCTGCATCTCCGGATATCCGGCGTATCCGAGTGCCTGCGCAAAGCGCACCACGGTCGCGGGGCTGCAGTGCGCCGCGTGGGCCACCTCATGCGCCGACACCAGCGGAAGTTCCGCCAGGTGATCAATCAGGTAGCGCGCAAGCGACTTCTGCGCAGGGCTGAAGCGCTCGTAGTCACGGCGGAGGACCTCTGCGAGTTCATTTGCGTCAGGCGGCACGAGCGATTGTTTCGACGCAGCACGCCCCGACCCTTCCACAAATCCACACGAACGTGACCCAACGCGTGGACATCAGCCCGGCACGTGGGCACCATGGGGGTTGTGAACCGCACCGCCATCACCCTTCTCGCACTCGCAGCGTTGCCTGCAGGGGCGAGCGCCACCACGCAGTGGCTCCCGCCATCGCCCCTCGCCGGACAGGTCAGGGGCACCGGTTCGCCCGCAGTCGCGGGCAATGACGATGGTCGCGCGGTCGCCGCCTGGGCCACTCCGGCAGGTGTCGTCACAACGCTGCGTACCCCGGGCGGCCCGTGGTATCAGCCGGTGCGCGTACCGGGAAGTGGCCGCGGTGCAACGCAGGTCGCCGTTGCCATGACCACAGGCGGGCAGGCGGCGGTCACATGGATCGAGGGGGGCCGTGTGCGGGTGAGCCTGCGCCCGGCCCGTCGCCGCTTTCTTCCCGCCATCGCACTGTCGCTTCCGGGCCGCATTGCCACCACCCCGGTCGTGGCGCTTGGCGGCGCGTGTGCCCCGCTGGTCGCATGGTCGGGCGAAGCGGTCACAGGTGGCGCCAATACGATCGAGTCGGCCTGCGCGTCTTCATCAGGGCGCTTCGCGGCCACCCGGTCGGTCTCACAGCCGGATGAGCTCGCGTTCACCCCGGCCGTTGCCGCCAGCGCAGGGGGATCGGTCATCGCCTGGCGTCGCGACGAGGGTGATCAGCACCGCGTGCGCGCGGCCGTACGCCAGCGCGATGGATCGTTTGGTGTCCCGGCCGACGTGTCTCAGGCCAGCTCGTCGGTCTTTGTTGACCCAGCCGTGGCCATAGCGCCATCCGGTGACGCAATCGCCACATGGACTCTCCTGCGCGGCGCGGACGTCATCACCCAGGCCGCGTCGCTTCCATCGGGCGGTGTGTGGACCAAGCCGGATGACATCTCGCGACCTGGCACGCAGGCCCGGGGTTCTCAGGTGGCCACCGATGGCGAGGGAAACGCGGTGGCCACGTGGGTGCGCTCCGGCGTGGTGCAGGCGGCCACGCGGGTTGCTGGGCAACCCTGGGGTCCGCCCCGTGATCTGTCAGACGGCTCCGTGACCGCGGGAACGCCCCGTCTGTCGGTGAGCGGAGCGGGGGCGGCGCTCGTCACCTGGCCCGCAACCACTGGTACCTCATACGTCGCCCAAGCTGCGCTCCGCGCCGCCACCGCCGACTTCGGCGCACCGGCGACCATCTCCGATCCGCGTTCTCCGGCAATTGCCCCTGAGGGCGTCATCGGGGACAACGGCATCGCACCCGTTGTGTGGCAGTGGACCGATCCAGCACTCGATCCGTCCATCGCACAGACTGGCGTGTCGTCGGCCACGGGTCTGGCCGGGTCAGACCAGCCGGGTCCGGCGATCCTGGTGGACCTCCGGGCACGCCCCGCCACGGTCAGCCCGGGCCAGCGCTTCAGGGTCACCTTCGGGCTCTCCAACCCCTCCCGCGTGCGGCTGGCCATCACGCCATCGGCAGGTGGCCGCGAGCTGGGAGCGCTCGCGCTGAGCGGTGCAGACGGGGCCAATGCCATCACCTTCGAAGGCGGCCTCGGCGGGGCGGCCCTCGGGCGCGGTCGGTGGCGCCTCACCGCCACGCCACGCGGTGGCACCAGCCGCTCACTCATTCTGGTGGTCCGCTAGTCCTGCATTCCGGTACGGCGTGATCTGCGAGGATGCCCGCCGTGCAGACCGCCGCGCCGATCTCCCGGGACCTCACCATCGATGGCGTCGGCCTGTCGGCCGTCGGCATTGTGGGGCTCGTGGCTTCCATCGTGGTACTGGGCGGAAGTGCGACCCGGGTGGTCATTCCGTGGATCATCGTGCTGGTGGTCCTGAGCCTGGCGCAGGTCGTCATCGGCGGTGGCTGGCTGCGAAATACGATCGACACCGCGCCCGACGCGCCACGCGACCTGGTGATCGAATCGTCCTCCGAACAACTGCGCCGGGCGGGCCTCCCCACCATCATCGCTCTGGCGCTGCTGCTGCTGGCGCTGCTTGCGGTCGCCCCCTTCGCACCGATCGTCGCCGGGCTCGCAATGGGTGCCGGTGCCACCGACCTGCGATCACGCTCGTGGATCACCGGCGATGAGGAGTCGCGGGGCGTGACCATGCTGCGAGCCACGACGCCCCTCCCGTTCGCGACGTCGCGCGCGCAGATGTGGGTGCGCGCGAACCCCGACCAGCCCGCCTGAACTAGCCCGCTTCACCGTCAAACGGGTCAGCCGGTGCACCATCGGCGGTCAGTTCCTCGATGCTCGCGCTGATGACGTCCAGGCGCGTTGCACACCACGCCTCCAGTGCGGCACCTCGCCGAAACAGCACCAGGGCGTCCTCCAGCCCCACCTCGCCGGCCTCAAGTGCATCGACGCAGCGCTCGAGTTCGGTCATGGCGTCCTCAAACGATGTGCCCTCGGGCACATCGTCCTCACGCATGATGCTCACCCCGTCCAGCGGGCCACTGTTGTCGCTCATCGGTCCTCCTGGTCGGCCCGCACCCGGGCGGGCACCGTTGCATCGGCGAATGTGAGCGTGACGTCGCCCGCCAGCACCGCGCCCGCAGCCGTCGTGACCGCGATCCCGGACATGTCGCGCACCAGCGCGAACCCTTCTGCGAGCGGGCGGGCCGGGTCGCGGCCGGCACGTCGCGCGCGGAGCACCGAAAGGCGCGACGTGGCAGACGCCGTGGCGGCCACGCCGGCGCGGCGGCGTCTCGCGGCAAGGCCGGTGAGGTCGCGGCCGGGGGTATCTGCCGCGTCGCGGATCTCACGGCGCAGGCGCATTCCCAGCCCGCCCACACGGTCGCGGGGACGGCGCACCACCGCCTCATGAGGCCGCAGCAGGCCAGGGCGTGCGCCCAGCAGATCCAGCTCGCGGCGCGCCCGCGACGCCAGACGCCGCGTGGCACCGGCCAGGCGACGACGAAGGGCGACCAGATCCTCCCCGAGTGCATCCCGATCGGGCACCACCAAATCGGCGGCGGCGGTGGGCGTGGCACCCTGGGCATCTGCCGCCAGGCACGCGAGGGTCACATCGGGCTGGTGGCCGATCCCGGCGACCACCGGGGTGCCGCATGCCCGGATCGCCCGGGCCATGGCCTCGTCGCTGAACGGAAGCAGGTCCTGGAGCGAGCCCCCGCCGCGGGCGATAATGATCACATCCACCCGCGGATCGCTGTCGAGTAGCGCCAGCCCCCTGATGACCTCAGCCGTGCACGATGGGCCCTGCATGGCCGCTTGAGCAACGACCACGGGCACCGGGAGCCGCGCTTCAATACGCCGCAGCACGTCGGCGCGTGCTGCCCCCGCACGGGCAGTAATAAGGCCCACGCCCCTCGGTACAAATGGCAGGGGGCGCTTCTCCGAGAGGTCGAACAGGCCCTCCGCGGCAAGTCTGCGGCGACGCTCCTCGATGGTGCGGAGGATCTCCCCCTCGCCTGCAGGTTCGATGCGGTGCAGCCGCACGATCAGGCGCCCATCCCGACGGGAGAATTCGGGTCGCGCCACCGCCTCGATCACGTCGCCATCGGCCAGGGCATACCCCGCACCCACGTCATTGGCCCACGCGAAGCAGTCGATACGCGCGTCCATGCCGTCGCGCGGATCCTCGAGCCGGAACCAGAACATGCGGTCGCCACGCCCGGATCTGAGGTTCACCACCTCGCCGCGCATGCGAACCGTCTTGGTATGCGCACCGATCACGCGCTCGAGGGCCGACACGACGTCGTCGACCTCAAACACCCGGGCGGTCTCGGAGTCGGTGGTCACCGGTCGATCATCGCATCGCCCCCCGACGGCATCGGGCTACACAGGGGGTGGGACTGATACCAGCACTGCCACGGCGACGAGCACGGCGGCGGCAAGCACAATCTCTGCGCGCACGCTGACCCGTAGTGCCGACATCGCGCCAGTGGCGTTGTCGCCCAACCCGAGCGCCGCTCGCTCCACGCGTGGGTGCAGCGAGAAGCGATTCCACGCGGCCAGAGCCAGCATGCCCGCGAACACCCCGAGTTTCACGAGCAGGACGACCCCATACGACGTCGTCCAGAGCGCACTGAGTGACGGCAACTCCGCGAGTGCCCGGTAGACGCCGGTGACCACCAGCACAACGACTGCCGCCACTGCCAGCGCTGAGAACCGCACGATCACCGACGCGCCCAGGTGCACCGCGTCGTGATCATCGAGGCGGCGGATGATCGGCAGGGCGAGCACACCCAGCATCACCAGTCCTCCGAGCCAGGCTGCTGTCGCCCACCCATGGAGCGCATCGAATGCGGTACTGAGCACGGAATCCGTGCCGGTTCCCGCGTGCCCCGCCCACGCGAGAACGACCGCCGCGAGGGCACCCGGGGCGCTCATCAGCACGGCCCGTGCGGTCGATGGTGCCATCGCCAGCTCGCCCCGGCGGGCCACCGTCGCAGCTGCGGCGGAGATGAGCACCAGTACCGCCAACACCATCCACGCGATTCCCCAGCGCGTATCCCGGAGCAGCGTCCCCACCTGCCCGCCACTGATACCGAGCGACGACACCTGCGCGATGAGGCCGAGCACAAGGCCAGCACCCCACATGCCCGCGAGCGCCCACCACGTGCGCCACCACACCCGCACCGGCCCGGCGGCAACCTGGGCCGCGCGCTGCGTCACGCCGGCGGCATCATGCTCGCCCGGTGCCCAAATACCCCCCGAACGCCATGCCACGCCCAGCACGAAGCGCCGTGTGAGCGCCATTCCCATCGTGCCGAGCACGCCGCACAGCACCAGCAGCCGGGCCAGCACCCCGAGGGGTCCTATGCCGTCCGCGCCACGCGGGGTGACCGCGTGCGCCACCGGGTGCTCCGATCCCACGACCAATGAGGTCGTGCCCGCGATCGGGTGACCATCGAGGGCCAGCACCGACCAGCCGGCCCGATAGGTGCCATCACCGTCGGGGGGGATGGTCACAAGGATGGCCTCCGGGTCGTCTGGGGCCACCCGCACCCCGGCTGATGACGCCCCGTGGGGACCATTGGCGGCGCCCCATGCGAGCGCACTTTCGAGGGGCGTGCCAACCGCGATACGGAGCACCGGCGGCACGGCCGCGTGCGGCGCGGCCGAGGCACCGGCGCACAGCATCATGACCAGCAGTGCAGTGGCGAGCGCGCGGCGCATCAGCCGCCGAGGAGAAGCGCGATCAGGATGATGTTCATCGCGATTATCAGGGTCGAGATGGTGATGGCCGCCACCGTGGTGCCCACCCGGTTCACCAGCGGCCCCATGACGGCCGTGTCGCGCGTCACGTGGATGAGCGGGATGAGCGCGAACGGGATGCCGAAGGCGAGCACGACCTGCGACAGGACGAGGGCCACGACCGGATCGACGCCAATCGCAATGATGATGATTGCGGGAGCCATGGTGATGAGGCGGCGAAGCGCAACTGGAATGCGACGGCGCAAGAAGCCATCCATCACCACCTGCCCGGCCAGCGTGCCGACGCTCGACGACGAGAGGCCCGAGGCAAGCAGCGCAATACCGAAAAGTATCTCGGCATGGCTGCCAAGCGTTGTGCCCAGCGCGTTGTACACCGCCCCGAGGTCATCCCCCACGTCGGTCATGCCGGACTTGTTGAACACGGTTGCGGCGATTACCAACATGGACAGGTTCACAAGCCCCGCGATGGTCATGGCGATGATCACATCCACCATCTCGAACCGGAAGAGTCTGCGCTTCGATTCGTCATCTGTCACCGGGATCCGACGCTGAGTAAGGGCGGAGTGCAGATAGATGACGTGGGGCATGACCGTGGCCCCGATGATTCCCACCGCCAGCAGCAGGCTCCCCGTACCGTCGAAGGCCGGCACGAGCCCGGACGCCACGTCTGCACCCGAAGGGGCCGCGAGAACAACCTGGGCGCCGAAGGCCAGCACGATGACCCCCACGAACCCGGCGATGACCGCCTCGAATCTGCGCACTCCACGCGACTGCAAGCCAAGGATGATGAATGCCGCCACGGCGGTGAGCAACGCCGATGGCAGCAGGGGCAACCCGAACAGGAGGTGCAGTCCGAGTGCGGCGCCGATGAACTCGGCCACGTCGGTGGCCATTGCCACAAGTTCCGCCTGGATCCAGAGACCGATTACCACGGGGCGGCGGTAGCGAGCCCGGCAGGCCTCCGCCAGATTCATCCCTGATGCAATACCCAACTTGGCGCTGAGCGACTGGATGACCATGGACATGAGCGTGGCCAGCAGCACCACCCACACCAAGAGGAATCCGTAGCGGGCGCCGCCAGCCATGTTGGTGGCGAAGTTCCCCGGATCGACATAGGCAACCGCGGCAACGAACGCAGGGCCGAGAAATGGTGTGAGACGTCGGACACCCCGGCGGTGCCCCGCCAGGGACTCCTCCGCCGCGCGGAGCACCAGCGCGTCGCCGGGGAGCGCGTCAGCCGGGCCGGGAGCCGCGCCATCGGCCGGCGTGCCGGCGGCCTGCGCCCGCATCGCCCGGTCGTCAGCCATCGGGGTGAATGGTAGCCGCGTGCCCCATCGCGTCAGGGTGCACGCGCCACGCGCACCAAGGCCGACGGCGACGCGTCAAGGCCCGAGATGATCACTGACCGCCCACCCCGGGCGACCATCACGGCGGTACGGCTGCCTGCATCGAAGCCGAATACGGCGGGGGCACGTCCCACGATCGCCCGGCTCCCGGGTGGCGCGCCGAGGGGGGGCCCCGAGACCACCGAATATGCGATGCGCCGGCCGGCGCGTTCATAAATGAGCGTGGTCACCGTGCGATCCGACACCGTGTCTTCCCGGCGCCCTACAGCGGACCACCCCTGGCGGGCCATCAGATCCGGGAACGCCACCCCGGCCGAGGTCACCGCCGGTGCCCCGGATGGGCTCACCCGGGGGGCGCCCGATTGCGACCCGCGCGCCTGCGCCGCCACCACGGCACGGGCCACGTCGTCGGAGCCGTGGGTGGCAACCCCAAAGGCGACTGCAAGCACGATGGCAATCACGATCACCCCGAGGCCCCACCACGTCCCACGCCCGGGTGGATCCTCTCCCGCATCACTGACGGTTGGCCCATGCCCCGCGGGCGGGAACGGGTTTACCATCGAGAGGTGCCTGAGGGATCGAATTCCATGCCCCGTCGGGGGCCATTTCGTCGGTTGTGGGCTGCGCTGACCACCGCGCGTGGATTCCGCTGGCTCGCTGCCGTGAACATGGTGCTGCTCTGGTTCATCCTCCCGAGCGGAGCGTTCGTCCGGCTGACTGGGTCCGGGCTGGGATGCACGAAGTGGCCGCTGTGCAACGACGGGCGCATCATCCCCGCCAGCAACCACCACGCGTGGATTGAGTACTCCAACCGCATCGCGTCGGCCATCATCATCGGCGTCTCAATCGTCGTGGCCATCGCTGCGTTCAAGGCCATCGGATCAATCCGGGCGACCAAGATCGGGGCCGTCGTTGCCGCAGTGGGCAGTGTGGGACAGATCCCACTGGGCGCCATTACGGTCATCTTTGACCTCCACCCCCTTCTGGTGGCATCGCACTTCGTGCTGTCGCTCGTCGCATTGTCGGGTGGCGTCGTTGCCTTCCTGGGCGCCGATGATGTGATGCGCCGCATCAGGCGTGCATGGTCGCGGCGCCCCACGCTTCTGGCCGTGCTGTGGTCGGCCGCACTCAGCACCGCCATCGTCACCGGTGTGCTCGTGACGTCGGCCGGCCCGCATTCGGGCGACCCCAAGGTGATCAAGCGCTTTGGCGTACTGGACGACGCCGCGTACGTGCACGTGCGCGCAGTGTTCGCTCTTCTCGTGGTGGCAATTCTCGTCGGCTGGCTCATGCGCGCGCGAAGGGATGATCGCGGGCTCATCGTGCCTGCACTCTGGTTCATCCCGGCCTTCATCGCGCAGGTCATCATCGGCGAGGTGCAGTGGCACACCCAATTGCCGTGGGCCACTGTTGAGCTGCATGTGGCCGTCGCGGGCATCGTGTGGACGCTGGGCACTGTCATCGCCTGGCGACTTGCGCGTCCCATCGTGCGCCGCGACGCCTAACGACGGCGACCCGTCGCCGTCTCCTGGCACGCGACGCACCGCTCGGCGCCGGGCACGATCATGAGTCGGGCCTCGGGGATTTGCTCGTCGCAGTCGGCGCACGTGCCGTATTCGCCGCGCTCCGCCGCCTCGGCTGCCCGGATCAGGCGCTCCTCCTCCACTTTCAGACGAAGCGCCGCCTGCAGCTGCCGCTCACGGGCATCTGCATCGGTCGCCGCCTCGGCCGGGTGATGGTGCGCATCACTGGCACCCGCACCATCGGCGGCGAGATCACGGGCCTCGACCCGTTCGTGAGCCTCACGGGCGAGTCGGGCGAGTCGGGCGGCCTGATCCTCTTTCGGCATACGAAAACCATAGCGACGCCGGAAGGGGACGGCGTGGGTGTGACGCTGCGGCTACTCTCACATACGTGAGCGATCAAGCAGTTGAGACACGGGATCTCGTCCGGGAGTACAAGGGCGGCGTCAAAGCGGTTGACGGAGTGTCGCTCACCGTCGAATCCGGCGGCATCTTCGGCTTTCTCGGCCCCAATGGCGCGGGCAAGAGCACCATGGTGCGCATGCTCACCACGCTGTTGCGACCCACCTCGGGTACCGCGATTGTTGCTGGGCACGATGTGATGAAAGAGCCCGACGTCGTGCGTCGTCGTATCGGCGTTGCGCTGCAGGATGCGGCCATCGACCCATACATGACCGGTCGCGAACTCCTGAGGCTTCAGGGTGTGCTGCACGGGATGAAGCGTTCCGACTGCCGGGCCCGTGCCGACGTACTGCTTGGCAGGGTCGATCTGGAAGATGCCGCCGACCGCCGTGTGGGCACCTATTCGGGAGGAATGCGTCGCCGCCTCGACCTCGCCCTCTCTCTGGTGCACGAGCCCGTGGTGCTGTTTCTCGATGAGCCCACCACCGGGCTTGACCCGGTGTCCCGTGTGACGCTGTGGGATGAGGTACGCCGACTTAACGTTGAGCACGGCACCACGGTCTTCCTCACCACCCAGTACCTCGAGGAGGCCGATCAGCTTGCCGACCGTGTCGCCATTATCGACGGCGGGCTGATCGTGGCCGACGGCACGCCCAAGGCACTCAAGGCCCGCATCGGCTATCCGCTGCTCTCCGTGGTGGCCGCAGACGGTTCCACGCCGGATGACGTTGCACGGGTGCTCGCCGGATTTGGCGAGATGGTGCCGGGCGCCCGCGAGGGCGGTGCTGCTGTGCGCCTTCCCGGAGGATCGACCGCCATGGCCGATGCCGTACGGGCCCTCGACGACGCCGGCGTGCGCTTTGCGGAGATCGATCTGGCCGAGCCCACGCTCGACGATGTGTTCCTCGCCAGCACGGGTCGTCACCTTGCGGGATCGGACGACGCCACCGCATGACGGCGGCCGTCCCCGTCATCAGGCAGACCGCTGCGCTGGCCTGGCGCTCAATCGTCACCACCATGCGGCTGCCGCAGGCGTGGTTTCCCGCGCTCTTCTTTCCGTTGGTGCTCATGGCCATCTTCACCGCCTCGTTCGGCGGCGCACCGGGGACCATCCCGGGCTTCCCCCCGGTGCGCAGCTTCCTCGACTTTGCGGTGTCCGGCGCCATCATCCAGGGCGTATTGATTGGCGGCACGACCGCCGGCGCGGCGTTCGCCACCGACATCGAGGGTGGCTTCTTCGACCGCCTGGTGGCCTCCCCCACCTCGCGCACATCCATCCTCACCGGCCGGCTGGGTGCATCCATCACCCTTGGTGTGGGACAGGCGCTGCTGTTCATCGCGGTCGCAGCAATCTTCGGGGCGAGGGTCGATGGCGGGCTGGTCGGCATCATCGTGGTGGTGGTCATCGCATCGCTCTTCGCCGCTGCCGTGGGGGGTCTCGGGGTCTTTCTCGCTATTCGCACCGGGTCCGGCGAAGCCGTGCAGGGAATGTTCCCCCTCTTCTTCGCGCTGCTCTTCTTCTCGTCAGCGTTCTTCCCACTCGACACCATGGTGGGCTGGTACCACGACGTGGCCGCACTGAACCCGATCACCTACCTCGTGGAGTCGATGCGCCTCGAGATCATCGGGGGAGCCACGATCTGGACGGCACTGGCCGGCATCGGAATCGCGCTCGGCCTCGCCCTCATCACTGTTGGCGCGTCTGCCCTTGCGCTTCGCCGACGACTGCGGGTGGCCGCATGATGAAGGGTCTCGCCGTGAGCCTTGGCCTTGCCGGGCGCAACCTGCTGCTGGTGCGACGCGTGCCGTCGGTGTTCATCCCGTCGCTCATCATGCCGCTGTTCATCCTCATCGCCACGTCGGGGGCGTTCCACGGCATCGGGGCGCTTCCGCAGTTTGCCGGGGCCTCGTACCTGGCCTTCACCATTCCCATGGCGGCCACCATGGGCGCGGGATTCGCCGGCATCAACTCCGGCATGACCGTGGCCCGTGACCTGGAGGGTGGCTTCTTCGACCGCTTGCAGTCGAGTCCGGCACCGCGCGTGGCCCTCATCATCGGCCCCATGCTGGCGGCCCTCGTGCGCAGCATCTTCACCACCACCATCGTGTTCATCGCCGGCATGATCGGCGGAGTCTGGCTGCCGGGGCTCCTTTCGCTGCTGCTCATCTACGGCTTCGCGCTCCTCTTCGGCGCCTCTGCATCATGCTGGGCGATCGGCGTGGCGCTTCGCGCGCGCACCATCCAGGCCGCCCCCATCATGCAGTTGGTGGTGTTCCTGTCGGTGTTCATGTCGGTGGCCTATGTGCCCGTGAGTGCCCTCCACGGGTGGCTCGGCAACGTGGCCAGGTTCAATCCGGTCACGTACATCCTCACCGCATCCCGCTCGGCCGAGCTCACCGGATCGATCATCTGGAGCGAGACCTGGCCCGGTCTGGTGGCGGGCTTCGGCCTGCTCATCCTGCTCGGGATTTTCGCCTTGGCGCCGCTCCGCCACCTGGAGAACCGCTAGCGCGCGCAGGCCCCGCTGCCCGACACTGGCAGTGGGCGTCCACGGCTGGTCGCCAGGGTGTGCCGGTCAGGCCCTCAACGCGCCGTCGTCCAACCGCCGGGCAATCCGCATCAGGCCGATGAGCGACTTCGCGTCGTGTACCTCGGCGATCAGCGCATCAAGATCTGCCAGCGGCCACGGCACCACCGTGATCTCCTCCTCGGGGATCGGCTCATGCGCGATCTCGGTGAGGTCGGTGGCCAGGAAGCAGTGGATGTATTCCTCGAGGATCGCGGGGGCGGTGTAGAAGCCGCCGAGACTCTCCCACGAGTCCGCGGCGCGCCCGACCTCCTCGGCCAACTCGCGCTTGGCGCAATCAATGGGCGGCTCACCCGGCACGTCCAACTTGCCGGCCGGCAGTTCGAGCAGGTACTCCCCCACTGCCTCCCGCGGTTGGCGCACCATCAGCACATGGGCACCATCTACCGGAACCATCACTACGGCACCGGGGTGTGCGATGACCTCGCGGCGCACCACGAGGCCATTGGGGCGTCGGTAGTGGACCACCGACAGGTCCACGACCTCGCCCTCGTACATGGACTCCGACGACTCGACGCCGAGCCCGTCGATGCGTTCGATGCCCACGCCGTGCTCAGGCGGTGGCACGGGCCACGATGGCCAGGGTGATGTCCACCATGCGCTCGATGTCGTCGATGCGGATGCGCTCGTCGGGGGTATGCACCCCCACCATGGCGTTACACAGGTTCACCGACGCGAATCCGTTGACCAGAAACGCGTTCACGTCCGAACCACCACCAGTGGCAACGAACGTCGGCAAGATGCCGCAGTCCTCAATCGCCTGACGGGCCATCACCACCTGCGGAGCATCCTGAGCAAGCGTGTAGCCGGTGAAGTGATGCTTCACGCGCACCTCCACGTCGCACTCGCACTCGGTGCCGGCCCAGGTAAACGCGTCCACCATTGCGGTGAGTTGCCTGTCGAGGGCGTCAAGATCGCGCGACCGGCATTCGCCCGTCACCACGCACTCCTCGGCCACCACATTGTCGGCGGAGCCCCCACGGATGGTGCCCACGTTCGCCGTGGTGGCGTCGTCGATACGCCCCAGGGGCATCGCGGCGACGGCACGGGATGCGGCAACGATCGCGCTCCGCCCCTGCTCCGGTTGGATGCCCGCATGTGCCGCGACTCCCCGGAAGGTGGCCTCGATCTCCTTATGTGTCGGGGCCGAAGTGACGATCCCGCCGAGATCCCCGGTGTGGTCGTATACAAACCCGAACTCGGCCTTCAGCACCGACGGGTCGAAGTAGGCAGCACCCTGAAGGCCCACCTCTTCGCATGGGGTGAACACCAGCTCGATTCCGGCGTGCGGTGTTCCGTCGCGCACGATGCGATCAACCGCGTGCAGCATCACGGCAACTGCGGCCTTGTCGTCGCCACCCAGAATGGCCTCGTTGGCGTTGGTGAGCCATTCGCCATCCTGCACCACCTCAACCGGCGCGAGCAGTGGCACGGTGTCCACGTGGGCACAGAACATGATGGGCGTGCCGGGCGCAGTGGGCGCAAATCGCGCGACGATGTTGTTGCAGCCCGCTGGCCCCACCATGGTGGCCGCATCGTCCTCGGTGATGCTCGCCCCCATACGCTCCAACTCACGGATGACCGCGTCGGCCATCGCGCGCTCCTGCCCGGTTGGCGAGGGGATCTCGCACAGCCGTACAAACAGATCGCACACCTCGCTGAGCCCCGCGATCACGCCGTGGCCGTGGTGGCGGAGTCACCGCCGCCGTGGCCGGCCGCGTCGGCACGTGCCACCGCCGCCCCGATGAACGCCCGGAACAGAGGCTGCGGACGGGTGGGCCTGCTCTTGAACTCGGGGTGGTACTGGCTTGCAACGAAGAACGGGTGACCGGGCAGCTCGATGCACTCCACCAAGCGCCCGTCGGGCGAACGGCCGCAACTGACGAGGCCCATCTCCTCGATCTTTGGCCGCAGCACCGGGTTGACCTCGTAACGGTGGCGGTGGCGCTCCTGGATGGAGTCCACATCGCCGTAGAGATCGCGCACGACTGACCCCGGGAGCAGCGACACCGGATCGGCGCCAAGGCGCATGGTGCCGCCCCGCTCCTCGATCTGGCGCTGTTCCGGCAGTAGGTCGATCACCGGGAACGGCGTCTCGAGGTCGAACTCGGTGGAGTTGGCGCCATCCATGCCGCACACGTTGCGGGCGTACTCGATGACCGCAACCTGCATGCCGAGGCAGATGCCGAGATAGGGCACGCCCTCCTCGCGGGCAATGCGGGTGGCCTCGATCTTGCCCTCCACCCCGCGGCCACCGAAGCCGCCGGGCACCAGCACGCCATCTGCAGCGCGCACGTGGTCGGCCAGGTCCTCGGCGTCGGCATCCACCCAGTCGATCTCGACGTTCACGCCATGTGCCAGGCCCGCGTGCTTGAGGGCCTCGTACACCGACATGTAGGCGTCATGCAGCTGCACGTACTTGCCCACCAGAGCGATCTTCACCGAGCCGGTGGCGGCCAGCAGGCGATCGACAAGCTCGCGCCAGTCGTCGAGCTCGAGCGGCCCGGACAGGTCGAGGCCCAGGCGGTCGCCCACAACGCGGTCGAGGCCCTCCGACTCCATCATGAGCGGCACCATGTAGATGTCAGCGGCATCCTCGGCCGAGATGACGGCCTGGGTCGGGATACCGCCATAGAGCGCGATCTTCTCGCGTACTTCGCTGCCCAGCGGACGGTCTGATCGCAGCACCAGCACGTCGGGCTCGATACCGATGCGCCGCAGCTCGTTGACCGAATGCTGTGTTGTCTTGGTCTTGAGCTCTCCGGCGACGCCGAGGTATGGCACGAGGGTGACGTGCACGAAGGCCACACGGTCGCGGCCTTCCTCGTTGCGCATCTGGCGGATTGCCTCGAGAAATGGCAGTGACTCGATGTCGCCCACCGTCCCGCCGATCTCCACGATGACCACGTCGGCGTTGGATGACGTCGCCGCCTGCCGGATGCGGTCCTTGATCTCGTTGGTGATGTGGGGAATGACCTGGACGGTGGCGCCCAGGAAGTCGCCCCGGCGCTCGCGGCGGATGACCGCGTCGTACACGCTGCCGGTGGTGATGTTGGACGTACGCGTGAGCGCCTCGTCGGTGAACCGCTCGTAGTGGCCAAGATCCAGGTCGGTCTCGGCGCCGTCCTCGGTGACGAACACCTCACCGTGCTGGAACGGGCTCATGGTCCCCGGGTCCACGTTCAGGTACGGGTCGCACTTCTGCAGCGACACCTTGAACCCACGTGCCTTCAGCAGCGTCCCGAGGGACGCTGCCGTAATCCCCTTGCCAAGGCCCGACACCACTCCGCCCGTCACAAAGACGTAGCGCTCACCGTGCTCACCCAATGGACCGGCCTCCCCGACGTACCGCACACCGTACGGGGGGTGAGCATACCCACCCGCGCGGCGCATGCCGCGTGCGCTCAGCGACCCCGTCGCGCCAGCAGCTCACCCGCATGGGCGCGGGCGCCCTCATCGTCGGGTGAGGCCCCGAGCATGCGGCACATCTCGGCCAACAGCGCATCCCCCTCAACCGGCTCGATGGTGGTCACCGTGCGACCGTCGTCGGCCACCCCCTTCACCAGCCGGTAGTGGCGATCGGCTGCGGCCGCGACCTGCGGCAGGTGCGTGATCACCAGTACCTGCCGCCCCACGGCCAGTGCGGCAAGGCGATCGCCCACGGTGCCGGCCGTCACCCCGCCGATACCGGCATCCACCTCGTCGAATACCCAGGCAACCCCCGGCTCGGCCGCCGCAGCCACCGAGTGCAGGGCGAGGAGCACTCTCGAAAGCTCGCCGCCCGACGCCGCGTTGGCCAGTGGGGCCTCAGGAAGGCCGGGGTTCGCGCGCAGGATGAGGGCAACCTGGTCGGCGGGCACTTCGGCGTTGTCGCGCGACACCTCCACCCGCAGTGCGGCACCCGACATGGCCAGATCCTGCAGCTCGGCCTCAACACGTGCTGCCAGGCGCGGCGCCGCCTCAGCGCGAGCCGCGTGCAATGCGTCGGCGAGCGCATGCGCATCGCCCAACAGCGCGTCGCGCGCTGCGGAGAGGGCGTCGTCACCGGCCTGCCCCGTTGCCAGCGCGTCGAGCGCCGCCCGGGCCTCGTCAGCACGGGCCAGCACCATCTCCGTTCCCGGTCCGTATCGGCGCCCGAGGGTGGCGTACTCCTCGAGCCGGCCCTCAACCCACTCGAGGCGGCCGGGCTCGGCGTCCAGATCCTGCGCGTATCTGCGCAGCCCGATGAGCGCCTCCTGAAGCGCTGCCTCAGCGGCCTTCAAATCCTCAAGTGGCCCCTTGAGTGTGGGGTCGAGATCGCACGCGTGTTCGATGGCACGTGCCGCGCGGCCCGTGGCCATCACCGCCCCGCTGTCATCCGAGTCGAGAAGCTCAAGGGCGCTGTCGGCGGCTTCGGCGAGGCGCTCCGCGTGCCCCAGCCGGCCGCGCTCCGCCTGCAGCGCCATCTCCTCGTCCAGATCGGGTGCAACCACATCCACATCGGCCAGCAGTTGGGTGAGTGCATCGCGCTCACGTGCAGCGCGCTCACGCCCGTCTCGGGCCGCGTCGATCTCCCGGGCAAGGCGCACCAGATCGCGTCGCATCAGGGTCAGTTGGTGGGCCTGCGCCACCACGTCGGGGCCGGCGAAGGCATCGAGGATGGCCATCTGCGCGGCGGGGCCCACAAGCCGGCGCTGCTCGTGCTGGCCCGAGAACCGCACAAGGCCTCCGATGAACGACGCCACCGCGTCACGCGACGCCACCTGACCATCCACCAGCGCCCGTGCGCGGCCCTCTGCGGGCACGCGCCGGGCCACCACGACCTCGGTCTCATCGTCCGCCAGGTCACGCACCTGCAGTGCCGGATCGCCGGGGTCGAGGGAATCCCAGAAGCCATCCGGCACGCTGACGGTTGCCTGCACCAGCGCATGCTTGGCACCGGGGCGCACGGCCTTCGGGTCAACGGGTGCGCCGGCGAGCAGCCCAAGGGCCGTTGCCACCACGGTCTTTCCGGCTCCGGTCTCGCCGGTGATGGCCGTGAGGCCGGCGGTGGGCTCGATGTGCGCCCGCTCGATCACCACGAGGTCGCGGATCTCGATCTCGCGGATCACGCCGCCACCCCGCCCGCGATCATCGGCGGCCGAACTTCTCCCGGTACCGGCGGAAGAATGACGACTCGGGGAAGATTGCAAGGTGCACTTCCTGCCCGCCGAGGCCAACGGTCACCGACCGGCCCGGGGGCAGTTCGCCAATGCGCACGCCGTCCGCAAGCACGTCGCACGGCCCCACGATGGCGCTGTTTGTGACCACCAGCGTCTCCTCGGGCGCGAGGATAAGTGGCCGGGTATCCAGGTGGTGCCCGGCGATGAACGAGATGACGAAGGCACGGGCCTTCCACGACACCGTGGGGCCACCGGCAGCAAGGTTGTAGGCAGTCGATCCCACCGGCGTGGAGCAGATGAGCCCATCGCACCGAACGGTTGCCACCGACTCCCCATCAACCGAGTACGAGAGATCGGCCAGACGCGACTCGCCCCCCCGCAGGAACGCCAGATCGTTCACGGCGTTGATCGTGCCGCCGATCCATTCGGCCTTCAGTGATGGAAGGCCCAGAGTGATGTAGTCGCCGCGCAGCGCTCGTGTGAGGCTGCGCTCGAGGTCGCCCTGCTCCACCGTGGCGAGAAATCCAACTCGCCCGAAGTTGACGCCGAGCACAGGCGCGCCGGTGCGCGCTTCGAATGACAGCGCGCGCAGGATGCTGCCGTCGCCACCCAGCACCAGCACGAGGTCAACCCCACCGGGTCGTAACTCTTTCCCGGTCACCACCGTGCGGCCCCGGAGCGCGGGGTGCTTGGCGGCCTCGTCGGCGGTGGCCAGCACCTCCACCCCGTTGGCATCGAGAATCGCGAGCACGGTCGGCATGACCCCGGCGGTTACCTCGGCAGCGCCATGGCTGAGTACCAGCACGCGCTCGGCACGGTTGCCCTCAACCTCGCGGATCGGCTCATGTTGACGCTTCATGAAGCCCCCGCCATCACGGCTGCGTCGATGGCGGCGGCGATGTCCACGCACGGATCGGGCAACGCGGGGCCGTGTGCCAGCAGGAAGATCTCGCGGTTACCCTTGGGCCCGGGCGTGCCGCTGTCGGCTGCCCCGGCGATATGTGCCCCGGTTGCGCGCATGGCGTCAGCTACGCCGAGCACGGCGTCACGGCGGAGCGCGGGATCGCGCACGACGCCCCCTGACCCCACGTTGTCCTTGCCCACTTCGAATTGCGGCTTGACCATCACGAGGGCACGGTACGCCGGGTGGAGGCAACCCGCCACCGCCGGCCACACAATGCCCGACGAGATAAACGACACATCCATCACAGCGAAGTCGGGAATGCGGGGCAGCATGGCCGGCGCGAGCGCCCTCGCATTGGTTCGATCGATCACATCAACGCGCGAATCCTCGCGTAGCGCCCACGCGAGTTGTCCGTAGCCGACGTCCACGGCGATCACGCTCGTCGCCCCACGCCGGAGCAGTACATCCGTGAAGCCGCCCGTGGACGCACCGATATCAATTGCCGTCGCCCCGGTGGGATCGACCCCCAGCACATTGAGGGCCTGCGCCAACTTGAGCCCACCCCGCGACGCGTACTCGGGGCCCTCATCCACATCGATGACGGCGTCGTCACGCACTTGGGACCCGGGCTTGACCGCCGCACTGCCGCCAACGCGGACGCGACCGGCCATCACGGCCGCCTGCGCACGCGCTCGGGTGGGGAAAATGCCGCGCTCCACGAGCGCAGCGTCCAGTCGCTGCCGGGCCACGCGCGGGATCGTAGCCACCGCCACCCCGTCAACCATCACGAGGGCGTGCTGATTCGCGTCAGCCGATCGCCCGATCGCCAAGCGCAGCGAGCGCGGCAGCGGCCGTGGCGGCCGGTGTGATCCCGGCCTCGGCCAGCAGCAGGTCGCGGCGTCCATGCTCGATGAAGTGGTCAGGAATACCGATGCGGGCGATGTATGCCCGGCATCCCGGGAGGGCCTCCACCACCGCACTGCCGAACCCACCCTCCAACGCGTGGTCCTCAATCGTGACCACCACATCATGCGTTTCGGCGAGCTCGCGCAGCAGATCAACGTCAAGCGGCTTCGCGAACCGCGCATTCACCACGGTGGGCGGCACGCCGAGCGATTCCGACACGATCACCGCGGCGTCACGCGCCACCTGCACGCCATACCCATAGCCCACCAGGGCCACGCGCGACCCCTCGGCGAGTACCTCGGCCTTCCCCACCGGGAGTACTTCGGGGCGATCCGGAAGCGGTACGCCCACGCCATTTCCACGCGGATACCGCAGCGCAGAGGGACCATCAAGGCGGAGCGCCGTATGCAGCATGTGCACCAACTCGGCCTCATCCTTGGGGGCCATCACCACCATGCCGGGGATGGGCCGCAGGTACCCGATGTCAAACACGCCATGGTGGGTTGGTCCGTCATCACCGACAAGGCCACCGCGGTCGATTGCGAAGACCACGGGCAGCCCCTGAAGGGCGACGTCGTGCACGATCGGGTCGTAGGCGCGCTGCAGAAACGTGGAGTACATGGCACACACCGGGCGGTACCCGGCGATGGCGAGCCCGGCGGCGAATACCACCCCGTGCTGCTCGGCGATCCCGACGTCGTAGGTGCGCTCGGGAAAGCGGTCGGCGATGAAGTCTGTTCCAGTGCCCTTGGGCATGGCGGCAGTAATGGCCACCACGCGGGGATCAGCCTCGGCCTCGGCCAGCAGGGCGCGCCCAAACACCTCGGTGTACGTGGGTGCGCCGGGCGTCGATGGGCGCGCGGCACGGCCGCTGTCCACCGCGAATGGGCCGGACCCGTGCATGGCCTC
>Ga0194059_1000425_pt1 | contig 20195 bp, 23 predicted proteins | sample SepL6211m_MetaG_FD_163426 | JGI IMG/M metagenome (GOLD analysis project Ga0194059, IMG submission 163426) | Anoxic zone freshwater microbial communities from boreal shield lake in IISD Experimental Lakes Area, Ontario, Canada - Sep2016-L626-11m | ecosystem: Environmental > Aquatic > Freshwater >... | reverse complement strand
CTGGGACTGTGTAGCCAGGGGTTGAACCAAGCCCTGGCTGATACCCAACAGAGTACGAATCCCCGAGTGAGACATAGTACGTCGGTGAGGATTTTGCTTCTGCACTATGGGGTAGGACGACAATCATTCCAGCCACCAGAATGAATGCGACGATTATTGCCCGAGGGTTGACGAAAAGCCCCCGAAAATTCATTCCCATTTCGTTCATCGTTTCCTCTCAGCCAACTGACATGTGTGACAGAACCGCGATGCTTCTGTGATGCACGGTCTTCCCAGCATAGTGATACCAAAGCCGACGATCAGGTCAGGCCAAGGGAAACGAAGAGATACGAACCATCCGAGAAACTACAAACGGTGAGAGATGGTGGAGGTAATGGGACTATGTTCGAAGCCCTCCTGGGGCCAGAAACTCAGTAGTTTCAAGGGTTTCTGATCCCAACCATCAGCCCGATTCGGGGCAGAACGGGATGATTCAGCATGCACTCGGAAGTAATGGGACAAAGTTCGAACCCCTACCAATCTGGACAATCTATTGCGCTGCCGTGCCCAGGAATGAGTTCAAGCGAGACGCCAACAGGACCCTTCTTGCGCGCAGGAACTCTGGATAGGCGTCGATGTCGAGTTCTTCCGGAACCAAAGTTGGAAGAAGGTGGTGATCAAAGCGTTCCGCCCCAAAATCCTGTGCAAGCTTCGGTATGTATTTGGCGGGGAAATCGTTGAGAATCTGACGGTTCGTCTTGCCACTGATGAAAGCAAGGTTGGCGATGTCGTCAATTTCAGCAGTGGAGTACTTGGCCTTCAACAAGTCCTTCGGGAAGATGTGGTGGAACTGGATCGCGAACCAGGCCCCTGATCAGCAGGTCAGTGGTGGCGTCAACGTGATGAGCGACGTTGAGGACGCCGTCGCGATCATCGAAGACAGATGAAAGAGCAGTCAGGGTGAAGGGCGCCTCGGCTCCATGGGCCATCAAGAAAAACAAAGCTCTCGTCGTGACGGGGTGGATGACCTTGGCCTCAATGAGCCGCTCGACAAGACCTGTGATCTGCTGGAGTTGGGGGCGAACCACCGTCTCGAGAATGTGTTCGAGACGGCTCGATGCTTCTGATCCCTCTTGGTTCATGAGTTGGCCGAGGGCGGGAAATAGGGCCGAGGTGGACAAGAACGAGTGCACCACCGTTCGGAGGTCGCCGAGGTCGCCGAGATCGCTCGGGTGTGCGTCCCTGCTTCGGCCAACTTCCTCGATAAATCGTTTGAATTCGGCATCAACCGCAGTCCGATAGAGCTCTTCCTTGCTCCCAAAGCGCTGGCCAAGAGCGCTATGGCTGAGTCCGAGGCTCAGCGACAGACTTCGCATGGAGACGGCCTCGTAGCCAGAGCGAGCGAAAGCGCCTACCACTGACGCCAGAATGTCCTTGTCTTCGTGGAGCTTGGGTCTTCCTCGGGTGGCCATGGAAAGCATCCTCGCATCCTTGGAGGGTCGACTGGCCCCATACACATCATTATAGTTAGGCATCTGCCTACTAATTGACCATTGACCTGAGGGGAGTGCTCCATGGCGCTGACTGATCTGCTGGACATCACCTTGGCGGTGAAGGACCCCGCTTCGCTCGAAGAGTTCTGGATTCGCCGAGGCATGGCGAGGACTGGGACCGGTCAACTTGGAACCGCTGATCGGGAGTCACAACTCCGCTTAGTTGAGGCCAAATACCGGCACGTTGCCGAGATCAGGGTTGCCTGTTCGACGCAAGTAGACCTCACCGCTATTGGGGGTCGACTCACGGGCTTGGGTCTTGCCCCTGTTCTCGGCGACGGATGGCTCTCGATCGTCGATCCCATCTTGAGTCACACCGTGCGAATCGAAGTCGGCAAGGCTTCGCCGCTGCCCCCTGGTCCCTCGAGATCCTTCAACGGTCCAGGAATTCTGAATCGGCCTGATCGCCGGTCCGAAGCCGCCATCTGCGACGCGGTGCCAAGACCTCGTCGCGTGGGCCACGTCGTTTTTGGCTCGACGGACCCGCAGCGCAGCGTGGACTTCTATGTCAAGGGACTCGGATTCCGGGTATCGGACACCCTGCCGGAGGCCGGAGCAACGTTCCTGCGATGCTCGAAAGACCATCACAACCTCTTAATCCTCCCGGCTCCGGTGCCCTGTATGAACCACTACGCCCTCGAGATGGATGATTTTGACGGGATCGGCCTTCGAGGGGTTGAGGTTGTCGGGGAACTCCCCGATGCCTCTATCTATGGCATCGGACGCCACGTTGTTGGGTCAAACGTTTTTTGGTACTTGCTCGATCCGGCCGGTGGCATGTTTGAGTTCTTTGCTGACATGGATCAGATCACCGACGACGATCGCTGGGATGCCGAGATCCGACGAGACGACTGGGATCCATTCACCATCGCCTCCTACGAGTCCGGTATCTCGAAGATGGATTTCTTCTTGCCATCCGACATCGATCACATCGCAGCCGGTCGCGAAGAGGCGGGTCTGTAAATGGATCTCGGGATCGCAGGAAGGTGGGCCATCGCCTCGGGGTCCAGCCGCGGGCTCGGTCGAGCCTGTGCGGACTCGCTAGCCAGGGAGGGCGTGAACCTTGTCATCAACTCTCGACATGGTGATGCTTGTGAGGAGGCTGCTGCAGAGATCCGAGCAGCATTCGGCGTTGAAGTTCGCTCAGTGGAGGCCGATGTGGCGACGGCTGACGGCAGACTTACCCTGCTCGCCGCCTGCCCTGCTCCTGACATCTTGGTCACTAATTGCGCCGGTCCATCGCCAACGGCGTTCACGACCAATACCGCAGCGCAGTGGCAGGAAGCATTCGACACCAACTTCCACTCTGCAGTGGGCCTTATTCAAGCGGTCATCCCAGGGATGCGGGAGAAGTCTTTTGGCCGGATCGTCACCATCACCTCGGCGATGGTGACGACGCCGCACCCGTTTATGACCCTCTCAATCGCCGCTCGCACTGCGCTTACTGGTGTCGTCAAAGCGGTCTCGAAGGAGGTGGTGTCTGACAATGTCACGATCAACAACCTCCTCCCAGAGCGCATCGACACGGGACGTCAACGTGAGATGGCGGATCTTCAGGTTCAGCTACGGGGCATCACCCTTGAAGAGGCCTACGAAGAAATGGCGCAGTCGATTGCCGCCAAGCGCCTCGGTCGCCCGGAGGAGGTGGGGGATGCCTGCGCCTTCCTCTGCGCTGCCCAGTCCGGGTACATCTCGGGTCAAAATCTGCACCTCGACGGCGGCAGCTACGGGGGCCTTATCTGATGGGAGCTTTGGCGGGGTTGCCAAACACCTGCGACGTCCTCGTGGCGGGTGGTGGTCCGGTGGGGCTGATCCAAACCCTCCTGCTTCGCCAGCTCGGTCTTGACGTTGTCGTCATCGAAAGGCGCACGGAGGTGCAAGCGGCGCCAGCGGCGCACGTAGTCAGCGCTCGGACCTTTGAGGTGCTCCGGAGTCTTGGCCTCGACATGGCTGCGGTTGACGCACTCTGTCAGGCCCCAGATGACGGAGCCTATGTGCGCTGGGTTCCAGCACTTGGTGCGCCTGAGCTCGGTAGTGTCCCTTTTGAGAGCCTCCACCTTAAAGAGGCGCAACCCGCAATCACGCCACATCCCTTGCGCAACCTCTCGCAACATCGCCTTGAGCCCTTCCTGCGCAAGTCAGTGACCGATCTTCGAGGCGGGATCGCTTGGGAATCGGTCGTGGAAGACGAGAACGGGTGTTTGAGCACGGTGGTCGACGTGGCCACTGGTGCCAGCATGACAATTTCAAGCCGTTTTGTGCTGGCATGCGATGGCGCCGGAAGTTCTGTACGCAGACATCTTGGGATCACCATGGACGGGCCCGATGAGCTCCAAAATTTCCTTTCGATTCATGCCGAAGCTGACCTTCGGTCATTGGTGGCCCATCAACCCGCGACGCTGTATTGGATCACTGATCCAGAAATCAAAGGCACGTTCATCGCTCATGATCTGGCCTCGACCTGGGTCTATATGTATGAGCTCGATGCCGAGCATGATTCCGCCGACCTCTATAGCGACGAACGAGCCGAAGAGATTATTCGACGGGCGGGGGGAATCCCGGCAGAAATCCCGGTGGAGATCCGCCACGTGACAACGTGGCGAATGACTTGTCAGGTTGCTCAGGCCTTCCGCTCTGGCTCGACATTTCTTGTCGGCGATGCCGCTCACCGATTCCCACCAACTGGTGGTCTGGGCCTCAACAGTGGCGTAGCTGATGCACAGAATCTCGCGTGGAAGCTGGGTCTCGTTCTGGCGGGTTATGCCGACGAACGCATCCTCGACAGCTATGAGAGTGAGCGGAAGCCAGTGGCCGAGAACAACGCGCAGGTCAGCCTCGACAATGCGTTCCGTCTGATTGAAGTCTGGATGGCTCTCGAGGTCACTGATGACCCAGTGGCCTCTCAGCGAAGGATCGATGAGATCCTGGCAAGCCCCGAGGGGAGGGCGGCCGTCGGCGTCGCCATCAACAATCAGACGGAGCACTTCGACCAGCTCGGCATCCAACTGGGAACGCTTTACCAGCCTTCAAGCGGGTGTGTGGTTGAGGATGGGACGTCACCGCCCATACCCGAGAATCCCGTCCGCACCTATGTGCCATCGACGAGCCCTGGTGCTCGGCTTCCTCACGTCATCGTCGAAGCAGGAGGACAACATGTCTCCACTCTTGACCTCGTGGAGCCGGGCAAGTTCCTCCTTCTGACTCCCTCGCCCCAGTGGGCTAAGGAGGCACAGCAGGTGAGTGGCCCTTTGTCGGTGCTTTTAGTAGGCCGTGACGTCCATGACCCCAGCGGAGTATGGGAGTCAATTGCTTCGACGGGAAGTGATGGTGCCCTACTCATCCGACCGGATCAGCATGTGGCGTGGCGGACCACAAGCGCCCCGCATGATGGCGCACGTGAAATCGATCAAGTCCTCACGATCCTGCTGAAGGAGATCCAACGATGAAATTTGCCAACTATGACGGACGGGCCAGCATGGTGATTGAAAACGAGGTCATCGATATCGAAAGGGCCTCGGGGGGTGCCTTTGGTCCCGACGTCCAGAGTGCCTATGACTCATTCGACGACCTGGTCGTCGCCGCCAGAAGCTTCGACGAGTCTCTCGGTGAACCTCTGGACTCCGCGAAATTGGGCTCACCAGTCCCTCGCCCCCGCCAAGTCTTTGCCATTGGTCTTAACTACTTCGGCCACGCCGAGGAGGCAGGCTTGGCGATCCCCGAAGTACCAGCCACGTTCACTAAGTTCCCCTCAAGCCTTTCGGGACCATTTGACCCAATTCCCTGCGTGGGCCCAACTGTCGACTGGGAGATTGAGTTGGTGGTGGTGATCGGTCGGACTGCCCGCTCGGTCCAAGCCGCCGACGCCTGGGACGTCGTGGCCGGGCTGACTGTGGGCCAGGACATCTCGGAGCGGACCATGCAGTTCGCCGCTGGAGGTCAATTTTCACTCGGGAAGTCCTTCGAGGGCTTCGGGCCGGTGGGTCCCTGGCTCGTCACCCCCGATGAGGTCCCGGATCCAGATGACCTCCGCCTCCGATGCTGGATCAACGACGATTTGGTACAAGATGATCGCACCACCGACATGGTCTTCAACGTCCCATCGCTTGTCGAGCAACTCTCAGCGATTACCACGCTGTGGCCGGGCGATCTCGTGTTCACCGGCACTCCGGCTGGAGTGGGGATAACGGCGCAGCCGGCCCGCTTTTTGGCGGTGGGCGATGTACTTCGCAGCGAGATTACCGGGATTGGAATGCTCGTCAACGAAGTGATTGAAGCTCGCTGATTACTTGGGTCTGCAGGACCCCCGAGCTAGGAGGCTCCAAGGGTCCGAGGAGGTAATGGGACTATGTTCGAACTCCTCTTGGGGCCAGAAACTAAGTAGTTTCTGGGCTTTCCGATGAGGCGCGCCGGCCAAAAGGCTCAAACCCGGCAATTCGCTGCCAGCAGCGGAAGAGATGGGATAAGGTTCGAACCCCACGTACTTGCCCCAAGTTTGAGTGAGCTACTCGTAAAATTAGAGCACACAACGAAGGAAGGACTTCCGTGCGTCCCATTTTTCATCTTTCGATTCCTGTCCGTGATCTCAGTGAGGCAGTCGACTTTTACCGTAGCCAACTCGGTGCCGAGATTGGAAGGAGAACGGATGGCTTTGTTGACGCACTTCTCTTTGGCGCCCAAGTAACACTTCAGAACGATCCCGCCAGCGTGACCGCACCAATGCCGAGGACGAGACACTTCGGGGCGACCGTTTCATGGGACGCGTGGGAGTCAATCTCAGCTCGTCTTCGTGGAGGTCCGCTGATTGTTGAGCCGCCAACTCTCTCGTCTGTGGGCGAGCCCACAGAGCAAGGAAAATTGATGATCAGAGATCCGAGCGGAAATCTCATTGAAATCAAGGCCTACCGCCAACCTGACAAGGTTCTCGGCTCCCTGGCACATTGAGCAGGTAGCTCCTGAGGAGTCCTTCCGCTCAAAAATTTTGAGGATCAATCCCGAAGCGTCCCCTGAGTTGCCTGCTTGTGCTGTCGGTGTTCCAGCAAGAGCGAGGGATGAATCCATCGAACATCTGCTATCCTTACATTTAGACAAAAGTAAGGAGAATGAGATGGACGTGGCCGCTCGCTTGAGCTCCAAAGGGCAGGTAACGATTCCGAAGGCAGTACGTGAGGCCCTCGGTGTTGAAGAAGGCGACTCCGTTATTTTTCGAATTGATGGCAACCTCGCGACTCTTCAGCGGACACCAGATTTCCTTGAACTGGCGGGAACACTCGCCGTGCCGGCAACCAAGAAGAGCGCCAGCTGGGACCGAGTCCTAGAGATCTCACGTGCGAGTAGGGCCAAGAAGTTTCAGTGAGCTCGTTTGTCGACACCAACGTTCTCGTTCGTCATCTGGTTGGTGATCCACCCGACATGGCGAGGCGATCCACCGCCTTTCTGGGAAGCGAAGAGAGTCTCTACCTCGCTGATCTCATCGTTGCCGAAACGGTGTACGTACTCGAATCTTTCTACGAAATTGACCGTTCGCGCATCTGTGAAGCAATTCGATCCTTGCTCGCTATGGAGTCCGTCCGAGTGATTGACGCTCCGCTACTCCTGCGAACGGTTGCCCTGTACGAAGGCGAACGGCTTGATTTTGCCGACGCCTACCTCGTGGCTTGCGCGGAAACTACCGGGGTAGGCAGAGTCGCTTCCTTCGACAAAGCCATCAGTCGAATACCCACGGTCGAGAGAATCGAGCCCTAAGGAATCAATGGATTGTTGTGGTTTTGACAACGATTGGTGGAGATGATGGGATTCGAACCCACTGCCTCTACATTGCGAACGTAGCGCTCTACCAATTGAGCTACACCCCCGTCAGGACCAAAGTGTACCTTGCCCAGGGTGGTGAATTTTCAGCGTGCGGCTGCGCGCTGAGGTTCTTCCCACCAGTCATCACCATCAAGATCGTCATCGAAGTAGAGGTCTTCCGAGCCACGAGAGCTCGCAACCCGATGACGGCCATCATCTTCCTCGAATCGGTCGTCTTCCAGATGGGCGACCCCATGGGCAATATGGCGGTCATAGCCTTTTTCACCGATAAAGCCGTTGGTCGCCGCATAGGCCATCAGGCCCACATACGCCACTAAGGCGATGATCGCCAAAATGGTCACGTAGAAGAAGACGGAGACGATGAACCCGATAATCGCGCTGAGCAATACTGCTGCGACGAGAGAGAAAAGAATGTTGCGTCGTCGCAGCGCCGCCTCACGTCGACTCAGCGAAGTTGATGGACCCGACGCACCGTACGAAATGCGATCGTCATCACCAAGGTAACTGTCATCGGCGTACTCATCGTCCTCATAGTGTTCGCTTTCGTACGCACCGCGACGATCACCCATTTGGGTGCTGCGATCTTCTTCGTAATAATCCTCATATTGTTGGCGCATTTTATTTTCTCCCCCCTGGCTTATTGGGCCAAGTAAGACGAGTCGTGGTTGGGCAATTGTCGGTGGATCTTGTGGCACCGCGATTTGCGGTGGGGGCAACGGGTTTTCGCCTCCACTAAGGCGATACGCGGGCTCCACCACTTTCGGTCCAGAGCGCTCAAGCAAGTTGAGCGATTTATGGAACGACATGATGGATCGGTCACTGTCTGAGTTCCGAATCTTGCGATAGATACTCGGTCCAAGAACCACTCCCCACAACACGACAAGAAGAAGAACGATGATCATCGATTCCGCGCCCTGCCTTTCCGTTTTTCCCTGCTTTAACGGTACAGAACCCCTCGCGCGTGGTGGTGGATGATGGTCGATTTTCTCCGCTTAGGTTTTCCCTCGCGCGCTATAGCGCCCATCTCGGTCGCGCTGGAGTGAAATTTCAATCCCAAAAGTGGTCGAAATTCCCTTGGATGTCATTACCTCTTCGAGCGGACCACTCGCCACAAGGGCTCCTTCTCTCAGGAGCGCCCCATGGGTCATGAACGGCGGGATCTCTTCCACGTGGTGGGTCACGAGAACCGCCCCTTCTGGCTTTGGGGCAGCCATCACGGCGCCGAGGCGCTCGAGGAGGCGCTCTCGGGCTCCCATATCTAAGCCCGCAGCCGGCTCGTCGAGACACAAAAGTTCAGGATTACTCATCAAAACTCGGGCTAATAAAACATGGGTCCGTTCCCCGTCAGAGATAATCCCAAGTGATTTTTTACTCAGCTGACCCACCCCAAGTTCGGCAAGAAGGTGGTCAGCTCGAACATGATCAGCATCGTCGTACTCACGCCACCATGGCTCAAGCGCGCCATCGACTCCTGTGAGTACCACGTCATGAACACTCAATGCTGGTCGAAGCTGTCGCGCTAACGAAGAACTAAAAAAGCCAAGTGATGCTCGGAGTGTTCGCAGATCTACTCTCCCAAGACGATGGCCCAAGAGTTCTACCTCACCAGTCGTCGGCCACAATCGACCCGAGAGAATGGAGAGCAATGTTGACTTGCCAGACCCATTTGGACCAAGAAGTACCCAACGTGATCCTGATTCAATCTCAAGTCGATCAAGCGATAACAAGACCTTCTCATCGCGAACGACACTGACGTTTCGAAGCCCAGCAACCCGTGTCACTGGACTAGTCGCGGCGAATAATCGCTCGTGGCCACTGAAACCTGGTCACTCGTGGAGCCCGCACTCAACTTTGTCACTGTCAAACCATCGCCCCGCCCGAGGATCTTCGCCCGGCTGCACTGGTCTCGTGGTCGAAGCACAGCCAATTGAAAGATATCCCTGGGCAATCAGTGGGTGGGTCATCAGCGCATGATCTCTCTCAAAACTGGCCACATCATCGTCGCTCCATGTCGCTAGTGGATTGATCTTTACTAGCCCAAAACTCTCATCCCATGACACGATGGGCGCAGCCGCTCGCGTGGGGGCGTCGCAGCGCTTCACTGCAGTGAGCCATGCTTTCTTCCCCGCGACAGCCTCCTTGAGAGGCGCGACTTTTCGAACTGCGCAGCACCCCTCCGCTCCACAGGGAATTCCCACCGCATCAGCCCCTGGCTTTGTCGTCGTCAGATTCAAGTTGTATCGAGTTACGACGTCTTCGACAAATGAAAGCGTCTCGGGAAAATGGTCTTCGGTGTCAAGGAAGATGACTTCGATCTTTGGATGAATGGCCACTGCGAGATCAAGTAAGACAAGGTCTTGAAAAGAACACGCAAAGACCAAATCATCGCCAAAGCGATCGTAGGCCCAGGAAATCACGGCACCCGGCGTTGCCGATTCAAATGATTCGGAAATGCCCTCGATCTCGAGCAAAAGGTCCTGGTGCTCTTGGGAATTCACTGCGGTCATGCCTTACACTCCTCGATGTGGCCTGAGATCTGCTCTGTTCAGCGTATTTCTCACTTTGTGTTCTCTGAGGTACGATAATTGACCTCGGAGGTCGGGAATTCCCAACCCCCGAATCCTAAACCTCAGTCCACCTCAAGCACCTCCTCTTCCAAGGAGAGGGATCTCCAAAGAAGGTTTCTAGATGTCCCCCCAGAAAATGATAAATCAGCCGATTGATCATCTTGACCTGCTTGAGTCCCATGCCATCTTCATCCTTCGCGAAGTTGTTGCCGAGTGCGAGCGACCAGTACTCCTCTTTAGTGGAGGCAAGGATTCCGCAGTCCTCTTGCATCTTGCGGTCAAAGCATTCGAACCGAGTGGCCTTCCCTTCCCTATCCTCCACATTGATACTGGCCACAACTTCCCAGAGGTCATCGAGTTCCGTGACGAGTTCGTCAAAGCTGCTGGCGGACAGCTCTACGTGGCGAGCGTCCAAGAAAGCATCGATCAAGGACGAGTGGTTGACCCTGGCCATGGCGAGTCACGGAATCGACTCCAGACAGTGACTTTGCTTGACGCTATAACCAAGCACAGATTTGACGCTGCCTTTGGTGGAGCTCGACGAGACGAAGACAAGGCTCGAGCCAAAGAACGCGTGCTCTCGTTCCGAGATGCGTTTGGACAGTGGGACCCCCGACGCCAACGCCCAGAGCTGTGGCATCTCTACCAAGGTCACGTCACACCAGGTGAACATCTCCGGGCATTCCCACTCTCGGATTGGACCGAGCTCGATATTTGGCGATACATAGAACGCAAAAAAATTGATCTTCCTTCCATCTACTTTGCCCACGAACGCGACGTCATCGAGAGAGACGGCATGTTGCTGAGTGTGAATGAATGGATTCACCCTCGAGGAAATGAAACTCATCACAGCCAGATGGTCCGCTACCGAACGGTGGGAGACGTGACGTGCACCGGGGCGATTGCTTCGGAGGCCACCACTATCGATGAGGTCATTGATGAGGTCATCACCTCGACCGTTTCTGAGCGAGGAGCCACTCGAGCAGACGACCGATTCTCCGAAACATCGATGGAAGACAGAAAACGCGAAGGGTACTTCTAGAGCAATGGACGCAACGCTTGAAGCAGCACCAATCGTCGATCTTCTTCGCTTTGCGACAATTGGTTCAGTCGATGACGGAAAGTCAACACTGATCGGTCGACTCTTGGTTGACACTCGTCAACTGTTCCATGATCAAATCGAAGCCGTTGAACAAGCATCTCGTCGACGCGGTGTTGGCGACATTGACTTGGCATTTGTCACTGACGGACTTCGAGCTGAACGAGAACAGGGAATCACAATTGACGTTGCCTACAGGTACGCGTCAACACCTCAACGTAAATTCATCATCGCTGACTGCCCGGGCCATATCCAGTACACGGCAAATATGGCAACCGGTGCTTCGAATGCCGACGTGGCCCTTGTTGTTGTCGATGCCACCGCAGGTCTCAAAGAACAGACCAAGCGTCACCTTTGTATCGCAGCTCTCCTTGGAGTTCGCCATCTCATTGTCTGTGCCAACAAGATGGACAAGGCTGATTGGGACCACGAAGCGTATGACCGCATCGTTGATGAAATGGAAGGTCTCCAGCACATTCTCGTAAGCAAATCAGTAACCGTGATTCCCATTTCAGCGCTTAATGGTGACAATGTTGTCGAACACTCTTCTGCGGCGCCTTTTTATTCTGGCCCGACGGTCTTAGAGGCCCTCGAGGCAATACCTTCAGGGGTTTGGGCGGGAACTCACCATGGGACCTCCTCCCTTGCCACTCGCCTACCAGTGCAGTGGATTCTGCGCCAGCCGGGAGGAGGGCGGATGTATGCAGGAATGGTTGATGGCGCGCCCCTCCATGTCGGCGATGACATCGTGGTGCTCCCCGACGGACTCCACAGCACCGTGACAGAGATCATGACGCCGAATGGGCTCTGCGATTCCGCTGGAATCGGACTTTCAATTTCCGTTGGACTCGCCGATGATCTCGACGTTTCTCGAGGCGACATGATCGTTGGCGCAAATGACTTACCTGCAGTTTCTAATGAAATTGAAGCAACGGTTTGCTGGTTCGGAACGACTCGGCTCACTGCGGGAACTCGGTTTAGAGCGAAACACACCACTCGAACCACACCAGCAATTGTCAGTGCGGTCACTGCTCATCTCAACATTGATGATTTGACGTTGGTTCCAGCAGAGATGCTTGGAGAAAATGAGATTGGCACCATCACATTGACCTTCGCTACTCCGTTAGCCGTCGACGATTATCAGAGAAACCGAATCACCGGGAGCTTCATCTTGGTGGACGAAGCAACAAATATCACGGTGGCCGCAGGAATGGTTGGACCTCCGGGTCTTGAAAAATAAAGTAGCGGCGTTAGGGTTGCGCAACCATAAGGATCGATCCAAGAATTAAAAGAACCACCACCACATCAATCCCCCATCGCAAGAGCGAAACGGGGCGACTCCACTGAGTGACTTCTGGGACGACGCTTTGGCGAGAAATCAACAGGCGAAGTCTGCTGGCTGAGCGGAAAATCATAACTTCTGCGACAACAATGGCGATGAGCCAAAGCACGCTGCCACTCACAACAAACGAAGTTGAAAATGTGTAGCTCTCGTGGCTGACCAGAACGAGGACAATGCCGCTCAAAGGAATCAAGTACAGGGTCCTTCCTGCAACTTCGCGTCCGGGCGAGAAGAAGCGAACAGCACCCCCAGGCCACGCGCGTCCAGGCACGCCTCGACCAAGACTGATGGCGGCTGCGTACATTGCAACCATGATCACGAGAGCCACAACAACTGCGGCAATGTGCACAATGAGTACCAGGTCAAAAACGGTTGAACGCGGTGCCGTCTCGGCGAGAAGATTCACGGGCATATTCTTGCCGACTATTGATGCTGAGTGGGTTAAAGGTGACAAGAAGACGAAATCTTTGCGAAATCAGTTTGTTCGAAGGCAAATTCCCGCTTCTCCGCTAGACATTCGAGGTGAGAGCCTCTAAACCATAGGCATGCATCAATCCATCTTGTTGGCACTGGTCGTCATCACGGCGCTTGGATTCGACTTTACGAATGGATTCCATGACACGGCCAACGCGATGGCCACGTCGATTGCAACCGGTGCCCTCAAGCCAAAGGTGGCAGTAGGGATGAGTGCCGTCTTAAACCTCGTCGGAGCATTCCTCTCTCTGGCAGTTGCCGCCACCATCGCCAGTGGCATCGTTGATCAGAACTTGATCACACTCCAAGTGGTCTTTGCGGGACTCGTTGGTGGAATTGTATGGAACATGCTGACCTGGTATCTCGGCATTCCCTCGAGCTCGAGTCACGCTCTTATTGGTGGCGTCGTTGGGGCCATGTTTGTTCATGCTGGATCCTCTGCTATTGAGTGGAACGGCGTATTTTCGAAAGTGATCATTCCCGCCCTCCTCGCTCCCTTCGTTGCCGGGAGTATTGCCGCCGCCGCGACTTGGCTGGCCTATCGCCTGACGCACAATGTTCAGGCTGGTGTGAAATCTTCAAGCTTTCGTTGGGCCCAGGTTGGTTCAGCATCCATGGTTTCGTTAGCACACGGAACAAATGACGCACAGAAGACAATGGGGATCATTACCTTGGCCCTCGTTGCTAACGGCACCCTCGGAAAAGATGGCGTGACCCCAACCTGGGTCATTATTTCTTGTGCGATTGCGATCTCTCTTGGTACTTATCTAGGAGGGTGGCGAATTATTCGTACCCTCGGAAAAGGCCTGACCGATATTGAAACGCCGCAGGGCTTTGCGGCAGAGACATCATCGGCGGCTGTTCTCCTCGCCTCTTCTCATTTTGGAATTCCGCTGTCCACCACGCAGATTTGCACCGGTTCGGTGGTGGGTTCAGGAGTTGGCCACAGCGTTCCGGTCCGCTGGAGAGTCTTCGGCCGAATGGTCTTCACCTGGGCGCTCACACTCCCCGCTGCAGCGCTCGTCGGGGCAGCCTCATTCGCAGGGCAACAGGCAATCGGGGGCAATGCCGGCGTCATTGTGCTGACAATCATTCTTGTTGGTGTCTGTGGCGGAATTTATATCCTTTCTCGCAAAAACGCAGTATCTGCGAACAATGTCAATGATGACTGGGACCCTTCATCGACACCACTTCCATCGGTCCCCGCCACATAGAATAAGGAACCCTGATGCATCTGCTCTTGGCCTCATCAAAACCGCTCGTCGACTGGGCGGGACTTGGAAAAGTCTTTCTTGTGTCAGCGCTATTTGCGTTGGGCGTTGTCTTTGTAATGTCGCTTTCAATCATGGCGTTCTCGGACGCCTCGACCCACAGTGGGGGAAGAAAAGTCACGAGTACCGCGCTGGCTGGATTTGGAATCCTCGTGATTCTCGCAATTGTCGCCTACGGCATCTACATCATCACCGCAAAATAGGAAGGGACGTATGAAAATCACCACTTCCATGATTGTTGTTGGAGTCGACGGTTCGCCGGAGAGCGTTGCTGCGTATCGATTCGCCCAGCATGAGCTCGCGCAGGGAGATCGCTACAAATCGATCTTGATTGTTGCGTCACTGACCGATCCGTTGGGTCTCGGCAACGACGATGTGGTTGATGATGCGCGTGCCGCAGCAATGCGACAGCACATTGTTGAAGCAGTGGGAGAAAGTGATCTTCAAATCGAGGTTCGATCGGGAGACCCAGCTCACGTCTTAGCTGAAGTCTCAGATGATGCTGGACTCTTGGTTATTGGAAAACGCGGTCATGGCGGCTTTCGAAGTCTCGTTTTGGGTTCAACAGCTTCCTCATGCCTCGGCATAGCAAAGTGTCCCGTGATGGTCATTCCCTCAACGTTCGAAAACTCACTCACGAGTGAACTAGTCGTCGGCATCGACGGTTCTCTCTCGAGTCACCGAGCCCTGGTGTGGGCCATCGAAGAAGCTGCGGGGCGTTCAGTGAATGTTGAACTCGTCGCCACATGGCGTCGCCCCCATCTTTGGGAACCAGTCCAAGGCTCGCCTGGTCACTATGAAGCGCTTGCGGATCACGCGCTCGAAGATGCCATGAGTTCGCTTGATTCGAAAGGTGTGCTTGTCGCCACCCACAGCATTGAGGGACATCCTTCCGAGGTCTTGCTCTCGCGCTCAGAGACCGCAGGTCTCATTGTCTTGGGGAACGAGGCGCACAAAGGTGGAAGGATCCATGCCCACGCCACGGCCGTTGAGATTGCCAGTCATTCAGTGTGCCCCGTCGTCGTTGTCCCCTAACCTCACCCTGCACCGCTCGAGGCAGCCAGGAAGGTACGCTCGGTTGAGGCCAAAGAGGACAACGGTGAGCAACGTGAGGGTATTTGAATGACAGAGATGCGACTTGACCCACTTTCGGGTCGCTGGGTAGTTATCTCTCAGGCACGTTCTGAACGACCTGATGCGTTCGTTCTCCACGCCAAACGACTCGAGCATGAACCCTTAGAACCCTGTCCCTTCTGCCCAGGCCACGAAGAAGAGACGCCGCCTGCGCTGGTCACCTACGACGAAGACGGAGCTTGGAAAGTTCGTATCGTTCCAAATAAATATCCCGCCTTTGAAGGAGATCAGCCCTTCGTGGTGGAAAATCGGGGACCCGTCTTCACCGAAGGAACTGCTGGAGGAATCCACGAGGTCCTTATTCTTTCTCCCGAGCATGAGGCAGCGTGGCCCGACCTCGATGATCACCAAGCTGGATTAGTTATGAAAGCCATGAGGGATCGCATGGAAATGCACTCACATGAGTCCTACCTTCGCTACAGCCAGGCGATTGTCAATGCCGGCCGAGAAGCGGGAGCGTCGGTCGAACACCCCCACGGGCAACTCATGTCGATGAGTTTTGTCCCACGAGAACTCGCCGAAGAGCAGGCTCGATTTGCACGCTTCACAGCGCGATGTCTCCTCTGCACAACAATTGAGGCTGAAGAGTCTGTGGGGCACCGTATTGTGTTTCAAGATGACCATGTCGTCGTGATTAGCCCCTACTGGGCCAGTGTTCCCTACGAAATGCTGGTCCTGCCTCGACACCACACCCCTCATCTCCATACCGCTGCTGACGTCGACGTCGAGTCAGTTGGTCGGGCAATTGGGATAGCTCTACGAGCGCTCGTTTCAACTATTGGTGACGCCGCCTACAACCTTGTCTTCCACTCTGCACCATTCAAGATGGGAGAGCCATTTCACTGGCACGTCCACATTGTGCCAAAAGCAACCACACGAGCAGGATTCGAAATGGGAACTGGCGTGGCCATCAACATCGTTCCCCCTGAAGCCGCAGCGATAGAGCTCGCCGCTCACGTGCTCAGCTAAGCAGCGCCTCCGCAGCAGAGTAAGGGTCGGTCTCGCGAGCAACGAGGCGTTTCACACTCGCTTGAAACAGTTCGCCGTCAGCCACCTGTTCGACCCGCTCAGCGAGGCGTGCTTGCAGTACTCTTCGCAGCGCTTCGATGAGCCGTGCTTCTCGTCGTGTTTCAAGCGTTCCAGAGCCCACGAGGTGCGCTCGGTGGTCCGCAACGGTTTGCCACAACTCGCTCACTCCCTCGCCGCTTTGTGCGACCGTCTCAAGAATTGGCGGTCTCCAGTCTCCAAGTTGTGAGAGGTCAAGCATCTGTTCGAGGTCTCGGCGGGACTCTCTTGCCCCTGGTCGATCCGCCTTGTTGATGACGAAGATATCGGCAATCTCAAGCAAACCTGCTTTGTTGGCCTGCATGGAGTCCCCCCACCCCGGGGTGACGACGACGACGGTGGTATCTGCAGCTGACGCCACTTCAACTTCCATCTGGCCGACGCCAACGGTCTCAATCAACACCACTGGCATCTCCGCTGCGCCAAGGAGTCTGACCGCATCAGGAACTGCGAGCGACAGGCCCCCGAGGTGTCCTCGAGTGGCCATGGAGCGAATAAACACCGTCGGGTCGGTGGCGTGATCTTGCATGCGGATACGGTCACCAAGGATGGCGCCACCACTAAAAGGTGACGAAGGATCAATCGCCAGAACAGAGACCTGCTCGATGGCTTCTGCTGCTCCGTTTTCAACTTCCGGCCAGCCGCGTCGGGCCGTCGTGATTAATTGATCAGTGAGTGTGGATTTCCCTGCTCCCGGCGCACCGGTTAATCCCACGCTGTAGGGAGGAGCTGTGGCGTAGACCAACTTCGCTACCTCGAGACTCTCCGCTCCACCTCGCTCGATCATCGTCAAGAGGCGAGCTAACCCAACCCGACTCCCTTGCCGGGCGTCGTCAAGTAAGACTGCAGGATCTCGAGATGTTGTAGTCATCACAGCCAGGTTACGTCGGCGCCGAGGGATGCCAGTGTCCCCACGAAATCTTCATAGCCGCGTTCAATATGCTCGACCCCCGCAACGACTGTTTCGCCCTCGGCGGCAAGTCCTGCCAAGACCAGGGCCGCTCCGGCTCGAATATCTGGGGCCTTGACGGGCGCCCCGGAGAGTCGAGGAACGCCCCGCACGACAGCGTGGTGGCCCTCAGTTGAAATATCGGCTCCCATCCGACGTAGTTCGTCGACGTAGCGGAATCGGCCCTCAAAAAGGTTCTCCGAAACGATCGAGACGCCGTCAGCCACGCTGAGTGCGGTGACTAAAAAGGGCTTGTAGTCAGTAGCAACCCCCGGAAACGGCAAGGTGGCAATGTCAGAGGCTACGCAACGTTGTGTTGACGTCACTCGGATCCCTTCTGGTCCAGAAAAGACTTCGAGGCCCATCGCCTCGAGTTTCTTCAAAAACATCTCCATATGTTCTGGTCGTCCATCGCTCACGGTCACCGAACCACCGCCGAGCGCTGGCGCCAAAAGGTAGGTCGCACAGACCACTCGATCTGGAATAACTCGGTGGGATGTTGGCGACAGTGTCTCGGATCCTTCAATAACGAGCTGAGATGTTCCTGCTCCTTGAATAGAGGCCCCCATCGAGGTCAGCATCTCTGCCAAATCCGTTACTTCAGGTTCGCGAGCAGCATTCTCGATGGTGGTTGTCCCGCTCGCTGAGACGGCGGCCATCAAGAGGTTGTCAGTCGCGGTATGGCTTGGATACTCCAAGACAATGTGCGCCCCACGTAAGCGACCTGATGCATCAGTGACCTCACCCTCAACGAAGCCATGATTTGTTGTAAAGCGAACCCCCATGGCTTCGAGACCCGAGAGATGAATGTCGATAGGCCGACTCCCAAAGTCATCCCCGCCTGGGAGCGAGACACGTGCCTTGCCACAACGAGCGAGCAGTGGTCCAAGGACGACAATCGAGGCTCGCATCTTTTCGACGAGTTCGTAAGGGGCAACCGGAGTTATTTCTTCGGTTGTCGGCACATCAATACTCAGGCGGCGGCCATCGTGTCGTTCAACGCCGCAGCCGAGAGAGCGAAGCATGTCAGACATGATTTCAACATCAGTGATGGCTGGAACATTCTCTAATTCATAGGTTCCCTCTGCCAAGAGACACGCTGCCATCAATTTCAGGACTGAGTTCTTTGCCCCTCCGACCTCCACGCTTCCAGCGAGTGGAGGGCCTGGGTTGACCACGATCCTTTTCATACCTTGATTATGGTCGCCAGTGACGGCTCTTCCTAACCACAGCCGAAGTTTCACGTCCAAGCGGGTCGCCAACCTGGCTTCTCAAGTAAGGTTTCCGCCATGGACCGAACGCCTGAAACTCCAGATCGGAACCTCGCCCTTGACTTAGTGCGGGTCACCGAAGCCGCTGCCATGGCGGCGAATCGATTTATGGGCCGGGGCGACAAAAATGCAGCTGACGGCGCCGCCGTTGAAGCGATGCGAGTCGTGCTCTCTACCGTGCGAATGGACGGCATTGTCGTGATTGGCGAGGGTGAGAAAGATGAAGCCCCCATGTTGTACAACGGCGAGCGAATCGGGGATGGCTCCCCTCCCGAGTGCGATATTGCTGTTGATCCAATTGATGGCACCACATTGACGGCAAAGGGACGCGGCGGCGCCCTCGCCGTGATTGCCGTCTCTGAACGAGGCACCATGTTCGATCCAGGACCTTGTGTCTATATGGAGAAGATTGCCGTTGGCCCACGAGGCATTGGTGCAGTTGACATCCGAAACTCCCCCACCGAGAACCTAACGTCGCTGGGGAAACAACTTAATCAACCAGTTCAGAACTTAACTGCGGTCATTCTTGATCGAGATCGTCACGAAGAACTCATCGGTGAGGTTCGCCAAGCCGGGGCCCGGGTGCGCTTGATCACCGACGGTGACGTCGCCGGAGCCATCCAGACAAGTTGGCCAAACTCGGGAGCCGACATTCTCTTTGGAATTGGCGGGACTCCAGAAGGCGTGATCGCAGCGGCTGCGTTGCGCTCCTTGGGGGGAGAACTCCAAGGCCGACTCTGGCCTCGAAACGACGAGGAGCGTAGCGCTGCACTCGATGCTGGCTACGACCTCGATCGAGTCCTTATGACCGAAGATCTGGTCTCGGGTGATAACTGCTTCTTCTCTGCGACCGGTATTACTGACGGAGAGCTCCTTCAGGGGGTGCGCTTCACAGAAACAGGAGTTTCTACTCAGTCAATCGTGATGCGATCTCGATCTGGAACGTGGCGAAAAGTCGATGCGATGCACCGACTAGAGAAACTCTCGCAGTTCTCTTCGATCGACTACTAAACCTGCGAGGCAGGAATACTCAAACGCAGTTCCGCTCGAGCAAGGTCTGCTTCTGCATTGGCGAGTTCTGCCATCGCGTCACCCATCTCTTCCTCGCTTTGGCGAGAGTTTGCTGCTCGCAGTTCAGTGACTCGAGCCTCTGCTGCAACCTGTGCTTCTCGAGCCCGAGGGACATCGAGTTCGCTCACGAGTTCAGCAACCCCGGCCAGAATCGTGACGCGCGTTGTGCGCGCACTCTCGGATGAGTCAGGGAGCAATTCTCCACCGGCACCTTCGCTGGTCGTGATCTGGACGAATCCGCCATGGATCACGACGTCAATCTGGTCACCTTCGACCGGCTCGATTTTAACGAGACCTGGTACCACGTCGCCGATGAGTTCCGCGTGTTCTGCCATGACCGTGAGGTCGCCTTCTGACGTCGCCAAGACAACCGAGTTTGCCGGTCCGGCAAACAGGGCGGCTTCTGGAGTCACAATTTCAACGCCGACGGCGTGCTCGGCCATTTAGTTCGCGTCCTTCTCCATCTGGTGGGCCTTGGCCAGCACAGACTCTGCGCCCCCGACATTCAAGAACGCTTGTTCAGGGATGTTGTCGAGTTCCCCCTTGATTAGCGCTTCAAACGACTCGACGGTCTCGTCAATTGGAGTGAAGACACCAGGGAGACCGGTAAAG
>Ga0194059_1000424_pt1 | contig 20224 bp, 20 predicted proteins | sample SepL6211m_MetaG_FD_163426 | JGI IMG/M metagenome (GOLD analysis project Ga0194059, IMG submission 163426) | Anoxic zone freshwater microbial communities from boreal shield lake in IISD Experimental Lakes Area, Ontario, Canada - Sep2016-L626-11m | ecosystem: Environmental > Aquatic > Freshwater >... | reverse complement strand
TAGTAAAACTCCCCAATCTATAGGCCAGTTATCTATGCCCAAAAGAAAAAGCCCCTAGATTGCTCTAAGGGCTTTACTTATTTGGCTCCTCGACCTGGGCTCGAACCAGGGACCTACGGATTAACAGAGTATGTGAGACACGGTTTAACGCTGACGAACTCAATTTAACACATAATTAGGCTAGCAAGATTTGCGATCTATTTATCGCTCATGGTCTGCTATGAAAACCATATCAGCCACTCAAAATAGGGCTTTTTGAGGCTCCTGACCGGCAGAGAACGGCCAAAAGCAGTCATTATCTAAGCCATTAGTTATCCCGCATATCCAAATAGTTACAAATCCATCATAAATGCTAAATCTTCAATACTGTAGCCTTGGTAACCACTACTAACTCAGGCAGGCTGAATAGCCTTTATTTTTTAAAAAATTACTACCCTCTTGGCCAAGCAAAGCGTGAATGAGAACATCCTGCACCATGTCCACAGGAAAGTACATTAGATCTAGATCTATTATTTTGCTGCCCTTTACCAGCAAGAAATGGTGCCATAAACATTCTCTCTGCAGGCTCACTACAATCTGGACATAACTGCGGTTTGCTAGAGTCAGCAAGAGGCCGCAGTTCTCGAAAATCTCCACAACTTACGCAATGGTAATCATAAAAAGGCATAGCTTTATCCCTAAATCCGATTAGACGTGATCTGCAGATAGATTTATTGCATATACCCATTTAAAAGTAAGTAGCCAGGAACCCAGCCAGTTAAGACTCCCTCAGCAACAGCAACTACCCCAACAAACTTAGCGATTGGCTTTTGCTTAACCAGGAGCAAAAAGAATAGAAACCATAAAACACCCCACGCAGCCCAACATAAGGCGAACCAGTTGCCCCAGAAAGTGCTTGCACCGCTGAAAGTTTGAATGGTTACGGGTATCGCAGTGATTGCAACAAATAGACAAAACCAACCTAAACCACGTCCATCAGCACCGTTATATCGATTGATTGCGACCCAAAAGTATGTGAAAGTAAATAGCAGCGTAAGTGCAGCGGCCTTAATAGAATCAGCATCTGCATTAGGCCCAAAAGCAAGAGAAAGAGAAACTAGTAATGTGATAGATCCAACAAAAATATCGATCACTGCAATCTCGTTATCCCCAATCCTACCAAGTAGCCAGAGACCATTTAAACAAAGAACTGCTCCGACATAAAATAGTATTAGTCCTAACATGACAATTTCCCCTCAAAAAGCTAAAAATAGGATTGGCAGTAAGCTTCTCTTGGGACTTAAAAGATCCCCAAGAGAAACTGAATGCGGTATCTGCTACACAGCAATTTTGCTAGTTCGGCGACATGGGAACATGCATCCCCTGCTTGACCTGATGTGGCTTACCAGTGGCAGATGGACGAATATCAAAGTCAAAGATTGATCTTGGTATGTAAATTGTTGAGCAGGCGTTTGGAATATCAACAACCCCCGATAGTCTGCCCTCAACTGGCGCCGTGCCTAAAATCATATAAGCTTGGATATCGGTATATCCAAACTTCATCAGATAATCAATTGCATGATTGCAGGCATTTGCATAGGCTAACCATGAATCTAGATAGTGTTGCTTGCCATCACTATCTACTGAAACACCTGAGAAGGCAATCCACTCAGAGTGATGAGGATCACAAGTGCCTGGCATAAACATGGCATTCTCATAGACTCCATACTTAGCCATGCCGCCTTTAATAATATCGACGTGTAGATCCATAAAGCCACCCATCTCAATTGCACCGCAGAATGTAATTTCGCCATCCCCTTGAGAAAAATGTAAGTCGCCAAAAGATAGCTTTGCACCAGGAACAAATACGGGATAGAAAACTCGGCTACCAGAGGTTAAATTCTTAATATCCTGATTTCCACCATTTTCACGAGGTGGCGCAGTACGAGCAGCCTCTCGAGCAACCCGATCAAATTCAGCTCCAGATAGAGATCCTAAAATAGCGCTATCAGGTAACGGTGGCAAAGCAAGCGGAGGATTACGATGAGGATCAGTTGCAATTAAAGCACCTTCACGCTTATTCCACTTTGCTAATAGTGCTGCCGATGGTGCGGTACCCATTAATCCGGGGTGATGGATACCAGCATATGAAACTTCTGGAATATGCCGTGATGTAGCGTAGTCTCCGTTGAAATCCCAAATTACTTTATAAGCATCTGGAAAACGATCAGTCAAAAAGCCTCCGCCATTTGACTTTGCAAATACACCGGTATAGCCCCAACCCATCCCAGAGTAAGGTCCAGAATCTTCTTGGGGACAGCTATCAATGTCTAATATATCAACAATCAATAGGTCGCCAGGCTCGGCTCCCTCAATGTGAAATGGCCCAGAAAGGACATGAACACCAGGCAAAGGTGCATGACGAATATCTTCTGCTGAGTCATCATTTTTAATGGCACCATCAAACCATTCTCTACAGTCTGCTCTAAAAGTTGTACCAGGTTTGATGGTAACTGCTGCAGGAATATCTGGATGCCAACGGTTATGTCCTACATGTTTTTGATCTGTAAATTTCTTTGTATTATCAAGTGGAAAAAGATTCTTTGGCATTTGAAACTCCTTTAAATTTATATAACGTTAGTCAACAAATGAAGCAACTACACAAAAGTAATAGAAATTGCGTTTAAACAATCTATGGCCTAGGAAGATTTTTAAGAGCCGGATTCTGGAGAATTTTAGGGGGGTACTTTGATCTTTTAGTTTGCGGTAGCGATGTGACTACTTCTGGCTCATATCGACTTTTATCAGCGCGGTCTATTGCTGCTGTAAAAGCAACTGGCGCTTTATTCCTGATCATTGGTACGGATATCATCCTCACTGCACTAGCGCCACACACTGAACAAATAATGGACTCGGGAGCTAGTCCAATAGGTCGGCTAATTTCAATTACCCCATCTTGCTGACACTGGTATTCATATGTGGCCATTAGTTTTCTTCCTATATTCAGAAAAATTTCGCTAGATAAAAATTGTGTTTTTATTGCTTTTTTATATTAAGTCCTAGCAACCCGTATTTTTGCCACTTCAAAAGGGGCAGACGTAAATAAATATCAACTTTAAAAGTGATAAATATTCAATTTATTAGCTATAAAGCTAATGGTGTTTATAATTAGTTCTTGCTTAAGATAATCGATAACCGAAATGCATAAAGATTACAAACATAAGCCCGAGTTATCATCCAACCGCAATGATTTACTTCTTAGTTTTTCTAAAGCTCTAAAGTACGCTATCGATGTCCGCTGGGAAGGAAAATCCATATCTGCCGCTCTATTTGCTAAAGAATTTAATAAGTACTGTGAGGAAAGTCATGAGGTGAGTAGAGAACAAGTTCGGCGCTGGGTACGAGGAGATGCGTTTCCTGAACCTTTGCATTTTGCTATCTTGCACCAATGGTTAAATTTAGATGTGAATATTATTTTTGAAACCATCCCAACTGTGGAAAGGTTTGTGGCTAACGTTAATAGTAAAAATTGGAAAATTAAAAAATCTTCTAATTTCGAATTACTGCAGTTTCTTAAGGACATGGAAGACAAGTCTGATGAAGACATTATTGAACTAATTAAGGCACTTAAAACGATTCTTTTTTCAAGACTATAAGCTTATTGCCTTGCTTATCTTTTTTAAAACACGTCCATTCAACCATGTCTTATATTAAAAAAACCAAAAAATATTGAACTACTGAAACAGCAATTTACAGTAGTTCTTTTGGAGTAAGCCTGTCTGTTAGTCCCTCCTAAAAACTGTAAACATTATGAGCTTTTATATAGTTGCCTAGAAATAGCTCTTAAAAATAGTAAGTCATAGTAAAAACATCTTAGCGCTCTGGTCGATTCTGCATTGGGCTATCAAGAAACATCAAAACCACCTACGGGTAGTTTTTTTGGACGTCTACTTCGGGTCGGAATGCGTCTGATGGGCTTGTTGGATGTGGGTGACAGCTTCTAGCCCCATAACTGCCTAATGAGTCAACTCAAATAATCAGAGAGTGGGACTCTAATATGGGTGATAGAGTATCAAGTATTGAGTAAACCTGAGGCAGGTTCCTAAATCCTGGAGATAAGATGAACGTTCAATTAAATGATTTGATTGATTTAATGCCTGAAGTTATTTTTTACAAAGATTTAAATGGCCTATATCAGGGCGGTAATTTAGCATGGGCAGAATTGATAGGTAAGCCTGTTAGTCAAATGATTGGGAAATCAGATTTAGATATTTTTCCTAAAGAAAGTGCGGAGATTTACCATAACAACGATTTAAAAATGTTGGCGATGAAGCAAGAAACTCGGAATCAGGAATGGATTCAATACCCTGATGGAAGAAGAGTTTTTGTAGAGACCCAAAAAACCCCAATCCGCAATAAAGATGGGGAAGTTATTGGTTTATTTGGTATATGCCGACCCGTTACTAATGTTACATAGGGATCTTATGTTTAACTTTGATCTGAGCAATGGCTATGTGGTGCTAAGAATTATTTGTGGTTTATTCATGCTACCTAATGCAATTGCAAAATTACGCAATCCCGAACCTTCAACGGTCTTTTTCGAATCTGCTGGTTTTCCTCGCCCTAAGTTGTTCGTTTATTTTACGGCTAGCTTTGAAATAGTTGTTGGCATTGCATTGGCTTTAGGTATCTGGGCGTCCTATGCAGCATGGCTTACTACTGCTTTCATGTTTACCGCCGCTCTTGTTGATTACAAAGTCCATAAGACGTGGTTGTGGACTAAAGGCGGATGTGAATATCCCTTATTTTGGGGTATTTGCGCCTTAATAGTGGCACTCAACATAGCATCTTAGTAACATTTATCTGGTAATTTTCTTCATCAAGCTCATTGCTTGTGAACGACTGATTTGGGTCGAGAAGTGACCGATTGCAGGAATCGACTCCAAAGCCTCAAATCGGCCAAAAGCGGTCATTAAGAGCTCACAGTTCGGTTGGTTAAGTCAGGGACTCATAAGAAAGAAGCCCTAGGGGTCTTGTAGTTAAGACCTCAATAGATTCAAGAGGTTAGTGGTGAATTAGGTGGTTTAAATTCACTACACACCGCTTACACACCAGGGCATTTTTCATGGTGTGTAGTAAATGCAGTTTTAGTGCGGTTTTGAGGCGGTAAGCACCAGCAGTAAGGTGTGTAGTAAACGTAAAGTTTTAGGGCCCATAGCTCAGTTGGTTAGAGCAGAGGACTCATAGCGAAAGTTGTGCCTTATGCGTGGAAACTGCATAAGGGATAGTGTCAAATTCGGAGAAAGCTAAGTTCAGAAATGAATACGCTAACGCCGAGCCAAGCTTCAGTATGAAAGTGCTGTTAAAGGTGTAGAGACTAGACGGCACCCATCTAAGTTCAGATGTTAAGTTTGAATATGATGAAGGCATAGTCCAGGGAGTAGTGAAAGCTACACAAACCGGAATCCTTTGGTCCCAGGTTCAAGTCCTGGTGGGCCCACCACTGAAATCAACGACTTAGGGAGAAATTCCTAAGTCGTTTTTCTGCAAATCATCCATTGCGCCCAATAGATATATAGACCTTCCAGTGTAGTAATAAGCTAAACACAAAAGACAAAGCCTTAAATTGGTTTGGAGACCATTTCTAACTTAGAATTGAGTATCGGCATAAAGAGTGAACGAGGTTAAATATGGCTTCAGGATTTAAGGGTAAAAGCAAGAATGTTTCCTTGGAAGAGCTTGTAGCTAAGGTTCCCAACGGCGCCTCTTTAGCCTTGGGTGGTAGTTTCTTGCATCGCGGTCCTTTTGCATTTGTAAGGGAGCTCATTCGCCAGAAAAAAACTCAGCTTGAAATTATGAAGCAGTCTCCTGGTTACGATATCGATATTTTGTGTAGAGCAGGAATTGTAAAAAAGGTAAGGGCTGGTATTGTCGCAATGGAAGGTAACTTTGGTTTAGCGCCTTCTTATAGAAAAGCAATTGAGTCAAAAGCAGTAGAGCTAGAGGAACATGCTTGTGCAACATTGACGGCAGGCTTGAGGGCGGCAGCCTATGGAGTTCCATTCCAACCCTGTGGCGGTTTACAAGGTAGTGATATTCCCGATATTAATGGCTGGAAGAGAATAGATGATCCTTACAGTCAAGGTGAGCCAGTTTGGGTGATACCAGCCATTTCTCCTGATATAGCAATTATTCACGCTAATGAAGTTGATCGGCATGGGAATGTCCGTGTCTATGGCACCTCGCATTGGGATCGAATCATGAGTCGCTCCTCAAAAACAGTATTAGTTACAGCAGAGAAATTGGTGGAAGACCATATATTTACAGATCAACCCGAGATGACATTGATTCCATACTTTATGGTTGAAGCTTTTTCAATTGTTCCTCAGGGAGCATGGCCAGGTTCTTGTTGGCCTGACTATGAAATCGATTATCCGGCAGTGGAAGAATATATGAGTTCCTTGAGTCAAGAAGTTTTGGATGCACATTTGAAAGCCGCATCCAAAAAGTTGGAGTTAATCAATGCCTAATCCATGGTCCCCATTCTCGTATATCGTAACCAATCTAGCCAGATTTATTCGGCCTAATGAAATCACTTTTAGCGGAGTAAATTCAAGTATGCCGATGCTGGCCTGTTTAATGGCTAAGCGTGCTTATGATTGGGATTATATTTATATCAATGTGGCTGGAGGCGTGGATCCAGAGCCCTCATCTATTCCATTATCTAGTTCAGATCCGGTATTGGCTGAAAACACTGCGTCAATTTTTGATAACGAAGATTTTTATGATCTCTGTACCAGAGGACGTATGGACCTTACTTTTTTGGGGGCCGCACAAATTGATGGCGATGGGTCTGCCAATAATTCTGTCATTGGTGATTGGCATAACCCAAAAGTGCGCTTACCTGGAGGTGGTGGTGGAGCGGTAATGTTGCCAACTGCTAGGCGAGCTTGTACTTGGCGTACTGAGCACTCGAAGAGAACATTGGTTGATAAGTTAGATTTCCGAACCTCTTGGGGAGGATTTCATGGGGTAGTGACCCCCATTGCGGTATTTATAAAGCGTGATGGACGTTTAGCCCTAGAGAGTTGGCATCCTGAGTCGAGCCTAGAAGAGGTCAAAGAAAGAACAGGGTTTACGTTTGATGCTTCACAAGCAAAACCAACGGATTATCCTACAACTACAGAAATTGAAGCCTTGCGATCACTTGATCCGCATGGTCACTTTGAGCGTGATGCCGCTGTGAGCATCCGTATTGCAGCACACGCAGCTCCATAACCATTATCAATATTGACGACTACTATTCCTGAAGAGCAGCTACTTAAGGCTGCATTGAGGGCAGTGCGCCCACCTTCAGCAGCACCATAGCCCACTGAAGTAGGGATGGCAATAATAGCGCTGTTCACTAAACCACCTAAAACAGTAGGCAGTGCGCCATCCATTCCTGCGGCTACTATAATGATAGGGAATTTAGCGAGCTCATCAAGACGTTCGAGGAGCCGCCATAAGCCGGCTACCCCAATATCATGGATTAATTCAGAGCGATGACCAAAAAAAGCTAAGGTTCGAGCAGCTTCTATAGCAACTGCCGCATCACTGGTTCCTGCGCTAATAATGGCAATATTCTTCTCAGTAGATAGAGGGTGGGGCTTAGAAAAAAATCCAGTATTAGAGATGGGATCAAAATCAATTTTATTCTTCAGCTTTTCTGAAATGCCCTCTAATTTAGTCTGAGTAAGATGGGTTAACAGAATTGATTTTTCATGCTGCATAACCGCTTCGAGAATATTGCTGATTTGTCCGGAAGTTTTTCCACCACAAAAAACAGCTTCACCTAAACCCGTACGCTCCTGGCGATTCACATCAAGCTTAAAGTCAGGCGATTGCATGTTTGTTTCCAATAAAAGCGCTGCCAGTAACATAGAGTACAAACTCAATTACTTTGTCGGGATGAGTCTCATCTACAATTTTTCGAATGGTATTTGTAAGATGGATTTTGACTGAGGATTGATCGTCGGCCAACAGAAAATTGAGGCTGTCATCATCCAATTCAACGGATACTGATTTAGTGCGAATACGACATCTCACAACTGAAGCCTTTATGGATTGACGTATAAGATTCTCAACTCGATGCACTAGCTGAAGCGTACTTACTTGAATAGGTATTCCAGTTTCAATGCGACTGGATAGACAGGGCGATGCAGGGAGATTTGCAAGTTCTCCAAGGCCCAACTCAAGGGCGATAGACCTAATCATGACTTTATTAACCCCCCATTTTGCAAAGGGATGAATAACGTCGAGATTGGATGCTGCCTCTAATCCGGGCCGATACTCCAATAGATCATCAGCATTAGTGCCCGAAAAAATTTGTGCTGAGGTTTTCTTTGATATTGCAGAGATTGCTGTATAAAGGGACTGTTTACAATAAAAGCATCGATTGATGGGATTTGTTAAATAGCGCTCATCACTAAATTCACCTGAGAAAATTTCTATTAGGTTCCAGCCATACTTAGCAGAAAGAGCGCGCACACGCTCTGTAGCCTCCGGAGGTACCGCAGGTGAGATAGCATGAAATACCTCCAAAGAGTCATTACTTAGTAGGCCAGCTATTCTCGTTAGGGTGATGCTGTCAATCCCCCCGCTGAGAGCAATCGCAACTTTAGGAAATCCACTGATTTCCCCCTTAATGAGTTCAATTTTTTCCGTAAGCTGGTTATTTAACATCTTTTTTTAAAACTTGTTGTTCTGAGATTTGCTTATTTATTGATCTTTGCGAGGCGCTAGAGGAGATTGCTGCTATATCTGAAATTTCTGCCTTGGCAGTTACTTCATTATTAGGTCTCTTCGCAATCTTCACTCTACTTTTAGGTTGTTCAAGACTAACCTCTGATCGACTTAATATTTTTCTTTCTACTTTTGAGATGCGTAGGCCCAAAGTGCTTGTTTCAATAAAGCATTGCTCACATACAGATTCCAGGGCGTCAGGCTTGACCAAAATTTGGACTTGCGTCAGCATCCGCCCTTTTTTCCCAAATAGAGATCCTTGGTAAACCTCAATGACGCCTGGGCATTGTCGTAGTGCATCGAGACCAATGGCTAAATCTTCTGAGGTTTGATCATCGATTTCAAAAGTAATAGTGGAGATGTGGTCATGATTAGCAGATTGCTCGGTAGCTTCGAAAGCTAGGCATCGCAGCACATTAGAAATATTGGCAAGCTTTTTGCTGCCAAAACCATTGCCATAATTTGAAATCGATGTGCTTGAGAATTGATGGGGTTTAGAGATCGACAGTAAGTATTTCACAATAGTTGCCCCGGTCGGAGTTACTCGTTCACCTTGTATCCCATCATCTACCACCGAAATACCCTGCATGAGAATTGCAGTTGCAGGGGCTGGTACCGGTAAGAGGCCATGAGCAGTTTTAACAGTTCCGCCCCCGATAGGTAATGCTGAAAAAGTCCACTCCATACTTCCGAGGGCATCAATAAAATAAGCTGCTGCAACAAAGTCGATAATCGAGTCCCATGCCCCAACCTCATGAAAGCTAACTTCTTCTGGTTTGATGCCGTGAACTTGGGATTCTGCCTTAGCTAAAAGTGAGAATAAATTGAGCGCATGAGAAATGACTTCAGCCTTGAGACTAGAATTTTTCAGCAGTGTGCAAATATGGGCGTATTGAACATGGTCATGATCATCATGGTGATGAGAATGGGCATGCTCAATAGCATCGAAGCGCAATCCCTCGAGGATGCCGTCATGATGTTTTACAAACTCTACTCTTCCTTTGGATGATTGAGGAAATTTTTCTATTCCTTCTATCATGGCCTGAGCAAGCTCGGGAAAAGTATCAGCAAGAGCTGCAACGAACATATCTCCTGCAATACCACCAACTAAGTCAAGATGAATACGAGTAATTTTTTTTATCACTCTTAGGCATCCACGCGAAACTTGACTCTAGGCTTACTCCAAAAGCTGGGCGCAACTACTACTCTGGGATTTCCCCCAACTATTTTTTTGGCAATTTTCCATGCAGCCTCGAAGTTTGGCGTCGTATTCATCCCTATGGCCCTAAAGGCGGCTGGATTGGAGGTGCCGGCCATGATAACGGCCCCAGCGCGATTTAACGTGTATTCATTTTCATACAGCAACCAGAAAGGATGGAGTGGGGGATAGCCATGACAATGGGTGTATTGATAAATATATTCGGGGTTATTGTTAAATTCATCCTCGAAATCAATGAGCCCTCGGGGACTGTGCAGGGTTCCATACACTTCGATTATTTTTTTGTAAGATGGGTAGAGTTGCGGATCGATGTAACCTGTAGTGGGAGATACTGCAATCACTACACCGCCTTCGCGCAGCACAGGTCCTTGTGCATTGTAGCGAGGGAGAGTAAAGGTTCCGGCGCCAGCAATTAAAGTGTTATTTGCATTGCCGTAGGAAAAGCTGGCTGATAGACCAACAATCAAAACATCTGCTTGGGGCGCATCATAGACAAAACGACTGGATGCTAATTCCCAGGCTGGAGCTTTGATAGCGCTTGCATGTCCTGCATGCACTCCAATCATTTTTCCACCTATGCCATTAATGGAATTAATGTAAAAGACTTGTTTGCCGGTAGCTTGCTCCATAAAGGAACTCATTTCGTCTTTTACGTTGACTGGTTTTTTCTTTTCACCAACCGCTACTTTGATCGCATCTGGATCTGGGATTGCATTAATACTGTGGTGAGATGCAATACTCTTCGTAGAGGCAAGACCGATGCACACTCCAGTACCCGTATAGCTTGGGCCTTGCGCAGACGATACATTGCCTTGATAAATCATTAAGTCAGCATCTAAATAGCGCTTATTGTGTTCTACGTATCTTCCGCTTTCCGTAATTCCGAGATAAGTCAGTTCATCTTGGTTGGAGCAGTCATGATTGACGATAGCATTAAGACGCCAGAAGCGATTGAATAAGGTCGGTCCAAGATGATTGGCTAATTCTGTGCGAGTAGGTTTGCGGTGATTGCTAGAGGCGCAAATGAATAAAATATCTCGATCTTTTATACCGGCGCGATTAAGCTCTTCTACTAAAATAGGTAAGATGGTTCTTGCTGGTAAATTTGGTCTTGTAATATCATCAAAACCAATTGCTACTTTCATTCCTGGCTTAGCTAAAGAAGATAGTGCTGGCATTCCTAGAGGATTAGCTAGGGCATTTAAAACAGCCTCGCGTGCATTCTCAATTAGAGCGCCTTCTTCGTATTCGATAATTGATGAGCTATCTGGTACTTCAATATCAATTTTTCGGTCCCCATAATCGACCGCTACTTTCTTGGTCCCCATTGATTAGCCCTTTGCTGTTGAAAATGCTGCCCGTAAGTCATTTCTGGTTACCTTACCCATAGCGTTACGAGGTAATTTATCACTAAAGGCGATGTATTCAGGAACTTTAAAGGGGCTAAGCCGTTCGCGGCAGAATTTGATAATGGAATCAGGGTTTAGGTCTCCGGAAGAAACTACGACAAGACCAACACATTCACCCCAAATTGGATCAGCAAGGCCCACAGCGGCAGCTTCAATAACATCCGGATGCATGGCTGCTACTTGCTCTACCTCTAGAGGAGATATATTTTCACCGCCCCGAATAATCATTTCTTTTTTTCTACCGACAATGAAGACAAAACCTTCTTTGTCAATGGTGGCTAAGTCACCCGAATGAAGCCAGCCATTCTTAATAGTAGAGCTAGTGTTGCTAGGATCTAGATAATATTCTTTCATGATTAATTCACTCTGAATTAATAATTCACCCACTTCATTTATGCCTAAAGTATTGTTGTTTGCGTCAACAATTTTCACCTTTTGTGGGGCTAAAGCTTGCCCAATCGAGCCAAACTTTCTTTTCCCATTGATGGGATTCATGGTGTTAATTGCAGTTGTTTCTGTAAGTCCAAACGTCTCTAAAAGTAAATTTCTTCCAAAACGATTTTCAAAACGCTCAGCTAATTCTTTAGAGGTCGGTGCAGATGCAACTTTAATGTAATTCAAAGAAATTTCATCTGAGGAGGGCGCCTGCTTTTCATGCTCAAGTAGAAGAGACAAAATAGTAGGGGAGACACTAGATGAATTGACTGCGTAGTTCCTGCATTCATGCCAAAAATTACTGGCAGAGAAACGCTTGCGCAGCACAACGCTAGCACCTCGATATAAAAACGGTAAGTTACTAAACATCAGTCCATTAGTATGAAAGAGAGGCATGACGCACAAGGTACGATCACTTTCTTGAATTTCAAAACCTTGACTCACAATTTGTGCTGCCGAACATAAATTATGGTGGCTAAGTAAAACTCCCTTGGGGTTACCTGTGGTTCCTGAGGTGTAGAGCAATAAGGCGCCATCATCAGCGGTAATATTCTTAATCTCGAGAGCACTATCAGAATAATTTATTAATTCGTCATCACGGTGAGCTGTAATAGCTACATTTTCTGGGGCGCGCAATACTAAAATTTTGGGTACATGCTTTATTAGGGGCAAAGTATTACTTATAACCTCTATGAATTCGGCAGAAATGACGATACATTTACTTTGCGCGTGATTAAGAATGTAGGCAAATTCAGGAGGAGTTAAGCGATTATTGATAGGGTTTGCAATTGCTCCAGCTTTAAATGCTCCGAAATACCCCGCTATCAGCAAAGAATCGTTTAGGGAGATAAAACTTACTTTATCTCCAATGCCGACTCCAGCAGATTGAAAGAAATGGGAAAATTGGTTTGATAGCTTATCCAAGTCTTGATAGCTAAGAACTTCATCCTCAAAAAAGATGGCAGGTTTCTGGCTACTATGACGAGTAATAATTTCTTGGGTGAGCATATTTAATATGGCTTCAATTTAGTGCGGATGAGGAACGTTTGACAACATTGGCCCATTTAGCCATTTCATCTTTTAGTAAGCGGCAAGTTTCTTCGGGAGTGGTGCCTAATGCTTCGGATCCTTGTTTTTTAAATGCACCTATTACTTCTGGTGTTTTTGATAAAGCCTGAACTTCACGTGAAAGTCGGTTAACGATTTCAGGCGATGTACCGACCGGTGCAAGTATGGCATAGGCGTTCGTTACTTCGTATCCAGGCACACCTTGCTCTTGCACAGTAGGGAGGTCCGGTAACGAAGGGGCACGTTTAGCACTGGTAACGCCTAAGAGTCTTATCTTTCCAGTACTTACTTGCGGAAGGAGGGCGGGCAATGTCTCAAAAACTATATCAATCTGTCCGCCAAGCAGGTCTGCTACTGCAGGACCACTACCCTTGTAAGGAATATGCAGCAACTGTGTATTTGTCATTGCTTTAAATAATTCTCCTGCCATTTGCTGGGGGGTGCCAGGGCCGGCTGAGCCGAAACTTAATTTATTTGGTTGGGCTTTGGCTAAGGCAATGAGTTCTTGAACATTCTTCGCTGGTAGGGAGCTATTGACAGCTAATACCATCGGTGTTGATGATGTCATGGAAACACATGCAAAAGCAGTGGCAAAATCATATGCAGGTTTCTGTGATGGCATCGCAGCATGGATAGAATGACTTCCAAGCGCGCCTAGTAAAAACGTATAGCCATCTGGAGGAGATTTAGCTACTGCCTCAGCGCCAATTTCGCCGCCAGCGCCGGCTCGATTATCAACAACAAAAGACTGTCCAAATTTTTCACTCAAAAATTGAGCATAGACTCGCCCTGAAGCGTCACTTGCACCACCGGGTGGAAAAGGAACGACTATTTTGATTGGCTTATTAGGCCATGCTTGCGCGCTTACAAGAGAGGTGACGGACGCCAGTATTAAACCCAAAAACCCGATGCGTAATTTTTGCTTTAGTCTCATAGATGTCTCGATATATATTTTGGTTTTAGAAATAAATTTTAGTATTTAGGATTAGAACCCTAAATAATCTTGACCTTATAGAACTTTACCACTAGGATTGAATAAAAAGTAAAGGAAATGACGACATTCATTATGCAAGATGGTTAGCCTTCTATTTTGGCCAAGCGGGCGCTAAAGCAAAAAATAATGGTTAATTAAATTAGCCTTACTATAACTACTTAATAAATATTTGGCGGTGCAAATATGAAGCCTGTAAAGATATTCTTCTTCTTCTTTTTCCTATGTTTTGCTAATTTGCTGATGGCTCATCCAGGTCATAGTGGAGGCCCTGGATTTATGCAAGGTTTTTTACATCCATTGAGCGGCTTTGACCACTTTCTAGTGATTCTATTGGTAGGCTTTTGGAGTGTTTTTGTACTCAACATTTTCTGGCTTGGCCCATTGATTTTTATGGCGGGCATGATTCTTGGAGTTTTCTTTGGGCTGACAGACGTCAACATTGAATGGCTTGAACTTGGTATTTCAATATCAGTCATGGCTCTCGGCCTTTTCATTTTCCTTAAGAAAAAGCTGGATCTACGTATGAGCCTTTTCCTTATGGCAATATTCGGCGCTTTTCATGGTTTGGCTCATGTTCAGTATTTGAATTTTATGCACAGTGGCTTTATTTATAAATCACTTGAGGATTTAAGTGGATTATTACTTGCAACATTTGCTCTCCATCTTCTGGGGGCTGCCGTAGCCAAAATATCGAAGCATAAAATTTCATTAGTGAGTCAAGGCGCTGGTTCTATTGCTTTCATCTATGGACTTATACTTACTGCTCGCCTTATCTAGTTTTATTAGATTGAAGCAACCTAGATATTATTCAAGAAAATTAGCAGCAAGCATTTTACTAATCTGATTAATTAAATCTTTCATCAAAAAGCATCAGGTTGAGGGTCTATCAGTAGCGGCTTAAGCGGCAAATAAAAAAGCCCCGAAAAACTGATTCTATATGGCGGATCGGGCGACATTCGAACGTCTTCAACATTACTTTAAGTAACACTCACCAACCATAAGTAAAAACTATTTGGAGCAACGAAGTATTAGATGGTTGCTCCAAAAATCCTGTGGTTTCGAAAACTAAAGAGTGAGCCAGTACTTTTTTTAAATCCATGAATTTGCTTACATATTTGCTTACACACCGACACTGACCGCCCGCAGACCACCTTTTTATATGGGTCTATCGCGAGCTTCTGCTCTCACAATCAGAGAACCTAAACTCAACCTAAAACACACAAAAAGCTAGCTTTTGAGACTAAAGGTGCAGTTTGATCATTTGAGCGTTACTTTAAGTAACGCTGGGCATGCTAAAAAGTGTGTAAGCAAATACTGCACACTTTTAATGGCAATCACAATCAATTATGGTCTTAAGTTATTAAAGGGCTGCTTATGGTTAAAAAAGCTTTGAGTAAAGAGAGTTAATACCCCCTAAGGCTTAGGTAGCAAGTTCAAATCGTGCTGGGTGGGCCAAAAACTGAAAAATACTCGATATCAATTTTAGCTTTTCAATTGTTGGTTATTTAGATCATTGCTCGAGCTTGAGCAGTGTTAGGATTTCGTAGACAAGCGTTCTAATCGTTCCTATTTATTCTTTAAGGCTAAATTATTCCTAGCGATAAATTGAATCAATAACTTAGCAGTAGCATCTGGTTGTTCTTGTTGAACCCAATGGCCTGCATTTTTTACAAAATGAGTCCCTTGGTATTTGGTACATAATCCATCTTCTAAGTTTTCTAGCCCACCTGGAGTTTGATAGGTCCCCCAATCTTTTTCACCGCTGATGAAAGTCGAAGGTACCTCAATCTTTTTTCCGGAGAAGAGGGCTAAGTCTTTGTCATAAGGATTATTACGGTAGCCTTGAAGTCCACCTTGAAAACCCGTCCGACTATATTCGCTGATATAAAAATCTAGCTCGTTATCTGGCAGCCATTGGCAGGCGTTAATTTCTTGCGAGGACGGGGTCGCAGGTAAAACCGTTTCTGCCATTCCTAGATCTAGATCCATCACATAGTAGCGGGGCAATTTCCCCCATTCGCTGGCAAGCAAGCCTTTTAACTTAAAGGGTATATTTGCAGGCCAGTCTGCGCTTTTCATGTGGTAGTAAGCCCTTAGAAATTTTTTGAGTCCTTGCTCTGCTTGCCACATATTTTTATTCGCGGCTTCAGTTGCAAAATAGTGTTGATAGTATTTTCGGGCTGGGCTAAGCCCAGCAAGCTCTTCGCTGATCTGGTTTGGTTTTATGGCAGCAGCCGGAACATTAGCAGTATTAAATGGCAGGGCGGCAGGAGCCCCTCGAAATGGGGAGCTCATTAACGCAACGGATTTGAAAATATCAGGACGTGAAAGCGCGCACCACCCAGCTAGCGTCGCGCCTTGGTCATGGCCAATGACTGCTTGAACGGATCCATAGCCGAGGGATGCTACCAGAGCCATCATGTCTTGAATTTTGTTTAGGGTGCTAAAGGGCCGTAAATCATCTGAATATTGAACATCAGTATTTGCGCTGCGCCCATAGCCCCTTATATCCGGGGCTATGACGTGATATCCCGCTGCAGCTAGGGGCAGCATCACCTTACGCCAACTGTAGGCTAACTCTGGAAATCCATGAATCAGTAAAACAAGGTTGTTGCTATCTGCCGACTGCGCGCCAGCTTCTAGCAGGTGAAAATTCCCGCTATTAATACCCTGGAGAACTCTAGACCGAATGCCTACTGGTAATGGAATCATATTCATTGATCAATATTAGTTAATTTTTAATTCGTATTCAAATGTTCTATTCAAAACTAAGTTCGCATATCTGCGAAATGAACAATACATAGAAATAAATATTCTGCTCTTGCTTTAAAGTCTGAAATTAGTATACTTGTATACAAGTTAACCAGCAAATGAGGCTAAAAATGGACTTTAATTGTGATGTGGTGGTAGTTGGGGGCGGTGTTACTGGTGTGGCTGCGGGAATAGCAGCGGCAAGGAACGGCGCAAAAGTAATACTTTTAGAGCCAAGACCATTTGTAGGCGGCAATGCAACTACGGGTCTATGCCTTCACAATTTCGTTAACAAATTTGGCAGACAGGTTGTTTATGGATTAGCCCAAGAGATAGTTGATGAGCTTATCAAAATGGGTGGTGCTGTAGGACATATTCCTTACAAAGGATTTGCCAGTGCAGTGACGCCAGTTGACGGTAATTATTTCAGAATCAAAACAACTCAGATGCTTGCTGATGCTGGCGTTCAGGTGATTTATGGGGCAACTGTTGTAAGTGCAAAAGCTGAAAAGAAAAAAGCAACAGAAATAACATTTGCAGCAAAAGGAGGCCTACATAATTTAGCTGCCAAAAATATAGTGGAAGCCTCAGGGGATGGTGATGTAGCTGCAATGCTAGGTGTTCCATTTAGATTTGGAGATGGGCCAAACAAAAGAATGCAGCCTATTTCAATGATTCTTCATTTCCATAACGTAGATACAAGGGCTATTGCAAAGGAAATGGGTGAGGTTGATCCAGCCATGGCAGTAAGACCTGAAGGGGGTGACCCAATTCCAGTCTATTTCAATGGCTCATTTTCAAAATGGGATGACATAGTTATTAGCGAGGGAATATTCCCAAATAAAGGTAGAAACGTATTTTTTAATACGGTTTGGCCCGATCAAATCAACGTAAATACCTCAGCAGTACTTGATGTAGATGGAACCGATCCAGTTGCCCTCTCTAAGGCGACGGCAGACTTGACTGCGCAGTGCTACAAGATCGGTAATTTCATGAAGAAACATATACCTGGTTTTGCTGGAAGCTATATGGTTCCCGCTGCTATACCCGGTGTCAGAGAATCTAGAAATATCCACGGTAGATATCAGCTGACGGATGAAGATGTTCTTGAGGGACATAAATTCGAAGATGCTATTGGCCAGGTCTGTTTTCCGGTAGATATTCATGCGCCCGATAGTAGTCAAGCTATCTTTTATCAAATTGGAGGCGATGGAAGCTTCGATATTCCACTTCGCTCAATGCTCCCAAATGAGTTAGACAATATGGTGGTTGCTGGTAGGTGTGTATCAGCGACCCACGTAGCCCATGGAGCTACAAGAAATATGGCGCCATGCCTAGTCATGGGTGAGGCTGCTGGAACTGCAGCTGCCATGGCGAGTGCGTCTGGAATCGGTGTTGCTGATATAGATATTAAAAAACTACAAAAGCAATTATTAGCTCAAAATGTATTTTTAGGCGATAGCTACCAATAATGAAAATGAATGAGATCTCGTTCAATACTTTCGAGCCGCTATGGCTTAAGGTATATAAGCCATTAAGGGAGCGGATTTTGAAGGGATATCTTCTGCCAGGTGCAATGCTTTCTGAAAATGAGCTGGCAGAAGAATTTCAAGTAAGCCGTACTCCAGTTCGCGAAGCTGTTCGATTGCTTATCAATGATGGGTTAGTAGGAGTAAGCCCTGGCAGGAAGATGAGAATTATTTCACCTACTCCTAAAGATATTCATGAGGTATATGACATTCGTAGCATTATTGAAAAAGAAGCTATAAGAAGGCTGTTTGATGAAAAAAAATTAAGCTCTATTTTGGGCAAGATGGAGCGGTATTGTGATGATGGTGACGATGCCCTTAAAAGAAAAGATATTGATGATTTAGCTAGAGCAAATGAACAATTTCACTCATGTTTTATGGATGCATTAAACAATGATCGATTATTGGATCAGTACAGAGCTATGCACCAGTTAATCACAATGTATCGTCTCCAGACTTTGCAAAATGATGTATGGGCAGAAACAGGCAATCAAGATCACCGTAGGCTGATTGAAAAAATTAGAAAGAAAGAGGTTCAGGAGGCAGTAGATTTAATTGGAAAGCATATTCACGGAGCAGAAATCACGTTAGTAAAACGCTTTAAAGATAACAAGGAGAGGTAAATGAACTCAAAGAAGCTTTTAGCTTTAATAAGCACATTAGTATTTTTTTCCTTATCGTATGCACAGTCATTTCCGAACAAGCCTTTAAAAATAATTGTTCCATATCCTCCTGGGCAGGCATCTGATCAGATTACTAGGATGGTAGCTGATAAGGTTAGTCAGGCAATCGGACAGCCAATCGTAGTTGACAATAAGCCAGGAGCTGGCGGTAATTTGGGTACGGAGATAGGTGCAAAATCTCCTGCCGACGGTTACACAATGACAATTGGTACCGCAGCCCTCCCAATTTCAAAACTAGTTTACAAAAAACTGACTTTTGATCCTATTAATGACTTTAACGGTATTACTTTGATGACAACAATGCCTTTGGTATTGGTTGTTCCGCCGGCCTTAAAGGTAAATACAGTTGCAGAATTAGTTGAATATACAAAAAAGAATCCAGGAAAAGTTAATTTTGCATCTTCCGGTACGGGCACAAGCCATCAACTCGCTGGTGAAATGTTTAAACAATATGCTGGCGTTGATATTACGCATGTTCCGTATAAAGGTAGTCCCCCAGCTCATGTAGATTTAATGGGTGGATCAGTGGATTTAATGTTTGACAATATCGTAGCTGTGGGACCACTCGTTAAGAGTGGAAAGTTAAAGGCTCTTGCTGTTACCTCAAAGACTCGATCTTCTACACTTCCGAATGTACCTACAATGCAGGAGTCTGGATATCCAAATATTGAGGCTGTGGCATGGTTTGGCGTTTTAGTTCCCAAGGGCACGCCAAAAGGTATTGTCAATCGCCTAAATAAGGAGTTCGTAGCTGCCCTTGCGATTCCAGAGATCAAAAGTAAGCTAGAAGAAAGTGGTGCTCAAGTCATTGCATCTACCCCGGAAGACTTTGATCTCTTTATGCAAAATGAAGTTAAAAAATGGTCGGGTGTCATTAATACTGCAAAAATTTCATTAGATTAGTAGCTTATTAAAGTTATGCTTTTTTTGATCCCGGATACTTTGAAGGAGATGTGACATCGTTCAATCCATTCAGGGATGAAATGATGGATAAGGGGGCTTATGAGCTCGATTTAGAAGGATTTGTAAAATCCGTATGAAGGCATAGGTATTGGTCTGAAAATTAACCTTGATTTTGTTAAGGATCATCCCTTAATTGATGGGCCGTGCTACGTTTAATTGCTTATGTAGTATCGGTTTTACAACCAATTTTTTATTTGAATGAGCTTTATAGGGACAGGGAGATTGAAATGAAATATCAAAAAAATATCATTAGTACATTATTAGCTGCGAGTTTCTTAATCAGTGGTTTAGCGATTGCACAAAATATTCCAACAGCAAAGCCTGAAGATGTTGGCATGTCATCTGCGAGATTGAAAAATGTAAAGGCTTCCTTGCAGGCTGAGGTCGATAAGGGCAATATTCCAGGCGCT
>Ga0194059_1000423_pt1 | contig 20231 bp, 17 predicted proteins | sample SepL6211m_MetaG_FD_163426 | JGI IMG/M metagenome (GOLD analysis project Ga0194059, IMG submission 163426) | Anoxic zone freshwater microbial communities from boreal shield lake in IISD Experimental Lakes Area, Ontario, Canada - Sep2016-L626-11m | ecosystem: Environmental > Aquatic > Freshwater >... | reverse complement strand
TTTAACCCTGGTTTTTTAAGTCTTTTAGCTACCCTAATTCTTAAATCATTACTGTAACGCATAGTAATGAAGTTGAAGTTAAATTATGAATTTATGTCTATGTTTTGGTTAGCGGAATTGGTATAAGTACTGCTTTGTTTAGTGGTACTGGTGTATCTCCTGCTGCTGGTCTTTATGATGGAGCTGGTAATCCTGCTAGTGGTGGAACTGCTTTTAATGCGTCATCTGGTGTGCTTGAGATTGGGAAGAAGAGGTATATTCACGAAGCTAATTGTGCTACAACAGCAAATGTAGTATATAACGGCATAGTAGAAATTACAAACTCGGCAACTACAATTAAAACCTGTAATGATGCTCAAAGTGGTCAAACCTGGCAGTCATCTAGTAGTATTTTAACTTTCGATACTTTTGCAAAAAGATATATTCACGAAGCAAATTGTTGGGCAGCTACAAATACTGTCTATAGTGGAATAAAAACTACAGATAATAACAGTACAACAACTTTAGATTGTAATAATATCCAGTCAGGACAAACTTGGCAAGGTCTTAGTGGAATTAGAGACATATCAACTTTGGGTGGTAGATATATTCATGAAGCCAATTGTTGGTCTTCAAATAACATAATTTACAGTGGCATTGTTACAATAAATAATACTAGTACTTTAGCTTTAGATTGTAACGCTGTTCAAACAGGACAAACCTGGCTAGGAACAAGCTCTTTAAGATCAATTGACACCCTAGACGCCTCCCGATCCAAATCCTTCATCGAATACGAAATGTTAATTCCAAGTACTGCTGCTGCTGCAAACTACGGTACTACTTCTACATTAGCTTCAACTGCTACCACAGCTGAATTTACTTCTGTTACTAGTGGTGTAAATGGTAGTGGTGTTACTGTAGTGCCTCTAAATATCACAGTAGACCCAGACCTACCAAGCGGCCCAGGAAGTATTGGTAACTCTACTGACTGTACAGCTGCTCTTTCTTTACCTGTAGGATCAAACTACACTTGTACTTTCCCTATTAGTGGTACAGGAAACTTTGTATTACCAGCAGGAGGTATTAGCGCTAAGACGAATCAAACAACTCCAGCTACAGTAAACTCTACACCTGTATCAAGTTGTGTAATAGCAGGAGCAACCCTTGTCTGTACTGGGATCAAGACAAATGGAGGACTTGTCCCTGGAAGTGGTAATGTACAATTAGGAAAAGGAGCTACTCCTACTTGGAATACTAAAGGAGCGATTACTCTAACCAACTACGTAACTACAGATCTACTCTTTATAGATCCAAGTAAAGTATCTTTTTCTCCTGTAGAATCTTCTGCTATTAAGTTTGGATCTGGGGATCTAACTCTTACTGTTAATCCTAATACTGGAAGTGGAGCAACAGGAGATACAAGACTTACACGAGGTGGTACTACTGCTGTTTGTAAGTTTAGACTTAAAGAGTTTGGTGTAGCAGATTCAGATGCTACTCGTGGTTTTGATGCTAGTCTTAGTAAACTAGCTGGTAGTGTAGCTGATTTAGACCTGACTAACAACAGCTTTGATGTGGCTTACTCAGAAACTACTGGTTGTAGTGTTAAACTTCCTGCAGGTACAGCTCAGAATCAGCCTAAGTGGTTCTTTGAAACCAGAGTAGTTCGAAGTGATACCCAGGTATTTGGTAGAGATAATAGTTACTTTATGACTTATGGAGCTATTGGTGGGGTTAGTATTAGTTAGTGGGTAGTTGGGAGTTGGATCTTGTAGCGGCGAAGTTTACGAGTCACACTGAATTAATAATGAAAAATGAATAATAGAGAATGAATCATTTATGACTATACGTCACCCTGGACTTGTTTCTGGGCCTGTTTAGACTATCCTAAGGATTAGTTTCGCACTACCCTAAAAGCTCAACTATATCGCTTTCCATACTAGCTGGCTCAACGGTCGGTGCGTATCTCTTAAACGGTGCTCCTGATTTATCAATCAAAAATTTTGTGAAATTCCATTTTATATCTTCGCTGCCCATTATCCCAGGCAAAGATTCTTTTAAAAATTCGAATACTGGAGTAGACTCAGGGCCGTTTACATCAACTTTTTCGGTGATTAAAAAGCTTACCCCATAATTTACCAAACAAGAGTCTTTAATTTCATCTGCATCTCCAGGCTCTTGCCCGCCGAATTGATTACAAGGAAAGCCAATTACCACCAAGCCTTGATCTTTATATTTGGCATAAAGCTCTTGAAGACCAGCATATTGAGGGGTAAAACCACATTTACTAGCAGTATTAACTACTAAAACTACCTTGTTTTTAAAGTCTGAAAAGTCTATTTCCTTGCCACCAAGAGAGTTTATTTTGAAATCGTAAATTGAATTTAACATAATAAAGGTTTGAGTTTGAATTAAGCATGGGTTTTGATTTCATGTCTACTAATCTGCTATAATAGCAATTGTTTTCCAGTTTAGAGTTTTAGGCATATTTAGATTAATCAATGACTTTGTAAGTGTGCAATAGAAATCTAAGTGTCAATCTATGTGTTTTGATCAGTTTTAGATCTTTTAAGCCAAGGAAGCTCGAATGTCTCCTAAAACTTTTTCTAATAAGTCATCCAAAACTGGAGTATCTTTACCTATAGTTTTGAAAAAGGCTAGGCTTGAGGAGTGTAGAATTTGCCCACCCTCTTGAACTACTTGCAGCCCTTTTTTAGTTAGTTTCAAATCATTTTCTCTTTTGGAAGAACTTTTAGCCGATCTTTTTAAAAAAGCACTTTTTTCAAGTTTTGTAAGTTTTAAAGACAGTGCAGATTTCCCAATTCTCAGGCTCTGAGCCAAATCATTTTGTGTTCCTTGAGGATAATCATGAATGAGCATCAAGACTAAAAAATCAGCATAGCTAATATTCAGCTTTGCCTGCAAGTGAGTTTCAGCGAGCACATCGCTGGTGTACACTATTTCATGCAGTTTATAAATTATTGATTCATTAAAATTCATATCAGGTTCGAGCTTTTAATTGTTTTTGAGAATACAGCCAAATAGCCAGAATTAAGACAGCTAAGCCAGAGCTACCTAAAATCAACATCTCACTAGTAATATCAGCTAGGCCTTTATTATTGGTCAAGATTTTTTCTATGGCAACTGTACCCCACTTTGTAGGCAGAAAATCGTTAAATTGAAATGTTCTACCTAGTAAATTAAACTCTAAAATACTGCCAATTCCTGTGATAAATGAACCTGAGAAAAAGCCAAAAATAATTGATAATATAGTCCCTAGATTGCTTGCTGAATCTGTTTTATCAGAAAAGCTACTTATAGCAATTCCAATGGCAATCACAAACAAGAGCGACAATAAAGCTGGGACAATTGCCAGTAAAACATTGCCTGTTGCTTTGTAGCCAAACGCAAGAGCTGTAGCATACAAAATAAAAACTTGAATAACTCCTAAAAGTAGATAATAGAGCACACCTCCAAGTATAAGCTCCCAGCTTTTAATTCGGCTAACAGCATAACGAAAAATATAGTTTTTTTCTCGAATTGAAGTAAAGTAAATTGCTATCCCCGGGATCAATATTATCAAACCATAGATTATCAAACCCGGTGCGAGTAGATCAAACCCAGATAGATCAGACTTTTTGATATCAGCAACTGTTGTTTTAAAAGGGGAGTTTCCTTGAAAACTATAAGTTGTTAAAATCTCTGTCACGACTGATTTGTTTAAAGTTGAGCTCAAGCTGTTTTCAGGTAAAATGATTTCATAAAGGGGCATTTGCTTATCCTGATCGAAAGAAACAGAAACCCCCAAATCTATATTTTTATTTTTGACTTCTTGGATTAGGTTATCCAAATCATCGTATTTTTTGGTGGATATTTGAAGTTTTTTCGAGTCTTTTGTAGCTTCTTGAAAAGGTTTTTCTAAATCAATTGACTCGACCTGCTGATCTTGGGATTTATAGACACCCAAGGAAAATTTTAGATTATTGCCACTACCGCCAAAAGCGATACCAAAAATAGCTATAAACACTATTGGTAGAATAAACATTATCCCAGTAGATTTAAAATTGCGAAAAGTGTATTTGAAGCTGTGGATGAAAACTGAGAACATATTAGTAAATAAGATTTTTTGGGGCTGATGATTTAATTTGATGCGGCTTTATTCACGCACTTCTTTGCCAGTAATGATTAAAAATATATCTTCCAAAGTAGGCTCTTTGATATTAATATTTAAAATTTCCAAGTTTTGCGATTGAATTATTTGCATAGCTTTTCCAAGACTATCTGCAGGATTTTGAACCAGGACTGAAATGGTTTCTTTAGTTAATTTTGGGTCGGTAAAATTATCCTGGAAAATTGCCAGAATTTGTTCTAAGTTTTTTTCTTGTTTGGAATTTAAATGCACTTGTAAAAGATTCCCCTGCCCGTGTTTAGCTTTTAACTCAGCTACAGTACCTTCTGTGACAATTTGCCCGTGATCAATAATAACTACATAGTCAGCTAGTTTTTCAGCCTCTTCCAGATAATGGTCGGTCAAAACTATTGAATATTTACCAGTGTCGGCTAGTTTTTGTATATATTCTGTAAGTAAAATCCTACTTTGAGCGTCGATGCCAGGAGTTGGCTCATCCAAGAAAATAATCTCAGGGTCGTGGATTATAGAAATAGCTAAGTTTAGTCTTCGTTTATAGCCACCTGAAAGATTTTTAGCTAAAGTTTTTATCTCGGGTTCTAGCTTCAAATCACTTATAAGGTTTTCAACTCTAGCAGCTTTTTTTTGTGAATCTAGTTTATACAAATCGGCACTATATTCAAGGTTCTCACGAATATTCAAATCATCCCAGATAATCACTTCCTGTGGCATAATTCCGAGATTATCTCGAAGTTTTTCAGGAAAATGATCGTATGATTTTTGATCAATAATAATTTGGCCAGAGGTAGGCTTTAGCTGCCCAGTAAGCATTTTAATGGTGGTAGATTTACCAGCTCCGTTTGGACCAAGCAAGGCTAAAATTTTGCCTGGATAAATATCCAAACTAATATTCTGGACGGCTATTTTTGAGCCAAATTCCTTGTATAAATTTTTTGCTGAAAGATGCATAAATAGTTTGCTTATAAAACTGTTTGGTTGTTAAACTATTTGCAAAGTTTGTCAAGTTGTTAATGTCCAATATGACCTTAAATGTTTTAAAAAGTAGGCAAAGCAGTATAAGTTACAGTTTGCTGGTAAACTCCTGCTTCAGTATTACTACTAATTCCGGCCCTGTGAGTGATCAAGGTAGTATTGGTTAAATCACCCGACGCTGCGGGATTGTTTTGCCCAGTTACGGTCAAAAGAGTGACCGGTAAAACGTTTGTAAAACCAACATAATTTCTTCTTGCTCTAAAAGCCGAACCAAGTGTTACCCTGCCCTTTGTTACTCTTCCGCGTGAAACTAAAACCCCGTATCTTTCAGTTCCTGCAACTATATTTGTAGAGGGAGTTCCATCAGCATTGGCAAAATCGTGACTACCGTTGGTAAAATTGCCTGAAGTTGAAACCGAAATTGCGTATCTTGCAGCATTAGAAGCTACTTTCAAACGATAACTACAGCTTCCAATAGCGCTAACCTTCAATACACCCATATCACAAGTATTTGTAGCGGCAGTATCAGTATTGTTGCGAATAGCGAAACTTAATGAAACAGGTACAACAGCTTTAACTAAAACTAAATTTGCTTGACCAATGTATTGAAAATTACTTCCTGAGTCTCCTACAGAAGTTGTTATACCAAAAGAATAATTTCCAACCGCGGCGGGTGTAGTTAATTTGTTTGTACGGCCAATAACAATTGTTACAGTTGTTGTGACATCAGCGGTGGTAGTTAGTTTTGCAGTAAACCCTGAAGAGGAGAAAGATTTTACAGTATTGGTAAGGTTTGTAGCTGTCATTGACACATCTGTACCAAGCAGAGACGCACCGTCCAAGTATCCTGCAGGAAAGTCAACACGAATTGTTGAGCCGTGAACGATAGGCGTAACTGGATTAAAAACTAGCCTAATACTTGCCGTTGTAGAGACAGACTGTGATTTAGGAATAACAGTTGGCACTATCCCAGAGGCTTGGGTTCTAGGAGTTGGTATTAGAAAACACATACCAAAAATTACCACAAGCAAAGCAGAAATAATCTTGAAAAATAGAGATACCATGAGTTTTATGTTTTTGTTTCTCCCGCGGTCAAATAAACCCAAGGGACTAGGTATTAAATTTTGCAACTCAAATTTGCAAAAAAATAACTATAAAGCTGAGTATGCACCTAAAATAGTTTATTTGCAAGGGGTGTTGGTTAACTGTATAAGTCTTTTTAGATTAATAAAAAATTTGCTTATATAAAAGCACTTAAACCTGAATAATTATACTTATTTGTTTGTATTGGCTGGGGCACTGGAAATCTTGGGTTTTCAAAATTGTTTTATTATGCAATGCTTGTCCAACTATGATAATTGTTGAAAGCAATAATGTATCGAAAGCAAGACTTGGCAATTTTATTACTCAAAGACTTGGCTTAGAAGAGGTGTCATCAGAATACGTGAATTCAGTTATTGGAAGTAACACGCCTAAAATAGAAAAACTAGAAAGTATCCCATATTCAGAAATGTGTGAACAATTTACCATGGTTTGGCAAAACTCTAATCTGTTAATTACAATGCCAAATAATAGAGAAGCGTATCTTAATTTTAAAAGAATATACAATGAAATAAGAGGGAGAAAAGAAATTTTTTTAAATTTTATTAATAGTCTGAATCTTAGTCCGTACAAATTAACACACAGAGACAAATCAATTTTAAGCACATTAACAAAATTCAGAAAATGCTCTAAAGACACAGTTAATAATCCAAAAACAAAATGGCAATACGAAGGCAGCTTTAGAATGGGTCTAATTTTAGATATTTCTGGTTTTAGGTTGATTTATAAAGACCTAAATCAAATGATTCAAGATATATATAGTGTTATTGAAAATCCTAATATTGTATTTTTAAGTTCAAATTATAATCCAAAGTACACGGGACCAATTAGATGTGTGAATATAGCTTTTTGTATAGATAGCTACATTTTTCAAGTTCAATTTTATTCACTAGATAGCCTAATATTAGAAGAGTATGATCATATAACTAAATACAAACCCATAGCAAAAGCGGTGCCATAATTGTAGATAGACAAGATTTTAACAAAGCTTATTTGTAATCTACATCACCCTACCCAGCCTCATCAATCTTAGAAGAAATAACTTTCATATCCACTTCAAAATCTTGAAGATCTGAGCGAATGCCCTTCCGGTAATAGTTTTCCAGGGTGGTTTTAATTTTATCTAAAAGCTTATCAAAATCGGTAAAAAGAGTGTCTTGTTTATCGCTTGATGTAACACTGGTATGTTTTTGCAGGTCGCTGTATTTTTGAATCGTGGTTTGAAAGTTGGTAAATAATTTTTTTACATCCTTCAAAAGAGTTGACGCGTTGTACTCGTCGCTAAGCACATCCAAGAGTTTATAACCAAGGGCTATAATTTGGTTAATTTTATCTTTAGAGCTAGGGTTTTGGATAACTGAGTTTATAGTTTCAATTTTTTCAAGAGTTGTTTGAGTCTCTAATACTAATTTGGATATATCAGCAGGGAGTTTATTCATGTCCAAACTTGTGAGACCTTTTTGACTGGAGGAAGCTAGTAGTTTTATGCCAGCATAAATGCCAATACCAGCGCCTCCACAAGCCCATATTGGTAAACCTAAAACGCTAAAGCCAGCAATTGTAGATAACCCTAAAGTTGTAGCTGCAATTTCAGTGATCAGGTTTTTGCTATCCATATTTAATTGTAACCTTTAGCTTCTCTAAAAGCACTGACTAAATCCTTACGTCCGTCAAAAACTTTACCCGAAGTAATTTTAACAATTTTATCCAGTTGTGACGGGTCGGCATCCCCAAAAAGTATTGGAAATACGGGGATGTCTTGGTTTGTATCAATTTGACTTAAAGCACCTTCGTTTTGAGATTTACCATCAGTCATCAAGATTATAGCAGGAAAGTAATCTGTGTTATTTTGAGTCGCTTGAATATCTTTACTTGCTTGCACGAGTGGGGTATAAAGATCAGTACCTCCGCCAGCTTGTAGGCCTTCGACAGTTAGGCTGAAATTTCTAATTGTCTCTTCAGAGTTTCCTTCAAATCGATACTTACCGAGTACCTTGTCGTTGAAAGGGATAATGACCGAGACGTCTTTATTACCAGTTTGTAAAAAGTATTTTTTAGCCGACTCTTGATTTATTATCGTTCGCATAGCTTCTTTCAGACTGTCCAAACCTTTGCCCTGCATACTACCAGAAACGTCTACCACATAGTATGTCAAAGAGGGCTTACGAAGTGAAATTTGGTATAAGTTTAGCATTTCTTCAATAACCTCTTTTTTTGGGTATTTTAAACTAACAAAGGAAATATCTGATTTGATACCCCAGTCTGATCTAAAGACTTGATCCAGACCATTAGTACTAGTATCCACCTGTAGTCCAAGCCCGGTTCGCCTGCCCTGCTTTTGTAGATTTGTAGCTACTTCTTTTGAGCTTAAATACTCTTGAAGTTTGAGAAAGGCTTTTTCCTTTTGGGCGTCTTTTTTATCAACGTAAGCCAGTGGACTATCAGCAACTACCATACCATCTTCCAGGTAAATTGCCTGCAAAGGAGCTTTGCCTTGTTTTTCTAGTTCTTGATTAGTTTCGATAACTACTGATTCGTAATTTATCATTGCGTCTAAAGAATCATACTTTTGTAAAAGCAAATCTTTCAGCCAGCCTGAGCTGCCAGAACTACGGTTTATCAAGCTTAGAAGAGCCCTAGTTTTGTTTTGAACCTCATCTTTTTTTAAATCTGCAGAACTAATTGGTTCGGTAGTGCCAGCAAATGCCTGCAAAAAAGCCAAATATCCAGACAGCCCTGAATTAGACTGCGTGGCGTTGGTCATTGCCAGCTTAAAATCTCGACGAGTCAAGGCAGTCAGTAAATCGTTAACCTTGATAGAAGATGATTTGTCCCAACCTTCTTTTTGGGCAATATTTTTCTTAATTCCCAAAACTACAGGCGATCGCAGGATACTTTGTGAATATTTCAAGTTCGTGTTACTGGTAAGGTTGAATATCAAGCTACTAGCAGGCCAAGCCGCATCTACATCTTGAGTTTCGTTGGCATTTAACTTTAGTAAAATATCGACCGAGCCCATGTAACTAAGTTCAACTTTGGCTCCAGTGTCTTTATTAAATTGCCCAATAATAGGCTCCAAAGTTTTGTTTTCTGATCCGGAAATTATTTTTAAGCTAACACCAACCAGCTCTCCTGAAGTGTTACTTGAACTGCTGGAGCTACTTTGACGACCTGCCCAATTTGTAACCACAATTGCAGCGATCAAAAATACTCCAACCAGAAAAACTCCAGCAGTAATTGCCAAGATTAAGATTGGATTGCGGCTCTGATTGTCTGATGGTTGTGGTGACATAGGTTAAATTACTTTGCTAAAGTGATACTTTAGTTTAATTTTTCAGTGATCTGTCTGTTTTAACCTCTAAAAGTTTGGCTTTGAGCTCAGTTTCCAAATCGTGGATTTTAACTTTGGCCACTTGTCTTTGTTGCTTTCCCTCTTCAACGATATCACGGACTTCATCAATGCTTTCAATCAGATTTTTTTGAACAAGTTCTAAGGTTTCAATTGAGACAATACCGCGCTGTAAACTTCGTGCTACATCAACTGAATTTTGCTTTAATAGCTCTGAATTGCTTCTTAAAAGACTATCTGTAGCATCATCTACATTTTTAAGATCCTTAACCACCACCTGCTGGTTGTATAGTCCAATAGCAATTGTGATATGTCTTTTCCACAAAGGAATTGTGTTTAAAATTGCACTTTGAACTTTACCTGCCAAACCTTGATCAGCTACTTTGATAATGCTTATTTGAGGAAAACTTTGAATCGTGCTAATTCTAGTAAGCTCCAAGTCGTGAAGTCGATTTTCTAAAAGAGTTAGGTAGTTGCGTAAATTTTGAATCTCTTCAATTTGAATCTGACTGGCGTTCTGGCCGTACTCGTTTTCTTTTTCTTTTAATTCTGCTTCAAGCTCTTCTAGTTTTTCTTGTCCAGCGTAGAGTATCAAATCAAGTTTATGGTAATAGTTTAGATTCTCTTTATATAGATCATCAAACATGATAATGTCACGAAGCATCATTTCGTATTGAGAATCTAATTTGTCAGTAATTTGATTAATATTGGACTCAATAGAGCTATATTTGGCTTTAAATTGCTTTAGAGCATCAAAAAAATAGCCAATTCCTGGTAGATCAGACAAAAAACTTTTCTTATTAGCCAGTAGCGAAGTTGGATCAACTTTTTTCACTTCTACAGAAAGCTGGCTGAGAATTTCTCCAACCATGCCCACATCTTTAGTTTGAACTTTAGATAGAATTTGAGATGTAAAATCACTTATATCTTTTTGAGCTCCTACACCGTAGGTAATTATAGAATCACTATTTTTAGGGTCCAAGGCTTTTTTTAAAGACTCTACTTCTTGCTTTTGACTTTCTGTAAGTGTTGTTAAATCAAAACTACTTTTAGGCTCTACAGTGACCGCTGTTAAACTGCTGCTTGATGTTGTTGTATCTGACATATTGTATAAAATTGTAGGTTTAATTAATTTGAACTAAGTTAATCACTTTTTGCATAACATCAACACGTGGTAACGGGTTAACACCAAGCAGGTCTTGAGCTATGCCGTAGGCAAGATAGCGCTCTTTGTCAACAGGGGCGTTGATTTTTCGAAGACCGTATTTCTGCCAAGCAATATCGTTAAATTCGGTGTCGCTGCTTAGACTCTCAGACAGTTTATCCCCGTTACTATTAAGGCTTATAAATTCATGCTCAGCCCAGACAGTACTTTTCGGATACAATATAGCAACTTGGTCGATATTGGGCGTTTTTTGGTTTATACTTTCGATAATTTGACTTTCATAGCCAACAGCAAAAGGAAAAGTGGTTTTCCCCAGGGTCAAAAATTTACTAAAAATATCTCCCGAACTAGAATCCAGCAAGCCCATTTTGGAAAAGAATTTTTGTAAGCGAGTCTGTATTTGAGGCGTAAAATCTTCGTTTGTGACCGCCGTACTTTTTTCAGCGATAGAGGCAAGTACCAAGGCACTAAACAAATTGCCAGAGCTGCTTTTGGAAGGATCGGTAGAGGAAATGTTAATGTTACCCTGAAGTTGAGTTGAGCCAATATCTTTCCAAGATTTGTTACCTTCAACCAGTTTAATTAGTTTATCTAAGTCTAGTATGTAACTGCCATTTTGTTCCGCAACTAGGCCGGCCTTTACAAGGTCAGGGATCAAAGATTTCCAGCTATAGATTACAATTGGTGAAAAAAAGATGGACTGACTTTTAGCGTCTGGCTTCTTGGTTTTGTATAGCTCCAAAGCCACTTTGTTTGAAGGAAAAAGATAATCTATACCATCAGTAGATTCAGAAACCATTTCGATAGAGCCTTTTTTCAAAATTTCTACTTTAAGACCGTGCTTTGTAGCTAAAATATCTTTAACCTGGCTGTCTTCAAAAAAACCTTTCTTTTCCCAGCCAAGATAACCGCGGACATTAACCACCTCACGGTTACTACTAACCTGTTCTGTTTTTCGACCACGATACCAAAAAAAACCCAGCATTCCAACAATTACAGCTAGGATCAAAAAAAGTCCAATATAGTTTCGTACTTTCATAATTTTTAATTTTTTAATAGTCTTTCTTTTACCTAATAATTCTGCAAGAAAGATTATTCTAATTTTTCAGTGTTTTACAGTAAATAAAGACATTAAAACCTATGAATATAGACTAGGATAAAGTCAAGCATAGCATAAAATTATCTCCTTTTGTATGAATTAAAAAACCTTATTCTAATTCCGTAAATAATAACTTAATTTGAATTAGAGATAAACCGCGGCTTTACCCTAAATATTGGAGTTTTCTAACTATATAATATCTCATCAATCATCTGTTTTTTTCTATCAATATTCAAACCTCTGTGAAGTCTGACGGGGTATTTTTGTGATAATTAGAACAACGGGTATATTCATGATTTTACAACTTAAGCTTGAACTTTAAGAATATTAGACTCTAAAAGCCAAAAAAAATGAATTTATCAAATCTAAAAGACCTTCAGCATATTATTAGAGTTTTCATCCAAAATAGTCCTAAAAAAACCATTGGAAGCATGGCATAATTTTAAAACTGATGTGTGTCTGACTAAAACTCAGCTCAGCTTGCGAATTTTTTAGGAGTTTTAAGGTCTAACATATTTGTATTTTTGTTTGGGTTTTGGCCTCAACTAGATCAGTCAACGCTACCTGTAATCTAGATGATATTAGGGTTTGAACAAGCTTTTGTTTTTTACAAGCTCAAGCCAATCGCTTTTATGTAGCTTTTTACACTAGCATTGATAATATCTGTATCTGCTGCTGAAGCAGTATATATCCTACCATTTATCTCCAGACGAACATTAACCGTTGCCTGAGCGTCAATTCCACTAGTTACGGCATTGACTGAGTATTCTAAAAGTTTGTTGGGAATTTGAAGCAACTCATTTACGACACCGAAAGCGGCATCTACAGGACCATCACCGAAACCTTCAGCTTCTAAAACTTCACCTGGGTTGGAATTTTTAACTATAGATACTACTGCATGACCACCAATATCACTGCCTGAATGAATTTCTAGTTTTTTCAATGTGAAAGATTCTTTTTCAGCTAAATCTTGATCTGAGCTAAACAAAAGTCTAAGATCTTCATCAAAAATCTCTTTTTTCTTGTCTGCTAGATCCTTAAACTTCACAAAAACCTCATCGAGCTCTGATTCAGACAACACAAAACCAAGTTCACTTAAACGATTTTTTAAAGCATGCCTTCCGGAGTGCTTCCCTAGTACCAATTTATTTTCTAAAAGACCAATATCTTCGGCTTTCATGATTTCATAAGTTTCTCTATTTTTCAAAATGCCATCTTGATGAATTCCCGATTCATGGGCAAAAGCATTAGCCCCAACAATTGCTTTATTAGGTTGTACAGGAACTCCTGTGATGGCTGTTATCAATCTGCTACTAGTGTACAGTTCTTTAGTGTTGATAGCCGTATCAAAGCCATAAAAATCTGCTCTAGTCTTCAAAGCCATGACTACCTCCTCCAGGCTAGCATTCCCAGCTCTCTCACCAATTCCATTGATGGTGCATTGGATTTCTTTGGCACCGTTTAAAATCCCGGAAAGGGAGTTTGCAGTTGCCATTCCAAGATCGTTTTGACAGTGTGTGGAAATGATTATTTCTGTTTCAGTTGGGTGTGCTTCATTCCAGGGCTTAATTACGTTATCGTAAATCCCTTTGATGAATAAACCGTATTCTTCAGGAGCAAAATAACCAACCGTATCAGGAATATTGACTACATTCGCGCCAGCATTCACGACTTCTCGTAAAACTGCATATAAAAAACGTGGATTACTTCGAGTTGCATCTTCAGGACTAAATACTACCTGACCACAAAGCGACTTGGCAAATTCTACCCCCTTTACCGCCATAGCTAAAACCTCCTCAGGGGATTTTTTTAGCTTGTATTCCATATGAATTGGGCTTGTGGCTAAAAAAGTGTGCAACTTTGGTTTTTTAGCCTTTTTAACTGAATCGAAAGCAACCTGAATATCTTTTTCAACGGCCCTGCACAGAGCACAAACCTCAGCATTTTCAACCACTAAAGCAATTTTAGAGACTGCCTCAAAGTCGTCAGGAGAAGTAATTGGAAAGCCGGCCTCAATAACAGCTACACCAAGTTTATCTAACTGCCTGGCAACTTGAACTTTCTCAGCTGTGTTCATACTAAAACCAGGAGACTGCTCTCCATCGCGAAGTGTTGTATCAAAAATTTTTATTAACCCCATAAGCCAAAATTATAGCTTATTAGTCAAAGATTGTAGTGGTTTGTCAAACATCCAATTGTCTAATATGAAAAATACAAATTGATGGTTGTAGCGGCAAAGTTTACGAGCCATATTCCAAATAATATTCACCATTTGAACGTCAAGGAAACCTCTTATGCTAAATCAATCTCCTTGCACATATAAACATCCTGTACGGCTTGAATAATCTGCACCCCCTCCGCAAAAGATTTTTGAAACGCTTTACGACCCATAATTAAACCACTTCCACCTGCCCTTTTATTTATAATCGCTGCTTTTACAGCCTCTTTTAAATCATTTTCTCCAGAAGGATCACCAGAATTAATCAAAGGAATTTTACCAGCATAACAATTTGCAAGTTGATACCGGGTTAAGTCTATCGGGTGATCAGTAGTTAACTCAGTATAAATTTTATCTGACAAAGCCCCGTAGGGATTATCTTTTGAACTAATAGCTTTATAACCCCCATTATTTTTAGCAGGTTTTTGCTTGATAATATCGGCTTCAATTGTAACTCCTAAATAATTTGCCTGACCAGTTAAATCAGCACTGTAGTGATAATTTACCCCATCTTTAACAAAAGCATCGTTGCGTAAATAGCACCACAGAACTGTGATTAAACCAAGCTCATGAGCCTTTTTGAAGGCTTTGGAAACTTCTACAATTTGTCGGTTTGACTCTGGCGACCCAAAATAAATCGTTGCCCCTACTCCAACAGCTCCCATTTTCCAGGCCTGCTCAACATCGGCAAACATAATTTCATCAAATTTATTGGGATAGGTTAAAAACTCGTTATGATTTAGTTTAACAATAAATGGGATTTTGTGGGCATATTGACGACTTATCAGTCCTAAAGTTCCAAGAGTAGAGACTACGGCATTACAATCAGATTCCAGGCCAAGTTTAACAATATTTTCTGGATCAAAATAGATTGGATTATCAGCAAATCTAGCCCCTGCTGAATGCTCGACTCCTTGATCTACAGGAAAAATTGATAAGTATCCAGTCTTACCAAGACGCCCATTATTGTAAATATTTTGTAAATTTCTCAAAACTTGGTTATTGCGATCTGATTTAACAAAGACTTGGTCTACAAAATCTGGAGACGGAAATGTTAGTAAGTCTTTTTCAAAAGTTTTAGATTTGAACGTTAATAAATCCTGGTTTTCTGGGCCTATTAAATTTTTTATTTCTGAAATCTTCATGACTTCAGTTTATATCTTGTTCGAACTATGGTCAACAATTTGCACCCCTCCTGCAACCCTAGTTAAAATTAAGCTCAGCGAAGCAAACTAGGTAAACCGTAAATGGGGGCTTTTTGAATATAATATAAACAGTCCTTTTTAGTTTTATCGATGTGTGCCTTTTCCGTATCCGATAATATATAACGTTCAGTTTGATTGGGCTCCATATGGTTATCTGACATATAAAAACAGCTATAATCCCAGAATGTTGGCAGATTTATATTTGTACACTCAGGCCTTTCATAGGACATGTAGTGAGGACTTTGACCTGGGAAATTTAGGCCCTGGAAATATAACTTTTCTACATTGCTCAGTTTCTGAGTTTTAAAATCATAGGAATAAATGACCCCACCATACACAATATACTCCGATCCATAAACCCAGCGAATATATTGTACACTATCAGTTTTCTTTAACTTTTCTACGTAGAAATATCCATTAGCTTGAGGTTGAAAAGTACTGCCCTGAATTAATTGCAAGCTAGATTGAGTTTGGTTGAAATAAATTCTACTTATTTCATGTCCGCGGTCAATTATTCTACAATAACCTGTATAAGGGTCAACATTATTTATATCCAAGCCATTGCATTTACCTCCTACTAAGCTAATATTATTTTCAGTTGCAATTGATGCCACATTTTTACTTGAGCTAATATTAACCACAATACTTGAAGATTTATCGGCAATACTTGAACTAGAAGTCGAAGAATCGCTTTTAGACGAAGACTGTAAAGTCTCAATGGATGAACTATCTGAATTTGAGTGAGAGCTTGAATTAAGGGCTAAAGCTAATTTTTTTTGTTGATTATTATTTAAAAAAATAACACTGGATACTGTAAAAAAAACTACAGCAAATACTGCTGAAACAACAAGGACTTTTTTACTCTTGAAATTGTTCATGTTTAGCATAATTAAACAAGTGACTTTCTAAAATTTAGATGACCTTTGCTTTAAAATTTGCTTTTGAAACTTTTGTCCAGTTAAACTAACCTGCTATAGCCCACCCCTGAGCACAATACTGAGTTACAAAATTTGGAGCTCCATATTTTTCAAGACCTTTTTGATAATTAAAGTACGAAGTTTTAACCAAATCTATTTTAGTTTTTTCGGTTTCGTTTAGCTCTGTTCGCTTTATAGTATAATCATCTTGATTGGGACTGGTTGGGTCTTTGTCTTTGGCGTAAAAACAACTATACAACCAGCTGGATTCAAGTTTTATATCTGAGCAGGTGGATATATTGCCCCATTCAATTAGACTTGCTGGAGACTCTCCTTTGACATCTTTTTCGTTTAAAGGGTTGAAGCTTAGCATATCTGCATAATCTAGACTTTTTGTATCAAAGTCGTACACGTGAACATGTATTGCACAAAGGCAACTCTCCCCTCCAGTTGTTTCATAGATATATTGTTTATTTTCAATTTTATTTCCATTTTGAATATAAACTTTGGCAGAAGGGCTAGTATTATTTATATAAAAATTAAAAGGAATCACCCCAACCTCCTTGTCTGAATCATAAGCTCGACACATGTAATCAAATTGAGTGTTGTTTTCATCTGGACCGTTACAACGCGTCCCAGTTATTATTAATTCTCTCTGACTTGCGATTGAAGATGATACCGAAGACAAACTTGAACTCAGTCTTGATGATGAAGAAAAAGTACGAACTGAGCTAGAATAGGTATTGTTTGAAAGCACTTCTTGATTAAGACTGCTCGAGGATTGACTGTTTAAGCTTTGTGTAGATCTAGAATTTGGACTTTTGCTGGAGGATTTTTGTGATGAGGATGATTTATTTTCTACAACTCCGAGTACTTTTGGTTTTTCTTGGGTAACGGTTGTTTTAGGGTAATAAGTAAATGCTAAAACAGCAGCAAAAATAACTAACCCGGAAAATATGAAGGCTTTAAGTTTAGGGAAATTTTTAAAATGTCCTAAAATCATAGTTGAGTAGGTTTAAAACTTGTTATCGAAAAAGTCAAATTTGTATACTAAAAGCAGATTAGTTCTTCACCAACACCCTCAATCCGCTACTTCGACTACGACTATTGGCTAATACTTCAGCCTCCGATGGTTCAATCATTTTTGGAGTTAGAATTTTAAACGCTTGAGCTTTATTTCCAAAGGTATCAATTTCTACTGGCCGTGCCAGGGTGCGCATAAACTTAGTGACGATCTTATCTTCGAGGCTGTGAAAAGTTACAATCATTAATTGCCCTCCTGGTTTTAGTTTATCACAGGCCACTGGTAAAAATCTTTCAATCTGGTCAAATTCGTTGTTGACCCAAATTCGGAGGGCCTGCCAGACTCGACTCAAAATCCCGTTGGTGTGTTTTTTAAATTTTGCAGGAATTGCAGCCACCACCCAATTTTTAAATTCCCCTACGGTCAAAGGGCTGGCCATATTTCGATTTTCCAAAATATCATCAAAGACAATATCAGCGATTCGTTTGGATAATTTTTCACCGCTGTAATTAAACAAAACCTTTACAAATTCAGCGTTGTCTTTGAGTCGAAATAACTTTTCCCAGGCGGGTTTACCAGTGCCCTCGTTGTAGCGTAAATCCAACTCTTCATCATCTTTTTGATAACTAAAACCCCTACCCGAAAATTCCAATTGATTACTAGAAAAACCAAGATCTAAAACAATCACATCAAAAAATCCATTCTCAAAGGTAGCAATATAATCAGCAAAGCTAGAGTTTATCAAAGTGAGTTTTGGATCAATACTGGCAAATTTTTCCACGACGGAAGCATCCCAATCACTAGCCCACACAGAATTGCCACGCTCTAAAAAAGCTTTAGTATAACCGCCACCGCCGAATGTCCCATCAAAAATCTTAAGATTAGTACCAGGTAAAAATTCTAAAATTGGCTCAAGTAGGACTGGAATGTGTAGGTTTTCGAGATCAGGTTTAACGGTCACTTCCAAACGATTGTAAAGATCTAGCGGATTGGCAAATAATTCATTTTCGCGTTGCCCGTATCGCACAACATTGCGTCAGCCTATTCGGTTAGAGTATTGTGATGCCCTACTTCCGGGGGCGCGAGTGAGTTTTGAACTTATAAATTTCCCTTTTAAGTTCATTGTGCTTTTTAGATTGTTTTGGAGTATCATTATGAAACCTTCACAACTACAAAATTTTTCTGTATCAAAATACCTTATACTAATATACTACAAATAAAATGGTTTAGTTATGGTCTTTGTGCATAAGTCTTATCAAGTAGCTTTCTGATTGCTATTGTGATATTTTCCAATGCAAAGCGAAAATTGCCCAAATCTCCATATATTCCTTGTTTAACAAGTCGAGGACCACAAAATTGTTGGCCTACAACATACTGACTGTTATAAAGTTGTGGTCTCATTGAAAATTGTGGTCTTTTCTTTTGTAGAGCTTGATATAACTCCTCAGAGTTTTGTAAAGGTTTATGATCTTTACCTTCATAAGTACAAATTACTGGTAAAACAAGTTCATTATATAGTTCAATTAAAAGTGCTGTATCCTCTTCCAAATTATGCCCATAAGCGTGCATGCTTTCAAACTCAAAATATGTCCAGGCTAACTGAACAACCTTATTAAATATTACCTCTCTTTTGCGAATTCTTCTACGTAAAATTTGTGATTCTTCCCTATTATCACCGATACATTGAGCATTTAAAAGCCAATTTTCAATTACCATGGACATTATTTCACCCCCTCCTGGAATAAGATCGCACATATTACCTAAAAGATAATCGATCCCGTGACCTGTCTCATGACCTTTCCCCGCAAGGCTTTGACTAAAAGATCTATCAACTTCTACATCTCCCATTATAAATGGTGGGTAAAGAAGTGAATGAATATAATTCGGTGGAATATAGAACCAAGTCTGAATTCCATCTGGATAGATTTGAGTCGGAATATTATCTGTATTAAATATTTCGGAAATTATTAAATTCAAGAGAGGGTGATCTTCTTTTTCTAAAAGTTTTTTAACCATGGCAACAATCTGCTCAGGTGTGCGTTGAGGTAAACGATACTCATCAACTCTTAACAAATCGGGGTTACCATCAACATAATCCATAAATGATCTAACAAATTGCTTATAATAATTTTTAAACTCGTGGCGCTGTGTGCTGCTTTTTTGCAAAAAAGGGATAGATAATATGTCTGAACCATGTTTTGTTAAATCCATGTGAGACGTTAAGTGAAATAATAACTTTTCTTTTTCAAGAGTATTTACTGGAAACTCTAACTCAAATTTTTCTTTAGCTTTTACTAGATGAATATAGGTTTGAATAAATTTTTTAGGATCCACTTCTTGCATCAAGCTTTTGCATAATAGTGATATCTCAAGTTCTTGAGCATTAAACTCTTCGATTTTACCAGTATTTTGAAGTACTAAAGATTGGTTAAAGTTTTCTATATCAGCTATAAACCGAGAAATACCTGCCATTCTATGTATATCCTGAAGGGTTGAAAAATCGAAATTTATAAAACCTTCTGGCAAATTTAACTTTATATATTCTACTGGATTTTCCATTATTTCATCCAGCTTATAAGCATGACTAATAAACAAGTCTTTATTTTTGTTATAAAAACCTAGCATTACTTTTAAAAAGTTTTTATTAATTTCAGCTTGTTTTTGTATATACAAGTCATTTTTGTTTTTAATGCTGTCATCTCCATCAATCAAATATGAAATTTGCAGAGACTTTCTATCAACATCCGAAGATAGACGCATATTCAGATCATTAATTACCGAAATTGGCAACATAAGATGCATCATAAAGTTTAGTGATTCGTTATCAATAGAGTCAAAATTAAAATTAAATTCTGGTTTAGTAAAGCCATCTATGGCAAAATATTCAATCAACCCTGCTTCACTAAAAACCTGCAAAAATCTTTGTTGGGACTTCCCCAAATTTAGTGTAAGTGAGTAAATTACAACAACTCATTTACAAACTATGTCTAATCAAAATTACAACTTAAACACTGGATTAAATTCCACAGTGAATTCTAATTCCAACAACGCC
>Ga0194059_1000422_pt1 | contig 20245 bp, 39 predicted proteins | sample SepL6211m_MetaG_FD_163426 | JGI IMG/M metagenome (GOLD analysis project Ga0194059, IMG submission 163426) | Anoxic zone freshwater microbial communities from boreal shield lake in IISD Experimental Lakes Area, Ontario, Canada - Sep2016-L626-11m | ecosystem: Environmental > Aquatic > Freshwater >... | reverse complement strand
TGGTGTCAAGCTATTCCTCTTAGTCATACAATGACTACAGATGAAGGTGTTGATACATTGATAGGGAAAGTGTTTGCCAAAAAGGTGAACAGACTTATTCAAAAGAATGGCAAACTTTATTATACTCCTTCAGAGGAATATCATCAACATGTTGCAAAACTTAGAAAGATTAAGTAAATTTGTGTTACGAACTAAATAACGTGCACAAGATATAATCCCTGCTCTCATTAGTTTAGTGAGAGTGGGGATTTTTCATTAACTAAATTAATTAAATCATGCAGACTATTACATTCGACATTGAGACCATGCAAGAATTATTTCTTGTTGGTATATATGATCCTCACACAGATGACTATTTTGAGTTTGAAGTGAGCAAATGGGCTAATGAACTTGACTCATTTGTTAGATTCACAGAAGCTCATAAAGATGATTATTGGGTGGGATATAACAATCTTCGCTTTGATAGTCAAGTGATTGAGTATATATTTAGAAACTACGAGCATTGGTATGATATGACAGGATTAGAGATATGTGCACTAATAGCACAGAAAGCTGCTGATGTTATTCATGATGCTAACTATGATGTATTCCCTGAATATAGAGAAGAACAACTCTCATTAAAACAATTAGACTTATTTACTCTCATGCATTATAATAATAAGAATCGAATGGTGAGCTTAAAAAGACTAGAGTTTGAAATGGATTTAGAGAACATTGAAGAGATGCCTATTCATCATACAAAGGTGAATATGACAGAAGCTGAAATTCAACTAACTAAAGACTATTGTAAGAATGATGTAATGTCCACCTATGAGTTCTATAAGATAACCACTGGTGATACAGAACATCCATTATACAAAGGAAACAACCAAGTACAGCTTAGACAGGATATAGAAGAAGAGTTTGGTATTCCTTGTCTTAATTATTCTGATAGTAAGATTGGTGATGAGATGATCAAGAAGTATTATTGCCAAGAGAAGAGAATCAATTACAATGAACTACCAAGAAAAGGATATTTCAGGAAGGATATAGCTGTAAAGAATTGTATTGCTAAATATGTAGAATTCAAAACTCCTCAACTAAAGGACTTCTTGAAAGGTATGAAGCAACGTACAATGAAAATGCAAGATGAGTTCCTGGAGAGTATTCATTTCCACAATAACGAATATACATTTGCTAGAGGTGGTCTACACACTGTCAATAGTCCTAAGGTGTTTGAAGCTACAGATGATGTAGAAATCATAGATTGGGATGTTAGCAGTTACTATCCAGCTATTATTATCAATAACAAGCGTTTTCCAGCCCATCTAGGCATTGAGTTCCTTAGAGGATACCAACAGATGTTTGAGAAAAGATTGGAGCTTAAACCGCTTGCTAAGAAGGATAAACGTATAGCAGGTATTGTAGGAGCATTAAAGCTTGCTGTCAATAGTGTATATGGTAAAAGTTCTGATATGCAGAATTGGATATATGATAGACAATTAACTATGTTTACTACTATCACTGGTGAATTATCATTGATGATGTTAATTGAAGCTTATGAGTTAGAAGGCATTCATGTCATATCTGCTAATACAGATGGTGTAACCATTCAAGTGAATAAAGACAAGCTTGATAAGATGAATGAAATAAACAGTTGGTGGGTGACACTAACCAACTATGAGCTTGAAAGAACAGACTATAGTAAGATTATATTCAGCACTGTAAATGATTATTTAGCTATTAAGACTGATGGAGAGATAAAGAAGAAAGGTGACTTTCTAACAGATTTTGAATTACATAAGAACAAATCTGCTAGGGTGGTACCATTAGCTCTTGAACAATATTATGTGAATAACATACCTATTGAAGATACAATTAAGAATCATAAGAACATCTATGATTTTGCTCTTAGACAGAAAGCTAGTTCTAGTTTTCACTATGAAGGTATCTCTAATGGTAAAACCACTGTATATAACAAGCTAATTCGTTATTATGTCTCTAAGACAGGAGAAAAGCTATTAAAAATTAAGAATGCTGATTGTACAACTAATGCTGCAGCTATATCACAAGTGGAAGCTGGTGAATGGCTGATGACTGTATGTAATAAGTTATATAAAGATCATCCATTGGATAACATACATCATAACTATTACATTGAGAAAGCCCTTCGTATTGTAAATAAGATTGCATATGAAGGAAGAAAATATAAACCAGTAGATTTAAATCAATTAACACTTTGGTAATGAACAAAGAAGAATTAAGAAAACTAATATTAGACAATGATATTCAAATTACAGATGTGATTGATATTCTAACAGAAGAAAATGGTGTTGTAGGACTGGCACTAATTAAACTAGGACAACAACTAAAAGAATATTGTTATGATAAAATCAAATCTTGACACTGTTAATCGTCAAAATGCAGCACACCATCTCTTTGATTATGAATTAGAACTAATTGGTAAGACAAGAGTTGATTTGCTTGATGTTGAGGATTTTAAAAAAGAATGGTCTTTAACAAGGAACCAATATGACATATTTAGAGAGTATTCAATCAATACGCTAAAGAAGGTGTATAAATTTCGTAAGGAAAGAGCATTAGAAACATTTGAATGGTTTTATAAAGAATTTGGACTACGTATAAAAAACTAAAATTATGGGATTTTTCAGTTGGAAAACACAAGACACAAACAAATCAATACCAAGTAGATATTCAGAGGGAAAAGTATTTTCTGTTGTAATGATTGATGATAAAGGCAATCAATGGGAAGAAAAAAAATATGAAGGATATGGTGTATTTGGTGGTAAAGATTATTACGAGCTATTAGCTGAAATGAATGGTATCACTGAATTTATAGAAGGTGGTGACATGTTAGAGGATTTAAGAGGTAAAGGGATTAGTTTAGCATTTATGAATTCAGCACAAGGTGATAATCCAGATTGTCTATTTCCTAATTTAGTTGAATCAGCTAATGGTTGGACATATACTAAATCATCACCTGAATCATGTGAATATCAAGGATTTTTTTATGAAGAAGAAGAAGAAAACAATTAAAAACTAGAAATTATGGGAGCACAACAATTCAGAACAGTAGGAAGAGGACAAACAATTAGAGAAGCTTATAATGACGCTGTAGAAGCTGCAAGAGATGAATATGGTCATCAAGAAGGTTATTCAGGAGAGATCAATAGTACACATTCATTAACTGATGCAACAAAGAATTTTCAAAAGAGTGGTTTGTCTCGTGATAAGTTTATAGAAAAAGAATATGAAACATGTTCTAAAGGATATGCTTTAGGTATATGTATAGAAGAACCTAAAAGTAATACTAATAAGATTAAATCTCAAGTGGAGCATATTGTAGAACCAGGAACAAAGAAATGGATTCTTATATATGCTGTATATGATTATGATAATCTTCTTAAGAGCTTTAACACAAAAGGTGAGGCTGTTAAATATGCTAGAGCATACACAGAGAAAACATCAAAGCGTACTAGCATAGAGATGAAGAAGACACTTGAAAAAGGATCTTCAAGAGTGGCTACTGTTACATATAAGCAATCACCACAAGAAAGATCTGGTAAATGGGTATTCTTTGGTTGGGCAGCATGTTAATTAATTGGAGGTGCCAAAAGTGCACTTCCAATAATTAATTGTAAGAATATATATTGACAAATTAATTAAAAAAGTAAGCTTATATATTGACAAAATGAATATAGAAAAATAACAAAAAGCAATAATTGAAGCTATTGAAGACGAATTGGCTAAAGACAATGAATTTCATAACCCACAAGGGATGTTTCATAGCGGTTACAAATAAACACAGTAAAAGATATGAAAGAACAAATTTTAGAAATAGCAGAAAAACTTAGATTAGAACTGATAACTGATGACCAAGCACGAGACCTTTTATTGGGGTTATTGGGTATTAGTGGTAGGTTTTATACTGATAAAGAAATTGAAAAGATAAAATACTTATCCTTTTTACAAGGAACAGTAGATGGTGATACAGGTGAGGAATAAAACTTGCCACTAACGGTTGAGTATAAACGTCTGAAAATTAAAATTATAACAATATGACAAAAAATGAACTGGCAAAGTGGCTTCACGATAATTATGAAGCAGTTGCAAAAGAACAAAATTGGAATACACAAGAAAAATGCAAGGTAGAATTTGACACTTTGCCTGATGCCAATAAACGTACAATGATTGAGATAGCTGATAGGCTTCTTAATTTTAATTTTTTGCGTTTATACTTTGTTAGCAACTGTGCTGACGAAGAACTTAAAGAAGAACTAAAATGCAGAAAACGCAGAAAAACACATTTCCCGTTTGGCTAACAGCATTGTTGCTAACTAATAAATAGGTCTATGTTTATCAGACCTATACAAATAAAAATTAAATATTATGACACCAAAAGAAACTGCAGAAGAACTAATAGATAGATACTATCAGTTATTTCCTTTAGAAAATCAAGTGATAACAACAGATGGAGAATTATCTTGGGAATATAATAGTTGGGAAAAAGCAATCGAATGTACTTTAATATGTGTAGATGAGATTTATATAAACAATACAGATGAATCTAAAAATGATTATTGGATAGAAGTTAAAACAGAATTGGAGGCAATGAAATGAAAACAATTAATAATGAATTGATTAGAAGTTTTAATCCCTGTTATGATCCTATCGTAATTGTTACAGATGATAATGAGATACTAACAGTAATTGATTGGGTAGCGAAGTATAGAAATGCAATCAAGAACAAAAATGACATAATATGGCTGTTATGTCGTAATGAGTTTTTGTCAGACAAAGACTTGAGGCTATTTGCTGTGTGGTGTGCAAGAGAAGCATTCAAATTGCAAACATCAATAGATCAGAGAAGTATTGATGCTGTTAATTGTGCTGAAAGATATGCTAATGGAGAGGCAACAGATGATGAGTTATCAGCAGCAAGGTCAGCAGCATGGTCAGCAGCAGTGTTTGCAGCAAGGTCAGCAGCAGAGTCAGCAGCAAGGACAGTAGCATGGTCAGCAGCAGACTCAGCAGCAGGGTCAGCAGTATGGTCAGCAGTATGGTCAGTAACGGTAGAAAAACAAATAGATCAATTATTAACTTATTTTAAGGAGGAAACGAAATGACAGAAGACTGGGATAGAATATCTGATATGGATAGAATGTATCTATATGAGATGGAGAAGCAACTAGAAGAAGAATATTGGAGATGGTGTGATGAGCAAGAAACAGAATTTAATAGGCTTCCTGCTAAAATAACAGTGTATAAACTAAAAGAAGATGAAGTTAACTCTAACAGCGTACCATTTTGAGGAACTTGTTAAACGTGGTTATTCATTAGATGTCATCTTTATGCTAAAATTGGTGCAAGAGCAATTCGATGTTAGCACTTTCTGTCAAGAGAATGTTAAAATTGGAGCTCTACACCAATCTTTAGTGAGAAAAGGATTGATATCTGAGAATGATGTAATAACCACTGTTGGACAAGAGCTTTTAGATTTCATGGAAACAAAAGAATTCAAAAAGCTACCCAAGAAAAAGAATACAAACACAGAATTTGAAGATTGGTGGAAAACATTTCCAGGAACTGATACCTTTGTACACAAAAACAAATCTTTTAGTGGTAGTAGAAGCTTAAGGATTAATAGAGATGAATGTAAGCTCAAATTTGACAAGATATTGCTAGAAGGGGAACATACTGCCACTGACATGATAGAAGCTCTTAAATACGATGTATTTCATAAGAAAGAGAATTCTTTTAAGACAGGGAATAACAAACTAAGTTATATGCAGAATAGTCTCACCTATCTAAATCAAAGAAGCTATGAGCCATTCATTGAATTAATGAGAGAAGGTGCAAAGATTGTAGAAACAAGTGCCCCAGTGGGAGGAACTGATATTTAATAATTTAAAAAATAAAAGATATGAATGCAATTATGATTATACACCCATATTGGAAAAACAATACATGGTGTTTTACAGATGAAGCAAAAGGATTAAAAGATGAACCATTTGTAGTGGGAGCTGATACGCTTATTTCCATGTTACTTGAAGAGAAAGGAATACTAAAAACATCTAAAGAAGGTTTTAACATGATATTTTCAGAAACCTTTTTTCCTGATTATGATGTGATGGTGACACATATTAGTGTAGATGATCATAAAGTGGGTAATTGGTATAAATATGAAGAAAAAAATTTTAATTTTTGGTTATGTCCAGCATTATTAAAATATTTTAAACATGCGCCTAAACAAATTTATGCAAAACTTGTAGAAAGTACAGATATTTAAAACTATGAACAACGTAAAACAGTTAATCGAAGAGTATGTTAAGCAGTATTGTATAGAAATACAGGATAATGAAACCGATGAATACATTAAAACAAAACTCAGAAGACATTCTATAATAGAAATGTATAAGGTGAAATATTATATTCCTGATTGGGATTTAGCATACACTGTGGATGATGATATGATGCGTGAATTATTAATGGCTAGATTTAAAATAAAAGAAAAAATGAAACTAAATAACATTAAAGGAGAGATAAAAGAGTTTCTTAATACATTTTGTGTTAAGGTGATGGAAAATGAAGATAGTTCTTATATAGAACTAATGATGGATGATCATAAGTGTATTCAATATGAGGGAGAGATTTATTACATTCCTGAGAATGGTTCACTAATGGATGATGAAGATGCACTATTGCAAGAAATGATTTTAGCAACATTTAGTATATGAGTAATTTTGAAGACTTACATAAAGAAGTTCAATTTGGACTATCTGGTAGGAACAATGGTATTCCTATGGGATTTGACAGATTGGGTAGATATATGGGGATTAGAAAGAGCATGTATTATCTAGTGGGTGGATTGACTGGCAGTGGAAAAACATCATTTATTGATGATTGTTTTGTCCTTAATCCATTCGATTGGTATATAAGCAAAGAGAATAAAACCAACATTAAACTCAAGATTATATATAGATCAATGGAGAGAGGAAGAACATACAAGCTTGCCAAATGGGTGAGTAGAAAGATCTTCCTAGACCAGGGAATCATTCTTCCTGTTAATAAGCTATTAGGCTGGGCAGGTGAGAAGATGACTAAAGATGAACATGATTTGTTCTTAGCATATAAAGATTATATTGACCAGATGTCTGAGGTGATTACCATCATTGATGGTCCTGAGAATCCAGTGGGTGTTGCTAAGGAGCTAAAAGCTTATGCGCTAGGTCGTGGTAGGATAGAACAAGTAGATGAATATAACAAGAAATACATTCCAGATGATGAGAATGAGATAACTCTTGTTATTCTTGATCATATAGGACTATTAAAGACTACCACTACACAACCTACAAGAAAAGCAGCTATTGATAAGATGTCTGATGAACTTAGGTATGCCAGAGATTTCTTTGGATATACACCTGTTGTTGTTAGTCAGTTCAATAGGGATATATCTAATCCTACTAGAATCAAGAATGGGGATGTTGAACCACAGCTAGAAGATTTTGCTGATAGTTCACAAACTCAGAATGATGCTGATGTTGTTCTTGCTTTGTTTGATCCTATGAGATATAAAGTGGCTGATCCATCTAATTATGACTTAGCTAAGTTAAAAGATGAGTTTGGTGCTAAATATTTCAGAAGCTTAAGACTAATCAAGAATAGTTATGGTGAAGATGATATACGAATTGGTCTTGCATTTATGGGGCAGATTGGTATGTTTAAAGAGCTCCCTAAAAGGAGTGCTATCACTGATGCAGACTATGAAGCTGTAATTAATAAATCATATTTCCTACGTGTATGACAATTAGAAATGAAAGACAAAGAGAGTTTGCTGATATATGGTTAACACATGGTAAGTTTGGTATTCTGAATCTATGTCCTAGATTTGGTAAAATCTTTACAACAATAAATGCATTAGAGAAACTAAATCCTCATTGCACTATACTGATTGCATATCCTGATCTAAAGATTAAAGACTCTTGGGAAGAAGATTTTGAAACTAGAGGCTATACTAATCCTAACATTACATATACAACACATCTATCATTACATAAATTGAAAGATAAGTTGTTTGATGTAATTGTTATTGATGAGATACATTTACTAAGTGAAGCACAGATTGAAGCAACTAAAGAGCTGTTAGAAGGTAATAGTTGTGTATTAGGACTAACAGGAACTCTATCCAGTGCTACAGAGAAAACATTGTATGATGAACTACATCTATCTGTTATAGCAGAATATACAATTGATCAAGCTATAACAGAAGGAGTGATTGTAGACTATCAAATCAATGTGATCAAGGTGCCATTAGATAATCTTACTAAACAAAACTTTAAGGGTAATTGGATAACCGAGAAAGCTAGATTTGAAAGACTAGGATGGATTATAAATAAGTTAGCTGCACAAGGCAGGGACACTATGTTTATGAGACTTGCCAGAATGAGAGTGATACAATCATCAATAGCTAAGCGTAATGCTACAAAAGAGCTATTACATAAGTATAAAGATGAGCGTATTCTTGTATTCTGTGGTGTAACAGCTATAGCTGATGCTCTTGGAATTCCTTCTTATCATAGTAAATCATCTGAGAAAGATGTATTCGATGATTTTGCAGAAGGGAAGGGTAATCATTTAGCTGTTGTAAAGATTGGTAACACTGGTGTGACATACAAACCATTGAATAAGGTGATCATTAATTACTTTGATAGTAATGCTGAGAACCTTGCTCAAAAGATAAACAGATGTATGGCATTTGAATATAACACACCAGATAAGAAAGCCCAAATCTACATTATATGTTCTAAAGAAGATGTAGAACAGAAATGGTTAGATAAGGCATTAGAATTTTTTGATAAAAACAAAATTAAATACATATAATTATGCCATGTAGATCAGGACTTGAAGTAGATGAACCTATTGATTATAAGAGATATAGTCATATAATGAATGAAGAAGTTATAAGACTTCGTAAAGAAATAAAAAGATTAAATGAGTTATCAGAATTAGAAAAGACTGCGTTTAACTCTTTTATGACAGTATTTTTATGTAACGCTATGAATATAGTTGTTTCTAATTTTGAATACAAGTATGTAAATAGTGACTTAGAATGGTGGTACAAAGAACACAAAAATAGAGATGATAACAATGATGTTTCAACACTATCAAAAGAAGAAGTTGATCAAAAATTATCAGAAATACAAGAAAAATATAGAGTGAGATAATTAATAATTAAAATAATTATTCGTATGAAACTAGAATTAATTAGACAAGTAAGACTAAATGGAGATATATTCTATTCTATTGAAAAAGATGGAAGACATTTAGAAGATTCAATTGTGTATGCAGGGAATCTAGAAGATGGAGAGAAAACAGGAGCATATGAGAAAGCTAGAGGCTTTTATAACATATGTAGGAATACACCTTGTGAAGATCGATTTGGTAAAAAAGTGATAATATCAGAAGAATTATTTGGAGATAAGGAGGAAAATTTGTAAATTTAAACTGTTAAATCAATGATAAAGAAAGAAGTATGAGCTCAAAGTTAATTGGAATTGTAGGTGCTACAGGCACTGGTAAAAGTACAGCTATTAAGTTTCTAGATCCAAAAGAAACCTACATTATTAATGTAGCTAAAAAGGAATTACCTTTTAAAGGATCTGAGAAATTGTATAACACAGAGAATAAGAATTATAAGGAAGTAGATGATGCAGGTGAGATTACAAGACTGCTAAAAACCATTTCAGAAAAAGCTCCTCATATAAAGAATATTGTTATTGAGGATAGCAACTACATCATGGGATTTACAATGGTAGAAAAAGCTACTGAGACAGGCTTTATGAAGTTTAGTCTAATGGCTAAGGACATGGTGGATTTATTTAGAGAATCTCGTAGATTAAGAGATGACATTACAGTGTTCTATTTAACACACCCAGAAACTATTGAAGATGGTGGAGAAATCATTGGATATAAAATCAAAACAGCTGGTAAGTTAATAGATAACCAAGTGTTGCTAGAAGGTCTTCTTACAATGTGTTTATATACATTCATAGAAGAGAAAAAAGATGGATCTGCAGAATACAATTTTCTAACAAACAGATTCAGAAGATTTCCTGCTAAGAGTCCAGATGGAATGTTTGATGAGATCAAGATTCCTAACAACTTACAATTAGTGGTAGATAAAATAAATGAGTATTATAAATAAACAATTAAAATCAAGTAAAAATGGCTATTGAAGGAAGTAAAAAAGAGAGAATTGAGTTAGAGAATGATTTTGTAAAACGTGTGGGACTATTCGAAGGAAAGGTTATTGCTGTTAATCCAACTATTGAAGAATTCAAAGAAGTTCTTGGTAGAACAATTGGTGAAGACAGTAAAGCAGCAGAGTATTTAGGAACAAGCAAAGATGGTAATGCGTTCTTACGTGTAGATTTTCATATTGAAAATGTAAAGAGTAAAGATGCAGAGAAACCAGAGAGATTTAAAGTGACATTCTTTCTAGAGAATAAAGAGAGAGAGAATAAAGATGGTACAAAGAAGCAATATATTAATTCTGTAGGTACTACCACTTGGGCAGCTGATGAGAATGATTTAGCTGACTGGTTTACATCTCGTGATTATCGTGTAGCATATATAGGAGAAGAAGATTTCTACAATTTCATGCGTACATGGTTAGGTGAATTAGATTATCGTTCAGCAGAAACCACTCTTCAACTAGAATGGAAGAAGCTTATGAAAGGTAATGTGAAAGATCTAAAAGATCAAGTGGGTGGTGAATGGTGTACTAACATTGCAACATTAGCAACTATCAGCGTTAAACAAAAAGATGGTGAAACTAAAGAATATCAATCCATCTATACTAAAGGATTCTTACCAGCATATGCATTACGTAATTTCAGACTTGTAGATTATAGTAATGATAAGACGGTAGCAGCATTGCGTACTAAGGAGTTTCGTGATTTAAAACCTCACGAGAGATTTGTGGTGGACATCACAGGTGAATATGGCTGTAAGGATTATTATATCCTTAAAGATATCCAGGACTATAATTCTGATGATAATCTTGTAGCCTCTGATAAGGCAATTAGTGAAGATGGTGCAGATTTTTAATTAATTTCCTAATTATAAACAGCTCTCCATCTCACAAGGGTGGGGAGCTTTTATTTTATACTAGATGATAACAGGAGAAAGAAGAAAACATCTGACACAAGAATCTGTTCTTGAGAAGATCAGTGAGTATGATATATTTAGATATTATATGCCTGACAAGATGTGGAAGCTGAATCAAGTGACATGTTCTCCCTTTAGAAAAGAACATAATCCATCATTCATAATAGGAACTAAACATGGTAATGTATCATTCATAGATTTTGGTGATACAGACAAACGTGGGAATTGTTTTACATTTCTAATGCTCTTATATAACACATCTTATTCAGATGTATTAAAGATGATTGATAAGGATTTTGGTCTGGGTATATGTTCCACTGGCTCTGGTGAATATAAGAAGATTATTGCAGAATATAAACAACCTGAAGATGTGAGTAAGAGGTATTCTCTTATTCAAGCTATTACAAGAAAGTTTACCAATGAAGAATTAGAATATTGGAATCAGTACTACCAGAGTGCTGATGATCTGCGAGCTAACAACATTTATTCTATTAAAACCCTGTTTCTAAACAAACAGAAGTTTCCTCTTAAGGATACTGATCTTAGATTTGGCTATCTATATGATGGTCATTGGAAGATATATAGACCATATGGGGATAAAAAGAGTAAATGGGTACCTAATAACGTACCTATTACAGCAATGGATGGTAAAGATGATATCACAAATTGTGATGTTGCCTTCATCAATAAATCTAAAAAGGATTATATGGTGATGAAGAAGATCTTTCCTTGCTGTTGTGCGGTGCAAAATGAAGGTATTGCCTGCTTTTCTGCGGAGAATGTAGAATTCCTGAAAGCAAACAGTGATAAACAAATACTAAGTTTTGATTCTGATGTAACAGGAGTGGCTAATTCTCAACAGATTACAAAGCTCTTTGACTTTGATTATTGCAATGTACCAAAGAAGTATATGGCAGAAGGAATCAAAGACTGGGCTGATCTAGGTAAAATACATGGATTAAAAGTGATAGAAGATTATTTAAAACAAAAAAAGTTAATTTAAAAAGTTATGGAAAAGAAATTATTTGAAATTGACGGTTACAGAATTTGGGCTTGTACATACGATGAAGCTTATCAGAATTATTTACGAATATTAAAATTTTAATTAGTTATGGGAAGATATTATGATGGGGATATCAACGGAAAATTCTGGTTTGGTACTCAAAGCAGTGATGCAGCAGATAGATTTGGTGTGACAGGATGTAACCCTGAGTATTTAGAATATTATTTTGATAAAGATGAGCATTTAGAAGGTGTTGAGGAAGAAATAAAGAATATTGAAGAAGGGCTTGGAGAAAAGCTAGCTGTAATTAATGAATTCTTTAAAGGAAAAGAGAGTTATAGTTCATCAGATTTAAATAAAGCAGGAATTACCGATGATGAATTGTCTGAATATGCAGACCTTGAATTAGGAATTCAAATTAGAGATTGTTTAGTGAAATCAGGAAGTTGTTCATTTACCGCAGAGTTATGAAAGCAACAGTGACTAGAAAAAGATTCTTGGAATGGTACTATTCAGACCAAGAGGACATGCTGATGTTAGCACATATGGTATATGAAGATTTAATTACACAAGGTGAATGTCGTATATCTGTAGAACAGATATTTGATGCTTGTATATATATACCTGCACATATTACAAATTATGATGATGTGGATAAGAATATGATTGATTTTGATCCAGAAGATGTAGAACTAATATATTAATACAAATGAGAGAAATTAATGAAATAGAACTAGCAGCAGAATTAGCACATCAAGCCACTGCAGCAGAATTAATAAATGAGCAATATTCTGACTATCCTGATGAAGAGTCTTTGTATGAAACAGACAATAGTGATTATGTATATAAACCACATGTTCAAGATTTATTTAATAATTACTACGATTACTATTTAGAAATGATTGATAACTGTGAAATAAAACGATTAATATGAGAACAGATAGAAAAACAATTACAATTTATAATATAGATTTAGATGTGGAATTTGAGATTTCAGAATACATTCCAGCAGTGCACACATTGAGTAATGGTGATCCAGGTTATCCAGCAGAAGGTGGAGACCTATATATCACCTCAGTATCACTAGGTGGTGTAGAGATATACGATTTAATAAGTGATAGTGTAATAAATGAGATAGAAAATAAATGTTTAGAAAATTAAAAAACCAAAGAAAATGAGCAAATCAAGTGTTTACACAACAACAAAGGATGTATTAGCAAATGTTGATCTTCCTATGCAAACGAGAACTTACAAACCAGTAAGTCACACACAATTAATTGACCTGACACTAGAAAGCATACATCAGTCAGGATTTACATTAGACAGCGAGAAGTATAGCATGGCTAGAGATGGTAATGTTGCTAATGGTAATTTTGCCATTCGTAATATTGCAGACTCAGAAATGCAATTACAGATTGGCTGGCAGAATAGTTATGATAAGAGCTTAACATTAAAGTTTGCTATGGGAACACACATCTTCATCAATTAGGTGACTTTATGCAGTAATGCATATCGAATAACTACGTGAATTGCTGGAATCTCTAAGTTACATCTATGATGTAATATGACAATCAGCAGCCAAGCCTATTTATAGGAAGGTTCAGAGACTATCGAAAACAGACACTAAAACAAAGTTTAGTAGAGAAGTGAGTAGAGTACTTATCAAGTGATAGGGAAGTGCGTAGGGTCTTTTACAGTTAAAAGATCATGATATAGTCCATTCTTTATAGAAATATAAAGAAATAAATTAGTTTATTATATTAATAATATATACATTTGTACAAATGGTTGTATTATGGTAAAAAGTTTAAAGGAATTATGTTTAGGAAATCGAAGTGATTTTAAAAAAAGTGGAGTGTATAGTATAAAGCATTCACATTATCCAAACTATTTATATGTAGGAAGTACTGCTGTTAGTAGTTATCATACAGGTTTATATAGAAGATGGTGGAGACATTTTTATGAATTAAAAACTAAAACACACTGTAATAGAAAACTACAAAGAGTAGTTAATAAATATGGTTTAGATGGACTTAGTTTTGAAATATTAGAAATATGTACCCCTGAAGATTGTTTATTAAAAGAACAATATTGGATGGATAACTTAAATTCTTATTATAATATTGTAAAAATTGCAGGAAAAACTGTAGGATATAAACATACAAAAGATTATATCAAAAGAAGAAGTAAACCTGTATTACAATATAGTTTGAATGGTGAGTTTATTCAAGAATTTGAAAGTGCTAAAAAAGCAGAAGAAATAACTAAAATTCCCAGAGGATGTATAACGAGTGCCTGTAATGGATCTAATTTACTTGGTAAAAATTATCAATGGATATATAAAGAAAATAATATTAAAAAAAATATTCCAAAATATTTTAAAGCAACTAGTAATAGATTGCTTTGCTATGATAAAAATGGAAAATTTTTTAAAGAATTTATTTCTTTATTAGATGCAAGTACTACATTAAATATACCAGTTGGAAATATTAGTAAACATATTAGTAATAATACTAGTATATGCTATAATTATATTTTCAAATCTTTTTTAGAAAACTATCCTTTAAACATTATTCCTAAAAACAAAAAACATAAAAAACAACTATCATTAAAAATATTAAATTTAGATACAAATGAAATTTTAAATTTTGCGTCTTTAAGAGAAGCACATTTGGCTGGATTTGATAGAGGAAGATTTACTCATTATATAAATAAAAACATTTTTGAGTATATTTTTAAAAAAAAGTACAAAATAACAATTATTAAAAATTAATTTATTGCTTATATCTAACGAGTATAAGTTAATATAAAAGCTGTCAGAATGGATGTGTTTCAGGTGATATGGGATCTTTCAAGAAGAAACATGTTGGAGAAATTCAAACATTCACTCCTCAAGCTATTTCTGAATATATTAAAACAGCAGGTGATGTGTTTATGCAAATGCAACATGAGCGTGAAGCTATGAAGCAGATTGAACTAAGCAAACGCATTACAGCTGATCTTATAGGAAGAATGTACATTGAACAAGATTTCATTGAGAGTACACAATTGAATATCATTAAGAGAGAATTGAATAAGCCTACACACAACTATAGTGCTGATAATAGCCTTTGGGAACTATATCAATTCACTACATTTGCTATGAAGGAAATTCATCCTTCTCTATGGATGGGTAATCATATTGATGCTCACAGGTTCTTCACTGATGTAGCTAAAACTCCTCTCATTACAGATAGGATGGAAGCTGCTATTGATGTAACCTATGAATACGCTATATAATGATACTAAAGGTATATTTAGAACGCTTAGAGCATTTGATTAAGCAGAATCCTGAGGTGTTAAACTATCAAGTGATATATTCCCACGATGATGAAGGAAATGAATACCAGAAGGTATATTTCGAACCATCATTATGTACTATTAAAGATCTGAGTCAGCAGTATCTAGAGCTTGAAGAGCCTATATATGATGTTACAGATGAAACAGAAACCAATGCAGTAATAATAAATTAGTATGATTTGGGAGAAATTTAAAGATCAATTTCACGAGAGCTGGCATTCAAGAATACAACCATTCATTGAGAGCCAAGAGTGTGACAAGATTTATGAGTTTCTAAAGAAATCGAGCAAGAGGGGCAAATCAATAGCCCCTCTTTCTTCCAATGTCTTTAGATGCTTTCTTGAAACACCATATGATGAGTTAAAACTGGTGATAATGGGTATGTGTCCCTATCACACAATGAAGAATGGTGTTCCTATAGCAGATGGGCTACTAATGGGATGTTCTACTAGTGGTTATCCACAGCCTTCATTAGATCAATTCTATGATGCTATAGAAACTGAATTACATGATGGATTAAATCTTGTATATAAGAAGAATCCTGATGTGAGCTATTTAGCTGAACAAGGAGTGCTAATGCTTAATGCAGCTCTAACAACAGAGATGAACAAAGCAGGAAGTCACTTAGCTATATGGGAACCATTTATTAAATATCTATTTGAAGAGATAATTAATAACACAGGAGTTCCTATTCTATTTCTAGGTAAAGAAGCTAGTAAGTGTGAGAAATACACAGCTCCTTTCTCTTGGGTATTTAATGTCAGTCATCCTGCATCAGCAAGTTATAAAAATGCTAAATGGGATGCTGAAGGAGTGTTTAAGAAAATAAACAAAGTTCTTAAAGATACAAACGATTATAATATTAACTGGTTAGACGTAACAATATAAAAAATATGAAAATTAAAGTAGCAAATATGACATCAGGTAGTGGTAATTCTATCGCAAATCAATTTATTATTACAACAGATGAAGGTAGGTATTTTCAAAGCTATAGTTCAATTATAGCATTTCGCCCTTTTAGCGGTGGAAAAATACAATTAGATAAAAACTATTGGGATTATTCAAAAACAACGGGGAAATATAGAAATATGTTTCTACGTGATGATAATAAAGCAGAAACCCAAAAACGTATCAATAATGGAATTTATGAATTAGTTGATCTTAATAATGAAGAATTATGAAAAATAATGTAACAACAACAATGAATCCTTTATATGCTAATCCATTAGTGGGATATAGTGATTTCAGAGTGGTAGATGATAAGATATGTTTATTGAATCATCCTTTGTCTGAAGAGCAACAACAACAATTTATGGACATAATAGGTAAGTATTCTGATTATAGCAGACAACAAACAGATCAAGAGCTGTTATTAAAAGATGAAGACTATATGGACTTAATTTACTCTATAATTAAATAGTATGGTAACAAAAAAGATAGCAGCCCCTAAAAAGCCAAGACCTTTAAAAGTTAGGAATGGTGGTACACTTACAGAGTCAGGATTTTGGAGCTTTATAAGAAGTGCCCTTAGACAGAAGAGTAGATGGTGGAAACCCATCTCTCAAGCTAAGGCAAATGTTAAAAGACCTTATAAAGGACCTCTTAAGAGACAGAAGTTTGAATACCAATGTAACCAATGTAAGAAATGGTATGCAGATAAGAAGATTAATGTTGACCATATTATTCCTGCTGGTTCTTTGAACTGTGCAGATGACCTACCAGGATTTGTAGAACGTCTATTCTGTGAAGTGGATAAGCTGCAAGTGTTATGTTCAGATTGTCATAATATTAAAACACAAAATGAAAAACATGGAAATTAAAGAAGTCCTAGAAGAACTTAAGAAAAATAAGATTCATTCTGATAGAATAAAATCTATTACAATAAGTTGGGAAAAGGTATTGGAAGATAGAGCATTTCCGAAAGTAATCATTAAATTATATAAACATGGATGATAAATATTTTGTTCCAGATATAGAAGATCTGAGAATTGGTTATGAATTTGAATTTCAGGGGATACCTAAAGGATGGCATAAAATGATATTTAAAGAAGATGATAGTTTGATTGTAATGAAATATAATATAGAAAAACTATCTGATGCAATCAGAGTTCCCTATCTCACTAAAGAGCAAATAGAAGCTGAAGGATGGAAAGAAATATCTAAATATAATTATGAAAAAATAAATTCTAATATTACTGCTTATTATGGAGATGATCATTATTTATGGATAATGCACCCAGGCAAAACAATATTAGGTGAAGATTATTTAGCTAATTCTTTTAAAGGAGAATGTAAATCCATAAATGAATTTCGTTATATATGTAAATTATTAAAAATATGAAAACAATGGAAGATAAAGAAACGATATTTTATAAAACATTAACTCCAGGTCCTGCAGCCTGTCCCCCATTTTTATTTAAATATATCTATGAAGCTATGCAAAAATATGCAGACCAAGAAGTACAAAAAGTAAAAATTAAACTATATAAAAATGGAACAAATTAATACAATATCAATTAATAAAGAGCAATCTTTTAATGAACGCTGGTATGAGGGTTTTATAGAATCAGGCTCAGAGATTCATAAGTTCTGGCTCATACATCCAAGTGGTATGGATCCAAATGGACATGAATATGAGCTAGATGTTCGTTGGTTCTTTCAAAGAGTGCCAAGAGAAGTGAGAGCTATGGTTCCACAAATTATAGATGCATTTAAACAAAATATGAAAGATGATGATAAAAAATGAATTGATTGAAGAAACTATATCTGTTTTAGAAACATTGAGAGAAGATGCTGAAATGGCATTAGATGGTAGATGGGATGTAGCACATGATGATGGAGGGTTTAAAGCTCAGATAGACGTTATTGATGAATTAGTAAATAAATTAAAAAAAGAAATGTTATGAATTCAGACCAATTAAGTAGACAATATTATAATCTAATAGAAGATTGTGATGAGTATTATGAGAGTTTTGTCTCTAAACAAACAGAGGATATAGTAATAGAAGAAGATGAATTTTATTATATTGATTATATGGGATCAAACGGAATATATGCTGAAGCAACTATTGTACGTTTATGTAAAGATTGTATAATAGGTCTTGATAGAGATTTAGGAGAAGAAATAGTTACTCATTTTGATCATATAACAATATCAGATAAGTTACAAATTTTAGAAATATATGAAGAAACTAATTTTAAACAACCATCATGATAACAGGAGCAAAGACTGAAGCAAGTTATAGAGCTGTAGTAATGGATAGCTCTAGTTCATTGAAGGATTTCTCAATGGACAGAAAGAAGTATTTTCGTAGATATCTAATGGGTGAGAAGATAGAGGAGAAAGATAATCCTGCTGCTAATATGGGTAGGATTGTAGAAACTCTATTGATGGAACCAGAATTGTTTGATGAGAAGTTCTATATGTCTGCTTGTGCTAATGCACCTACAGGACTTATGCTAGAATTTGTAGAAGCTTTATATCAATGTACTAAGGCAGCTACAAATGAATATGATGAAGTGACTAAATCATTTGAAGATATATCTAGAGATGCATATACACTATCTGGGTTTAAAATCAAATATGAAGCTGTGATTGGTAAGTTTGTAGGTAGTGATGCAGAGATCTTCTACAATGAGATTAGACAAGTGAGAGCTAAGAATCTAACTGTGGTTACAACACAGGACATAGCAAATGCTGAAAAGATTGTTAATGAGCTCAAGACTAATTTTGCTACTAAAGACATAGTTAATCTAGTCAAGAGTGCACGTTATGGTGTATTCAATCAGCTACAGGTGGAAGGATATACAGTGGATGGACACCTATTTAAAAGCATGATGGATAAGTGTGTAGTAGATCACAATGCAAGGACTATTCAAGTTTATGATCTTAAATGCACCTGGAGTGTTGAGAATTTCTATGAAGAGTATTATCTTTACAGAAGAGCATATATACAAGCCTATCTATATAATGAAGCTGCTAAATCTTTAACATTAGATGTAAATGGTGAGTTATATGGATATGCTGTAATTCCTCCTAAGTTCATTGTATGTGACTCCACAAACTATTATAATCCTCTTATATATACATTGGATGATAAGGATCTTGAAGATGCATATAATGGCTTTGAGCATAAAGGTAAGAAGTACGTAGGTGTGAAAGCTCTTATTCAAGATTTGAAATGGGCTGTTGAGAATGATGTGTGGAATATTTCCAGACAGAATTATACTAGAAATGGTATTGTAAATATTAAAGGATAATATGGATATAAAAAAGACGATAACTAGTGTATTTATGGTGCCTACATTAAAGATTCCTAGAGGATCTTTAAATGATAATGGATTTATTAATGGATATGTAAAAGATGCTACAGCAGATGTGGAATATGATAACTCTGTATATCTGTTATTTAAGCCTACTGACATTGATAAGTTTAGAGAGCTTTTAGATTCTGAGCGTGAACGCACAAAAGCTCTCATTGATGATTATGATTATAGTGAGGGATATGTTGTTGTGGTATATCAACTAGATTCTAAGTTCAAAGATGATTTTGATTTAATTAGACAAAGTAAATATTCAAAGACCTCTCCTAAATTTCAAGAGTTATTTCCTAAAGTGATAAAGATTAAGAAAGATGGTTTATATAAAGATGAACTTAGTCTTCAAGTTAGAGTATTTAACAAAACAAAGGATCTTGTAGACTTTTGGGAAAAACAATTTGATGTTACTTTTAG
>Ga0194059_1000421_pt1 | contig 20250 bp, 16 predicted proteins | sample SepL6211m_MetaG_FD_163426 | JGI IMG/M metagenome (GOLD analysis project Ga0194059, IMG submission 163426) | Anoxic zone freshwater microbial communities from boreal shield lake in IISD Experimental Lakes Area, Ontario, Canada - Sep2016-L626-11m | ecosystem: Environmental > Aquatic > Freshwater >... | reverse complement strand
TTCCACAGAGAAGTATAGGGAGTATTTATCTCCTTTATCTCTCAATAAAAAATAGTATGGTGACGAATAAAATTCTTGGTCTGTAGTAATCATCTCTTCTTTTTTATCTATAAATACTAGCTCATAAGGTATTTATCATTAGTATATGGCATATCAAAACATTAATCAGTATAATTTTCGTAAATGGGGTATAAAACCAGTCAACGAAATCACCGACATTTGCTTAGCGTCGGATGAGAGAGATTATGACCAAGAAGTCGTTTTTTCACCTTTATTAATAGGTGAATTGGATGGAAACAGAATGCCATTTAAGTTTGACCTTAATAGTTCAGGGACAACTTTATGTCAAACATCTGCTTGTTCTTTTGATTACCAAACCATTGTTTCGGAAAATTATTGGAACCCCGATAATATTGACCCCAACTTTTGTCCAATCGTCACACAATTGTGTGATATTGGTTTAACAGGAATTGACAACGGACTTGTTCAAAACATGTCAGGTGAAACAATAGAAATTACAACAGGATTGTATTCAGGCACAACTGATAAGTTTAGTAGATACAAATATGACAGGAGAATGAAACTTCATCCTATCACAGGTTTTACTACAACTGAAAATAGGTTATGGAACGATAACTCATACACTTATGATTTAAACTATCAAAATGTGGGAGGTAATATTGGATATGTTGCAAACTTACAAGGTGGATTTTTTCAAGGATTTTACAAAATACCAGGGTATGATTACCAAGTTTTTCCACAAAGAGTTCCATTAGGTTGGACTGCTGAATTCATGTTAAAGTATAGATGGACTGGCGATACATCAGGAGGTCTTAACAACAGATACCCCGACAATAAGGGAACATTCTTTTACATGGGGGCAAGAGCCGAGAATAAATTTTATCATTACGCTGATGGTAGTCCAAAACAAGATTCAGGTTATACAAGGGTTACATCAGGTTTAACTTGTATGCACACATGTGGTTGTACAAGTAGTGCGAATACATCATCACAATGTCTTCAAGTGTATCAACCATCAGGTGGAACCATCACAAATTGTACTTGTGGATGCGCATGTGATTGTACGACAACCGCACAATACCCTGAAAAAGACCCCCTATATGATGAGGTGTCAAATGCATTGTCATTAAGATTAAGTGGAGATACAGGTAGTCCAAGATTATGTGTTAAGACATATAGAATAACTGGTGGGTGCGAACATAGTGGAACTTGTTTAACGGGGATTACTTATGTGACGGGAACATCATTAACCGAATGGTGTTCAACAAGAGGAATCTTTGATGATTGTTCAGGAACAACATATCAAAATGTTGAGCATTGGGTTCAGATTGATGCCGTATTCCAAAGATATGAATGGTTGGATAAATGTGACCTTTATGATAAGGGTGGACTTGGTCTGCTTGTTAAAGACGTATATTATGCAACAATTGAAGGTAGAAGTGTAACGTTAATCGAACCTCCAATAACTCATGAAGCAACGTATGACCCAGCGTCGACTGAAGTTGTGACATTCACTGACATGTGGACTGAAGAACAAAAGTATAGATTGGGCACACTTAAGTTTTATGTCAATGGTAAGTTGTTCATGGTTACCGAAAACTTTGAGGAAATCATCCCAAGATTGTTAAACACTCCAAAAGAAAAACAAATTGGTGTCGGATATAACATTTCAATTGGTGGTGGTACTCAAGGACTTCACGATAACTTAACATTCTCTGGTGGTTGTCCTGAAACAATTAATGAAATTGTTTATCAACAAGACCCTGAAAGTTTAACAACTTATGACTTGGACCACACAATTTATTCAGGGTTAACAACTCACATTAAATTAGAAGAATATTTTGGTGGTAGTATGATTGGAGAAATCAGTGCATTTAGAATGTATACCGAACCATTAAACGCCTCACAAATTAAACACAACTTTAGAATATTAAAATTTAAATATAATTTACTAGACCCTGATTGTTTAAATTGTAGAATCACAATACCAGGAAATGATTTAATTTATATTTTAATACCCAATAATGATTTATATTATTTGAGTATTCCTATTGGTAATTTATATTATGAAACATTATAACAAATGAGTTGCTACTACTATAGAATAACGAACTATAATAATGTCCAAACAGGATATTATAGATGGACGGGTTGTACTGATATAATCGGTGTTAATCCTGTTGAACCATTACAAACCAGTTATTTTTGTGCTAAAGATATATCTGTTGAAGATTATGCTGCGCCACTTGATGTTGTAGATATGGGATTATGTCCTTCAACCACACCAACGCCAACCGTAACTCCTACACCAACTCAAACATCTGTAACTCCTACACCAACTCAAACATCGGTAACTCCAACTCAAACACCAACACCAACGGTAACACCTGTTATTGTTTATAGATACAATTTAAGAACTGGTGGTTATTATCAAAATGTTTGTGGTTCAACATATTTTGGAAATGCTGCTAACGTTACAATTTATACCGAAAAAATATTTGGCGATTTACAAGTTGGAGACCATGTTTATGGGGATATTCAATTAACTATTCCACCAATTAACGCCAATTTTACCATATCGGATGGTTCAACATTTATTCAAATTGGTGGTACTTTAATTATTAATAAAGGAATCTGTGGTTAAAATTTTTTTACAAGGTATAAAACAAAACAAATAAGTATTTATTGACATGGCGTTAGGAGTAAGAATTTTAAGTGATAATTTGAGTGGTCAAACCACAAATGTTACGTATTTTCCAGATACAGGTGGGACTATTGATTTGGGTACACAAGTATTTCCATTCAATTATCTTTCAAGTTATTATTATGGTACTTATGATTGTTACGTCCCAACCTATGGTTATACATATTCTTTAAATGTTCCAGGTCCAACACCTACACCAACACCTACCCCAACAATAACACAAACAACAACACCAACTACGACTCCAACACCAACCAGTACATTTGGTTTATCTCCTACTCCAACAAGTAGTGAAACCGCAACACCAACCCAAACACAAACAAACACTCAAACTCCAACAAATACCGAAACACCAACAACCACACCAACTAGTACTATCACACCAACACCTTCAGTTACTATTGGATTAACTCCAACCGCAACTTCAAGTAATACTCCAACACCAACAGTTACTCCAAGTATTACACCGACTAATACTGAAACACCAACTAATACTCCAACAAATACGGAGACTCCGACAAATACACCAACTAATACAGAAACTCCAACAAACACACCAACTAATACAGAAACTTCAACCTTAACACCTACAGTGACCCCAACGAACACTACAACACCGACTAATACGCCAACTAACACTGTAACACCAAGTAACTCACTTTGTAAAACTTATTTATTATTCGGTGGTACAACAAATCAAACAACATTTGCGGGTATTGATTGTAACGGATTCCCTTACGATTTCTTCTTAGAAGTTTTTGATACTCTACCTTATTGTGCTCAAAGTGTTGTTATTGTTGATGGTGATGGTTTCGCAACTTATTTAGGTGGATGTCCTTTACCAACACCAACCGCGACGCCAACAAACACTTCAACTCAAACACCAACACCTTCAATCACTTCAAGTAATACTCCAACACAAACTCAAACACCTACAAATACTGAAACACCAACTCAAACGCCAACTAACACACCAACTAACACGGAGACTCCAACTGAGACCCCAACTAACACACCTACTAATACCGAAACTTCGACTCAAACTCCAACACCAACCAATACTAATACACAAACACCAACTCAAACAAATACACCAAGTGAGACGCCAACTAACACACCTACTAACACTAAAACTCCAACTAATACACCAACCAATACTAATACACAAACACCAACTAATACACCAACTAACACATCAACTGTAACTCCAACAGTCACTGTTGGTTTAACTCCAACACCAACGCCAACACATAGTAGAATTACCTTTACTGTTTATCCTGGTAATACCCAATTGGATGCTTGTAATCAAGTAAATCCAACAACAACAATTTATGGTGATACAACACAATTTGACCTTTGTCAACAATTTTGGAATGTTCCAAATGGTAATTCAACAATTAATATGTCGGGTTTTTATCAAAATAACGGTTATGTGGTTCAACTTAATTCAAATGGATTTCCTATTGGATTTGGTTCAATATGTTCAGCACAAACACCAACTCCTACTCAGACACCAACTAATACACAAACCCCAACAAATACTCCAACTCAAACTCAAACACCAACAAATACCCAAACAAATACCCAAACAAACACACAAACACCAACTGTAACAAGTACTCCAACACCATCAGTAACTCAAGGGTTAACACCTACTGCGACTGAAACTCAAACTCCTACGCCAACACCAACAGGAACACCTTTACCTCCAGCAGTATTAAATTTTACAGTACAACAAGTAGGTCCTAATGTCGTTGTGTCAGGAAGTGGAAGTGTTAACACATCATTTTTAACGTTTCAAGGAACTCAACCTGATACTGCCTATATATCTGAAAACCCAGCAAGTTTACTTGTAGCGGATGGAGATTATGACATATACAACCCAATATCAGGCCCAAGAAGGCTTGGCTCTAGTAGTACTACTACTTTTGCCAATTTATCCAGTGGAGATGCGTTTGGATTCATGGGACCTCCTAATGCACGAACCCTTGGTTATGTTTATGTACCATCAGGATATACATCTAATTCACCTTTATCTGGTACATCAACATATAATAATAAAACAATATTAGGATTAGGATTTAGTGGTGTAGGTATAACTTATGTTTGGACATATAGTGGAGGTTCAATTAACTTAAATGTTATTCCACCACCAACTCCAACACCAACACCAACAGTAACTAAAACTCCAACTCCAACAGTGACTGTTGGATTAACACCTACCGCAACTGAAACTCAAACTCCTACACCAACACAAACTCCAACGTCAACAGTGTCAAATGTTTCAGTAGAGGTAATTAATAATTTTGGAGCTTACGTTATAACGGGAATTACTATTAATTCTATTCCTTTAAATTTTGTTTCAGGAACTAATTTCCCAATGTCTTATGGTGATGATTCATTTTTTAGTACAACACAATTTGGTGGAGTGTACGATTTAACTTTTGGAGTTAGCGGTTCAACATCTGCGAATGTAACTATTTACGATTCTACAGGTAATCCTCAATGTACTAACATTTCTAATACGGGTCAATACACTATTACAGGAGTACAAATAAACGCAGGTTTTGGAATAACAATAGAAGGTAATTCCGGAAATTGTTAATAAAAAAATTAAATAAAAAATAAAATGGCTTGTAGCAAATACACACTGACAAACACTGGGACAACCCAAGTGAATTTCAACTACAGAAGATGTGACGACGCAATGTGGGAATATCAAGTTGAACTAGAACCTAATCAAACAAAAAATATTTGGTTAATTAATAACTCTTATTCTATTGCACCGTTATTTGTACCTAACGTTGTTTTAGTGAATGATGGAGTATTTCCACCAAATTAAAAGTATTTATATCTAAAAGAAATAAAAGATGGCATGTAGTAAATATACCTTGACAAATACTGGCTCAACTGTAGTGAACTTTAACTATAGAAGATGCGACGATTCAATGTGGGAATACCAAATTGAATTACAACAAAACCAAACAAAAAATATTTGGTTAATAAACGGAACTTACTCTATTGCACCATCATTTGTTAATAGTGTTGTTTTGGTAAATAATGGTGTATATCCACCAGTTTATCCAACACCAACGCCAACGGGAACTCCAAATTCAACTCCGACCCCAACACCGACAAATACTCAAACGGGTACTGCGGCAGTTACCCCTACACCAACAAATACTCAAACAGGTACTGCATCAGTTACCCCAACACCAACAAATACTCAAACACCAACAAACACAGAAACCCCAACTAATACACCAACCCAAACTCAAACAGGTACCGCATCAGTTACTCCAACACCAACAAATACTAAAACTCCAACAGAAACTCCAACATCAACTCCAACACCAACAATTGATAGAGTTGCATTTGTTGTTTATTCGGGTGTGACTCAACAGGAATCGTGTGGACAATATAACCCAACAATTATAATTTATGGTAATAACCCACAATTTGATTTTTGTACTCAATTCTGGAATGTAATAACAGGTAATGCAACAATTAGTATGTCAGGATATTATCAAAATAACTTATACGTTATTCAACTTGATTCGTCAGGTATTCCTATTGGATTTGGGGGATTATGTCAAACATTAACACCAACACCAACAAATACATCCACACCAACTAACACACCAACCGTTACAACAACAGGAACTCAAACACCAACACCAACTAATACGAAAACACCAACACCAACAGTTACAACAACACCAACCGCAACATTTGGTTATTACACATATAGTTTAGGTACAGGAGCGACACAACTTGATTCTTGTGTTGATTACGGTTCCGCACCAAATACAATTTACGGTACGGTAGCCGGAGGAGTTGGTCCAAACGCAGGTGAATTCTTATACTTTAACACGGCATTAACAATACCAGTGGCAAATGGTTACTACTCTAATGGAACCGCAGTATTCCTTGTTTCAGGTGGATTAGGTGAAATCACAGGTGTTAACCCTAACGGATGTTAATCTAAAAAACAAAATTAATATATCTAAAAACTCTTCACCTTCGTGGAGGGTTTTTTATTTTTATGTATAAAATAATTATACATGAAAATTTTCGTTCAAATCGCAGCTTACCGAGACCCTCAGTTGGTCCCAACAATTAAAGACATGTTGGCAAATGCCAAAAAACCAAATAACCTTGTTATCGGTATTGCAAGACAATATAGTCCTGAAGATGGGTTTGATAACTTAGATGAATACAAAGACGACAAAAGATTTAGAATATTAGATATTCCTTATCAAGATGCCAAAGGGGTATGTTGGGCAAGACACCAAGTTCAACAACTTTACAAAGGTGAAACATACACACTACAAATTGATTCTCATATGAGATTTGTTAAGGATTGGGATGATATCCTTATCAAAATGATAAAGGGGTTACAGAAGGACGGTTATAAAAAACCTCTACTTACGGGTTACGTTCCTTCTTTTGACCCCGAAAATGAACCTGCAGGAAGAGCTCAAGATGCTTGGAGAATGGTGTTTGACCGTTTTATTCCTGAAGGTGCTGTATTCTTCTTACCTGAAACCATACCAGGTTGGAGAGAAATGAAAAAACCTGTGGCATCAAGATTCTACTCAGCTCACTTCTGTTTTACATTAGGACAATTTTCAACTGAAGTTCAACACAATCCTGAATACTATTTTCATGGAGAAGAAATTTCAATTGCCGCAAGAGCCTACACTTGGGGTTATGATTTATTTCACACTCACATTCCTGTTGTTTTCCACGAGTACACTCGTAAAGGTAGGACAAAACAATGGGATGACGACAAAACTTGGGGACAAAAGAATAGTCACTCTCACTTAACAAATAGAAAACTATTTGGTATGGATGGTGAAGCTCAAGAAGGTCATGATGGTCCTTATGGTTTTGGTCCTGTTAGAACTTTAACTGAATATGAAAAATATGCAGGTATTTTGTTTTCAAAGAGAGCAATTGACAAACATACATTAGATAAGAATTACCCACCAAATCCATATAATTTTGAAACAGAACAAGAATGGAAAGATAGTTTCTGTATGATGTTTAAACATTGTATTGATATCGGATATTCACAAGTTACTGAAACTGATTATGATTTTTGGGTTGTCGCGTTCCATAACGATAAAGATGAGACTTTATTTAGAAAAGATGCTGACAAGAATGAAATTGCAGGTTTTATGAGAGACCCTGACAAATATTGTAAAGTATGGAGAGAGTTTCAAACTGATGAGATGCCGTCTTATTGGGTTGTATGGCCTCACTCAGAGTCAAAAGGATGGTGTGATAGAATTACAGGTAGATTAACCCACAATCACGTTAGTTAATGAATATTACGAGTATACCTAAGTTTGTTGTTAATTTAGAAAGACGACCTGACCGATTAGAACATATCCAAAAAGAAATGGATTATATGGGTTGGGATTATGAGTTATTTAAAGCGGTTGATTTAAATAATCATGGTGGTTGTACTTTATCACATACTGAAATTATTAAAATTGCAAAAGAAAGAGGATATGATTCGGTAATGGTTATTGAAGACGATTGTACTTTTTTACCATACTCAAAAGACTTAATTAATAAAATTAATACTGAATCTGTCAATTTTGAATTTGGTATAATTAATCTTGCACCGACATTAAATAGAAAAGTTAATCGTAGTGAAGAACATTCACTATTTTTAGACATTACAAATTTACCACCAAAATTAGAACATGAAAGAGGTATATTTGCGACAAATATGATAATCTATCATAGTTCAGTTTATGATGATGTTTTAGAATTGGAAAAACCTGAAAAATTAGGGTACTATGCAATTGACGATTACATCTATCAATTTATATTACCATTTAAACAAAGTTATTGTCCAATATTACCAATCGCACCACAAATGAGTAGTTGGTCTGATGTATCTCAAGGACAATATAATAATTTTTATACTCAAACATATAATTGGAACTTATATAGTCCTTGTAAAATACCTTCAGGATATTTACAAGGGACTTTAGTTCAAGAATTAAAAGACAATAAACAACACAACGAATTTACATATGTCAGTTAAATTTATCACATCAATATATAGTGATTTATACGGTACCGAATATGGTGGACGAATTGGTAGAGGAGGTCATTATAGATACAGTCTATTATCGCTTTTAAAGATGAGTGATGCCGATTTTTTATGTTATACCTCAGATAGAGAATTACCATCACTAATTACATTTTTTTACGAAACTCATGGTATATCACCAGATAAATTAAAATTTCAAGTTTTTGATATAGCAAACACAAAATTTAAAGATTTAATTAATCAATACAAAGATGTTGAAGCAACTAAAAAATCTGATAGATGTATTGAGGTCCAATATAGTAAATTCCATTGGTGGTGGAATGAAGACAAATCTTACGATTATTATTATTGGATTGATGCGGGATTATCACATTGTGGTTTAATTCCTGTAAAATATTTGGTTGGGACTCATCCCGAACAAAGATATTATGAATCAACTTTATTTAACAACGATTTCTTAAAAAATTTAGTTGAGGATACTGGTGATAAATTTTTAATGATTGGAAAAGAAAATGACCGAAATTATTGGGCGGGAACTTTAAACCCTAAGTGGTATACAAATTGGGAAAGAGGTATTCATATCATTGGTGGATTGTTTGGTGGTCACAAAGATAAGTGGGATGAAATCGTAACACTGTTTGAAAATTATACTGAAAATGTTATTACTGAAGATAAAGGTATACCTCATGAAGAAAATGTGATGACGTTAATGTATTATAACCATAAAGAATTAATTGAAAGAAAACATTTTGATATTTGGTGGTGTAGAGACAATGCACCTGCGGGAGTAACCGATGAATTGTTTGAACAAAATAAAAGTTTTTTTAGAATTTTAGAAGAATTTAATAGAATATATGAATAATATAACTTTAGTAACAGGAATATGGGATATCGGTCGAGGAGAATTAACCGAAGGTTGGTCAAGACCCTACCAACATTATTTAGACAAGTTTGAGCAACTTTTAAAGTGTGACGAAAACATGATTATTTTTGGAGATGAAGAACTTCAAAAATTTGTTTTTGAAAGAAGAAGTCAGGACAACACTCAATTTATTCTTAGACCAATGTCTTGGTTTAGAGAGTCTGAATTTTTTGATAAAGTTCAAAAAATTAGAACTAATGAAAATTGGCAAAATTTATCAGGGTGGTTAAAAGAATCAACACAAGGTAGATTGGAAAATTACAATCCATTAGTTATGTCTAAAGTATTCTTATTACATGACGCCAAGATTATGGACAGATTCAATTCTGAATATATGTTTTGGATTGATGGTGGTTTAACAAATACCGTCCATCAAGGTTATTTTACTCACGATAAAGTTCTTAATAATTTATCAAAATATATTTCAAAATTTTCATTCATTTGTTTTCCTTATGATGCAGAAAATGAGATACACGGATTTGAATATAATAAGTTAAATTCTATTGCGGGTACAAAGGTTAATAAAGTTGCAAGAGGTGGATTCTTTGGTGGTCCAAAACATACCATTGGTGATATTAATGGGATTTATTATGGATTACTTAAATCAACATTAGATGAAGGTTATATGGGTACCGAAGAATCAATCTTTAGTATTATGTGTTATAAACATTCTGATATGGTTAATTATTTTGAAATTGAATCTAATGGTTTGGTTGGTAAGTTTTTTGAAGATTTAAAGAATAACGAACTAAAACCTAAGTCTGAAAATATTCATAAAGAATCCAACGCATTAGATGTTAATAAAGTTGGTTTATATGTGATTACATTTAATAGTCCAAACCAATTTTCAACTTTGATTGAGTCCATGAACGCTTATGATAAAGATTATTTATTAAAAACTAAAAAGTTTTTATTAGATAATTCAAGTGATGAATCAACATTTAATAACTACGCTAAATTATGTGAAGAAAATGGTTTTGAGCACATTAAGAAAGATAATTTAGGTATTTGTGGTGGTCGTCAGTGGATTGCAGAACATTTTGAAAATGAAACAGATTTAGATTTCTATTTGTTTTTTGAAGATGACATGTTTTTTTATCCAAAAGAAGGCGATGTATGTAGAAATGGATTTAATAGATATGTTTCAAACTTATATTCTAAAACATTACAAATTGTTAAGAAAGAAAACTTTGACTTTTTAAAACTCAATTACAGTGAATTCTTTGGTGATAATGGAACTCAATGGTCTTGGTACAACGTACCCCAAGATGTAAGACAAAAGTATTGGCCAGGTAAAGATAGATTACCAGTTCAAGGTTTGGACCCAAATGCTCCAAGAGCTGCGTATAATTCAGTTAATTCATTTCAAGGAGTTCCTTATGTGACGGGTGATGTATATTATTGTAATTGGCCTCAAATTGTTACAAGAACAGGAAATCAAAAAATGTTCTTAGATACAACATGGGGACATCCATTCGAACAAACATGGATGAGTCATATGTATCAGTTAGTTAAAAAGGGTGAGTTGTATCCTGGTTTATTACTTATGACACCAACAGAACACGATAGATTCGAACATTACGAAAGAAGTTTAAGAAAAGAGTCATAACAATATATTTATTGTTATGGAATTCTTTATTAAACAAAATGCAACGCTACCTGTACTAAAAATGCAAGTAGTAAAAGATGGTAGAGCGGGTTACTTGGAACTAATGCAAGACTTGGAAGTCTCTACTATTTTCTTTACAATGATTGATGAACAAACAGGAATTCCTAAAATTGTGTCTGCCCCTTGTGAAATCGTTTCACTTATCTTACCATTAGGAGCAACACCTGAATATTATATCTATTACAAGTTTACGGGTAGAGATACAAATATACCAGGTAGGTATGTTGGTCAGTTCTTGATTAAGAACGATGAGGGAAATTTAATTCTTCCAATCAGAGAAGAATTGTATATTAATATTCAACCAAGTTTTATTTCGGAAACTGCTTGTTGTTAATTTGATTAATCAGATTTTTCATTTATATTTATTTACGAAGGTAAATTTCACGACGCTGTGAAAGCTAATAAACCAAAGAAATAATATTATGATATCTAACGAAGAAATTGAATCTTTCTTACACGGCAACGACCCTGAAGAATTTATTGTAGCAATCGAATTTGACTACGCATCCAACTCCATTTATAAAATTAAAGAAATTCCTGGCAAAGGAAAAGAAATCCGTAAGGACACATTTACCCCATTTGCTTGGGTAGGTGATTTACGTAATATTAACTTTTACGGTGGTTCTAAAGAAGCACAAAAAAATGCAATGACCAAACATGGTATTACAATTGATAAATTGGATACTCATGGTGATGAGCGATTAGAAAGAGGTATGACCTTTATTGTTAAATCTCTCAAAGGTTATCGTGAACTAATCCAATTTTTCAGAGAAGGTGGATGTGACCCTTGGGGAGAAAAGACTAAAGATAAAGTTATTGTTCTTCCTCCTGTAGAACAATATCTCATATCAAAAGAAAAAAGACTATTTAAGGGGTTTGAAAACTACAATGAAGTAACTCGACTTGTATATGACTTAGAGACGACCTCTCTTGAACCACAGGACGGTCGTATCTTCATGATTGGAATTAAAACAAATAAAGGGTACCACAGAGTTATCGAATGTATTGATGAATCTGAAGAACGAAATGCAATCATCGAATTTTTCAACGTAATCAACGAATTAAAACCAAGTATTATTGGTGGTTACAATTCTGCAAACTTTGACTGGCATTGGATTTTTGAAAGATGTAGAATCTTGGGACTTGACCCAAAAAAGATTTGTAAGTCATTACACCCCCAACATTCATTCACAAGAAAAGACGGGATGTTGAAACTCGCAAACGAGGTGGAGACATTTACTCAAACCTCAATTTGGGGTTATAATGTTATTGATATTATTCATGCGGTTCGTAGAGCTCAAGCAATCAACTCAAGTATCAAGGCAGCAGGTTTGAAATATATCACAAAATATATCAACGCTGAATCACCAAGTCGTGTATATATCGAACACGATAATATCGGTAAGATGTTTCTTAACCAAGAAGAGTATTGGTTAAATACCCAAAATGGTAACTACAAGAAAGCTAACAATCCTGCGTACGATAACTTAGATACAAAGTTTCCTAACGTCTACAAAAAGATTACAGGTGATAAGATTGTAGAGATGTATCTTGACGATGACTTAGATGAAACCTTAAAGGTTGACCAAGAATTTAATCAGGGGTCGTTCCTACTTGCTGCGATGATTCCAACAACATACGAAAGAGTATCTACAATGGGTACTGCAACTTTATGGAAAATGTTGATGTTAGCGTGGTCTTATAAACATGGACTTGCAATACCTGAAAAACAAGGTAAGACAGACTTCGTAGGAGGTCTCTCACGACTACTTAAGGTTGGTTATAGTAAGAACGTACTTAAACTCGATTTCTCGTCTCTATATCCATCTATTCAGTTGGTACACGATGTGTTTCCTAAGTGTGATGTGACGGGTGCAATGAAAGGAATGTTAAAATACTTCCGTGACACTCGTATTAAATACAAACAACTTGCAGAAGAATTCTACGAGACTGACCGTAATAAGTCAGAGTCATATGGTAATAAACAATTACCAATTAAGATTTTCATCAACTCGATGTTCGGTGCCTTGTCGGCTCCACAAGTATTTGCTTGGGGTGACATGTACATGGGAGAACAGATTACTTGTACGGGTAGACAATACCTTCGTCAAATGATTAAGTTCTTTATGACAAAAGGATATGTTCCGTTGGTAATGGATACGGACGGTGTGAACTTCTCGACTCCTGATGATTCAAAAGACAGAGTTTATGTTGGTCGTGGATTGAATTGGAAATCTAAGTTGGGTAAAGAATATTATGGACCTGAGGCTGATGTTGCCGAGTATAACGATATCTTCATGAGAGGTGAGATGGCACTTGACACGGATGGGGTTTGGCCTTCATGTATTAACTTGGCTCGTAAGAACTATGCGGTTATGGATGCCAAAGGTAAAATCAAATTGACAGGTAATAGTATCAAGTCAAAAAAACTTCCATTGTATATTGAGGAGTTCTTGGACAAAGGTATTAAGATGCTATTAGAGGGTAATGGTCAGGCATTTGTTGAATATTATTATGAATATTTACAAAAGATATTTGATAAACAAATACCATTAAGTAAAATTGCTCAACGAGCAAGGGTTAAACTATCTCTTGATGATTATAAGAAAAGATTGACAACTAAAACTAAGTCGGGTAATAGTATGAGTCGAATGGCTCACATGGAACTTGCAATACAAGAAAATCTTGTGGTAAATCTTGGTGATGTTATTATGTATGTTAATAATGGATTAAGGTCATCTCATGGTGACGTTCAGAAAAAAGGTGATGGGGTTCAAATCAATTGTTATATGTTACACAAAGACATTTTGGAAAATGACCCTAATCTAACAGGTGATTATAATGTCCCAAGAGCAGTAACAACATTTAACAAACGAATGGAACCATTAATGGTTGTATTCCAAGATGAGGTTAGAAATAACTTAATTGTTAATGACCCTGAAAATAGAGGTATATTTACAAAATCACAATGTGAATTAATTAATGGACATCCATTAGGTAATGGTGACCAAGATAGATTACAAGAAGATGTACTTGATGTTACAGAACAAGAATTAAATTATTGGGAAAGACGAGGTTTAAACCCTGACTACATGTATGATTTTGCAGAAGAAAATTGGAAAGAAAAATTAGGAATTCTTGAGACCGTCTGATGATAAAATATACCAATTACCAACACAAAATCTAAATTCAATACACGCATATTTGTCGGCAATTATTTCATCATAATCTTCGTCAATTCTACCTGTGTCAGGTTTAATTGTTAAACGAGTCATTGATTTTATAACCACGTGGTCTGTTGTTTTTGAATCTAATATAATTGTTGATTCTTGTACATTTCTAACGATAACACATTCTTCACCGTTTGTTCTGTATTCTGTTTCAGATACTATTGAAATTTCTGATGTTTCAAGAATTTCACCATTAATCAATCTTGTTGATGGTATTGTTTTTATAATTGCCATAATTTAAATTACATATATTTGACGAGGCATCGCTCTGAATTTCATTTGTTTATTTAGATTTTCAGCAAGTAACGCTTCTTTTTCCATCACTTTTTCAGGACGTAATCTTGTTAACCAACCTTCAGGTCCTGTCAATTCTTCAATTAATTTTGTTTTTTCGTCTTTACCTTCGGTTAGTAAACTTGTGTAGTCCATCATTAATTCTGAGTCAGGAGCTTTTAAGTTTCCACTATATTTTCCTCTAACTCTACCTAACGTTTCCTTAACATATGCGGTGAACCATCGTCTTACCCATTGTTGTGCGGGAACGTTTAAATCAACCCAATTCATTTCCTCTAAAGGAACTTCATTTGGCATTTTAATTACGTCAGGATTATTTTTTAAACAATCAGCTCTACTATCAGGTGTTACGTCATAGTACCAATACCAAACAGCCCTACCAACGTATTGACTATAATTACCCCAATTAAAGTGAGCACCAGGTGCATTGTATAATTGTAAATCTTTTTTACCGTCAGGTAATGCTGTAATTCTATAAGTTAAAGAACCACCAAGAATTCTATTTAAAATGTTTTGTTCTTGCATTCTTATTAGGTAGTCAAACCCTGACATCATGTAATAAGAACCCTGATTTCCCATTTGAGCAAAACCTGCTTCGTTTGCTCCAAGACCAGCTCCTCCAAATCCACCAATACCACCCATACCAAATGCCGTAATTGGTTGATTACTAAACCATAAAACCTCATTGATTTCACGACCTGCCGGAATTTCGTAGTTTTGTTTGTTTTGTTCAAGAATGATATAATCTTTTTTCAATACCCACGGACCTTCAGCTTGAAGTCCTACAATTTTTGAATATGAATACGCAAATTGTTGTTCAAAATCCATTGTTCTTGTGATTAACGCTTGAGCAACAGATTTTTCGGTCATGTTAAGATTAACCAAATTAACCCACTGACTATCAATTAACCAATTCAAAATATATTGTTCATAATCTTGAATAGATAATTCCATTAAAGAATCCATCATTTCGTCAGTGACTTCAACACTACGTAATGGAGCTCCCAAGAGATGTTTAATTCTTGTATAAATTTTTGACCTTTCTGGTTCTGGTATAACTGCCATATCTAATAAATATCTTTTAGTTTATTATATACTATATAAAAGTGAGTCAGGAGGAAAAACAAAATTACCTCCAACAATTTTTGGTTTTTTATCAAACACTAAAACATTCTTTCCTCGTTGGAAAACCATCCAATCGGTTTTATATAATTTAACACTTGCGGTACCTTCCAAAGTAATTCCATCTTCAGTTTTTATCATTTCTCTAAATGGTTTAACTTGTGCGGTGTACAACTTACCATCTTTAAATATCTCTAAATCGACACCTTGAATTGCATCTTTTTTATTTCCTAATTCACCAACCAACTCAACTTTGGCTTTTTGACCAAAAAATCTTTTAAGGATTGACGCAGTAATTTGTTCTCGTTTATCACCAGCTTTATTCTTTTCAGTTAAAGTTCTTAATAGATTAATAAATGTTGAACTTTCTTTATCAAAAATTCTATATTTGAAATGGTCTAACGCACTTACAAATCTCTCAACCTCTTTCTTTTGTTGCGCAGGGGTTTTATCTGTAAACGATATTGGTTGTTTATTTGGTATTCTTGCAATAGCTTGATTTAAATCTTTTAACAAGATACAAAACGCAGTATAATTTGTGTTTAATTTATTTATAACTGACCTGCCAGGTCCTTCTATATCATAAACGCCAGGTAATTGATTATTGTTTGGCGTTTCAATATAATTCTCATTAAAAACTTCCTTAAGGATTCTATTAATACCATTCATGTAAGTCCATTTAATATCTTGGTTTACGTTGAATAACATTCTATAAAATTCATTATCAGATTTTGAACACATTTTAGATTTACCCTCACTTAACACTTGTTTCATTTTGGTAGATTCTGCCAATTTGGTTTCAACTTTCATCTCATACATTTTGGTAACAAAATCCCAATTAACAACTTTCCAAAAGTTTGTGATGTATTCATCTCTTTTGTTTCTATATTTCAAATAATAAGCATGTTCCCATAAATCTAATCCCAACAATGGAAACCCACCATTTTCAATCACATTCATTAATGGATTGTCTTGGTTTGGAGTTGACATAATTTTCAGTGTGTTATTGGAAGTTAAAACTAACCATACCCAACCTGAACCAAATCTTTCTTTACCAATTTTATCAAATTCTTTTTTGAAGTTTGTAAATGTCCCCCACTGTTTAGTAATCTTTTTGTAAAGTTCACCAGTTAGTTTCTTAGGTTCGGGGGTTAACATATTCCAAAACAAAGCGTGGTTAAATGCTCCACCTGCGTTGTTTCGAATTGTTTTATCAAAACGACTAATTGTTTTGATTATTTTTTCTAAATCTAAATCACCGTATTTCTTTTTTGATAATGCGTCGTTTAGTTTATCGACATACCCTTTGTAATGTTTATTGTAATGGAAACTCATGGTTTCGGGGTCAATAAACTGTTTGAGGGCTGAGTAGGAATAAGGTAGTTTCTCTATTCCGATTTTTTTCATTTCTGTAATCAACAATTCTTTTTCTTTTGTTACGTGATTTTCAAGTATCTGTAACTCTAATTGTTGGATTTTCTCTTCTGTTTTTTTCATAGTATTGGATTATCCGTTATATATAAATAATCCGTTGTTCGTTAATATCGCAGTTCGTTGATTCTTTGTAGGATTTCTTCTGCGGCATCGGCGGGGTGTTGGTTGTCTCCCATTACGGTGGCAATAACTTGTTTTTTATTGTTTAGGATATCGTAGATGATACCTTCGATGGTGTTTTCGAATATTGGATAATAAACCAAAACATTATTTTTTTGACCGTAACGATAAGCTCGGTCTTCAGCTTGGGCGTGGTCTGATGGTAAGAATGATAAGTCATTCATGATTACAGCTTCAGCCGCGGTTAATGTAATTCCGACACCTGCAGCTTTAATATTACCTACAAACACTTTAACTTTTGGGTTATCTTGGAATTGGTCAACCGAGTTTTGTCTTTCATGTTTTGGCATCGACCCATCAAGTTTAACCGCCGCCTTACCAAAGTGTTCGGTAATTTTATTTAAAGAATCGGTAAAATTACAGAAAATAATAACTTTCTTGTCTTGTTCAACAATGTTCTCAGCGAGTTCAATAGTTTGTTCTATTTTTTCATCGGCAATAATTTGTCTAATTTTTGTTAACTTTGAAAATTGAACGGTTAATGATTTAGATTCGTCAGGGTTCTTGTCGTACCAATCGTAATATTCTCCCATCACATTTTCATATGATTTTGATTTTAATCTTAAATAAACGGGTGTGATAATCTTATCAGGTAAATCAAGAACATTTTCTTTTAATCTTCTTAATGTTAATCCTACAGTTCGGTCTCTTAATTCCTCAAGGTTGGATGCTCCTGTCACGTTCCAAACTTTTCTTCCACCAACATTAAATTGGTATCCTGAACAATAACGGATTGCGTATGCCATCCAATTCTTTGCTACAGGTGAATCAATTATGCTTAATAAGTTGAAATAATCGATTGGTCGTGATGTCATTGGTGTACCTGTCAACAACCAAAGTCTTTCGGTGTTTTTAACGATATCGTTGATTAGTTTCGTCCTCTGCGCCGTAGCATTCTTAATATAATGAGCCTCATCGATAATAACCAAATCAAAGTTGGAAGCAAGAACTTGCGATTCGTTTTTCTTCTTAGGGTCATGGAAATTTTTAATTATGTCGTAGTTTATGATTACAAAATCAGCTTCAGTACTGAAATTTTTACTTTCAGCAATGTAGATTGATTTGTCAGAATAATTTTCAATCTCACGTTTCCAATTAATCTTTAATGTTGCGGGACAAATAATTAATACTTTCTTTGACCCTGATTCTAATGATGCAATTATTGTTGATGTTGTTTTACCAAGACCCATATCATCGGCAAGGATAAACTTTTTATTCTCAACTAATTTTTGAATTGCTTCTTTTTGATGCTCAAGTGGTGGACGATGAGAATACTTTGAATAATCAATTACAACATCTTTAACAGAATTATCTTTGATGATTGCCGCTTTTGGTAACCAAAAATCGTGAAGTTCTTCTTTGTCTAATACTTTACCCCAAATATGATAAGCCTTTTCTTTATCCGCCAATAACTTCTCAACCCATACCTTTTGTGGGATTTCTGTATACAATTTGTCGTCAGCCAATTTTTGAGCAAAGTACGAGTCAAGAATTACCCATTTCTTTGCAACCTTTGGTTGTTTGTTGTGAAAATTAATAATGTATTCCGATTGGCTTCTTGTTGGATAAAACTTTCTATTAACTTGTGATTTGCGTTTTAATTCCAAGATATAGTTATTGCCACCCTCATATGACTCAAGAATGGACATTGCCTTTGATTCTAAACTAACATCACTCATTTAATATTACTGAATTTACTTAAATATAGTAAAAGTTTAAGTATTTATCAATATATGGAGAAATTAGTTCCGATAACAAGATTAGGTAAATTCTTTGGCGCAGAAGATTTTGACTTAGATATTTCTATGGGTGAAGAATGGTTGGTAGGTGATATGAACTTTACAATCGTTTTATATCGTGTTGACAGATACCGTACAAAAACAGATGATGTTTATGGTGAGGTGTTGGAAGATGGTATACAATTCATGGCACCAATAGAATTAAATGGTTTAGTTCAAGTCATGGCTCCAACCAATAAATTACTTGGTAGTTCAAAGGTTAAACAAGATGAACCAGGTAATATGAAATTTTCTATTTATCAAAAAACTCTTGATGACATGAATGTTAACATTCTTATGGGTGATTACATTGGATATTATGAAACAGAAGACCGAGTTAGGTATTACACGGTTATTGAAGATGGACTTGTTAAGTCAGATAATAAACACACTTATGGTGGATACAAACCGTTCTATAGAACAATAACTGCAACATACGTAAGTGAAAACGAATTTAGGGGATTATAATGAAAGTCGTTATTACAGAAACACAATTCGATAAATTATTTTTAGGTAAGAAGGTGATGGTATATTACAACTTACACAAACATACATTTTCGGTAACGTACGACAGTAAAGTTATTATGCATGCCGACTACGTTAAGTTAAGAGATGTTGAGTTTAGAGTTAGAAAAGGTGGTAAAGAAAAAGTTCGTTCAGAAAAATCAAAAAACGTTCATGCATTTGTAATTGGAAAATTATTGGATTATTGTGAATATCCTTGTGATGATATTCCAAACCCATCATCAGATATGATTGTAACTTATAATCCATATAAAAATGATTCATTTGTTTATAAACAAAGTGGAGAACCTGTTTATGG
>Ga0194059_1000420_pt1 | contig 20282 bp, 19 predicted proteins | sample SepL6211m_MetaG_FD_163426 | JGI IMG/M metagenome (GOLD analysis project Ga0194059, IMG submission 163426) | Anoxic zone freshwater microbial communities from boreal shield lake in IISD Experimental Lakes Area, Ontario, Canada - Sep2016-L626-11m | ecosystem: Environmental > Aquatic > Freshwater >... | reverse complement strand
TCCCGCGGCCCGTGGCGGGATGCCCGAGTGGTCAAAGGGAGCGGTCTGTAAAACCGCCGGCTCTGCCTACGAAGGTTCAAATCCTTCTCCCGCCATGCACACGAAGCCCCGCGCACTCCGCGGGGCTTCGTCGTTGGGGGCCCTATTCGCCGCCTGCGAGACGGGTGATGATGAGCTTGGGCCGGGTCATCTCCATCACGGCCGCACCGGGGCCCTCGCGGGCGTCACCCGACTCGCGCACCCCGCCGTACGGCATGTGGTCCGCGCGGAACGTGGGGGTCTCATTGATGAGCACCGCGCCGTAGTCGAGCCGCCGCGCCCATGCCATCGCCCGATCCACCCGCGCGGTGAAGATGGCGGCCTGCAGCCCCAGCGGGCTGGCATTGGCCACGGCGATGGCGTCATCAATGCCGTCGTACACAGCAATGGCAACCACCGGGCCGAATACCTCGTGGCGCATCAACTGGGTGGTGGGCGCCACGCCATCAAGGACCGTGGGTGCGAAAAGCGCCGGGTGGTCTTCCGTCACACCGCCGCGCAGCACCCGGGCCCCCAGACCCGTGGCTTCGTCAATCCATTCCTTGATGCGGGTGGCTGATGCCGGGTCGAACACCGGCCCCACATCGGTGGCCTCATCAAGTGGGTCGCCCACCACCAATGCATCAACTCTCGGCAGCAGTTCATCCACCAGCGCGTCATGCACCTCACGCTGCACGAGGATCCGCTGCACCGAGATGCACGACTGCCCCGCATGTGTAAACGCCGATGCCGCGATGCGATCGGCCGCCACCGCCACGTCGGCATCGTGGTGCACGATGACCGGTGCGGCATTTCCGAGTTCGAGCGCCACCCGGATGTCGGGGCGCGCGGCGCGAATCGCAACGCCCACCTGCGTGCCGCCGGTAAACGAGATCATCGCGATGTCCGGATGTGCCACCAGCGGTGCTCCCGCCCCGGCGTCGCCGAGCACCCACGACAGCATGGCCGGGGGCAGCCCCGCCTCGATGAGGATGGCGGCAAGCGCCACGCCCGACAGCGGGGCGCGGCCGGCGGGCTTCAGCACCACCGGGCAACCCGCAGCCACGGCCGGGCCCAACTTGTGCGCCACCAGGTTGAGCGGGAAGTTGAACGGCGTGATGGCCGCAACCACTCCAATGGGCTCGCGCACCGTATAGCCCACCATGTCCACCCCCGCTTGCGAGGCGTCCATGGGAATGACCTCGCCGGCCAGTGTGCGGGCCACTGCCGCCGAGAACCTGAGCGTGTCCACGCACCGTGCGACCTCGCCCCGTGCCTGACGGATGGGCTTACCGGCCTCGGCGGCAATGATCGTCGCCAGAACATCACCACGTTCCGCAACCAGCAGAGCGGCGCGGTCGAGCACCTGTGCGCGCTCTGCCTGCGACGGGAGTGCCGCAGCCAGTGCCCGGCGGGCCGCAGCCACCGCGAGGTCAACAGCCTCGGCGCCGTTGTCGTCCACCACGGCGATCTCATCCCCGTCATATGGAGCGGTGATGACCCGCTCTCCAATGGCCGGCAATACCTCGCCATCGGCCATTCCATGCACGGGGATCCACTGGGGCACATCAATTCGGGGCATGACGGGAGGCTACCCCGGAGCGTGCGCCGAATATGGCGACGTGCCACCGCTGCTGCCCGACCACCTCATGCCACACCCGCTGACGGCCCTCACCCGTTGGATCGACGAGGCCCGTGATGCGGGCGTTCCTGCGGCCGCGGCCATGACACTTGCCACCGCCGGGATTGACGGACGGCCCTCGGCGCGCATGGTGTTCGTGCGCGGGTGGGGCGCGCGTGGGGTCGAGTGGGTCACCGACGATTCGTCGCGCAAAGCACGTGATATCGCCGAGCGTGCTGATGCCGCAGGGGTATTCCACTGGCCCGCACTGGGCCGGCAACTGCGCGTGGAGGGCCCGGTGGTACTGCTGGAGCGCAGCGAGCTGGATGCCCACTTCGCCCGTCGCAGGGCCGAAACCCGCGCTGCGGCGTGGGCGTGGAGGCAGGGTGACCGCATGGAGACGCGTGGCGATCTCATCCGACTGCTGGCATCTGCGCGATCAGACGACCCGCATGAGGGAGCCCCGCCGGGGTGGGTGGGCCACCGCCTCGAGCCCCGCGCCATTGAGTTCTGGCAGGAGGATCCGGACGGCGTCCATGATCGCCTGATCGCTGTCCGGGAGTCCGCGGGATGGACGATGGAGCGGCTCGCGCCATAGCGGCGGTGCGGAGAACCCGCAGCGCAGTCCCGTAGGTCCCCCAATTGAGGCGCCCACCCGCGGCCCATAGCGTCATCGGCGTTCGGCAATCACGTCCCGAAGGGGTGGACAACTCCAGTGATGACCTCGCTCGGCATGGGTATCGGCATTGGCTACATGATCTTTGTCGTACTCGGCCTCATCATCGCCGCTGTGGTGCTCTATTCGACCAAGCGCGGACGCCGCGACAATGGCGAGGGCGTCGACGTCGCCAAAGCCGAGCGCGCGGAACCGTGGTGGGCGCTCTTTATCGTCGTCCTCCTCGGCGTGCTTCTCGCGCTCACGATCTGGCGGGCCCCGTGGTTTCAGGACAATGGCCCCGGCCAGAAGGTTCAGGTAACCGGCATTCAGTTCGGGTGGGCGGTTCAGCCCACCAGCGTCAAGGTGAATGAGCCAGTGCAGTTCAACGTCACCTCAATGGACGTGAACCACGCCATGGGTCTCTTCGACCCAGAGGGCCGGCTCATCATGAACGTCCAGGCAGTCCCGAATTACACGACCACGCGGACCCACACGTTCACGGAGCCCGGCACGTACATCATCCGGTGCTTCGAGTTCTGCGGGTACCAGCACCACAAGATGATCTACCCGGCCTTCAAGGTGACCGCATGACGACCGCACATCCGCCCGCTCCGCCTGCTGGCGCGCTGCCGTACGACGCGGACTTCGCGTTGGATCCGCCGCTCGCCCTGCTTCAGACCCGCACGCGCCGCCTTGTGCTGCGCTGGATCTGGACCTCCACGGCATTCCTCGGCATCGCCGGCGTGCTGGGGCTTCTGCTCAGGCTCGGCCAGGCCGAGTTCATCTCGCTGGATGGCAACCTCTGGTACGCCATCATGACCGCCCACGGCCTCGGGGCATTCATCGCCTGGGCCGGCTTCTTCCTCATGGGAATCACCTGGTGGGTGCTGTTCAAGTGCGGCTTCCCCATCCGGTCGTTCATCCTGCCGGAGCTCACGTACTGGACCATGGTCATTGGAGTGCTCGGCATCGTGGCCACCACGCTGCTCGGCGGCTTCGGTGGATCGTGGGTCTTCCTGTACCCGCTGGCCTTCCACTCCTCCGGGCAGTGGAGCGATCTGGTCACGGGCGTGTTCTCGGCGTCCGTGCTTCTCGCCGGTGTCTCCATCCTCACCTACTGCGCAGGGGTGCTGCACACCGTCATCTCGCCGGCCCTGAAGGCCGAGAAGGACACCCTGGGACAGCGCATCGGTCTGGCCTTCGGGTTCGGACTTCTGTGGCCCTCGCGCTTCAAGACCAAGCGCGGGGTTGAGCCGTACCCGGTGCTGCCGCTGGCAGTCAACGCGCTGGACATGTTCCTGGCCACGCTGCCGTTCGCGCTACTCCTCGTATTTCAGATCATCCAGTCGGCTGACAGCGGCTTCTCCATCAACACCCTGCTGGCGGGCAACCTGCTGTGGGCATTCGGCCACCCGGTCGTCTACCTGCTCTTGTTCCCCGCCGCGGCCACCTACTACTACCTCATCCCGAGGTACGCGGGCAGGCCACTTGTGGCCGGGCGGGCAGTGGCGGTGTCGTGGCTCATCGCGCTCACGTTCAACCTCTTCGTGTGGGCGCACCACCTGTACATGAACTACCCAAACGGCAACGACATCCAGGAGACGCTCGGCACGATCATGCAGCCCACCACGTACGCGCTGGTGCTGCCCTCGGCCATGAGCCTCTTCTCACTTTCGGCCACCATCTGGCGGTCCAACTTCCAGTGGAATGTCGCGTCGAAGTTCCTCATCGCCGGTGCCGTCTCGTGGCTGGTCGCCGGGCTTCAGGGAATCATCAACGCCACATCGATGTTCCAGGACACCCTGCACAACACCCTGTGGGTAGTCGGCCACTTCCACAACATGGCCTTTCTCAACATGGGCCTTCTGATCTTCGGCGCCATGTACGCGTTCCTGCCGGAGCTCACCGGGCGACTGCACTTCAACGAGCGCCTGGGCAGCTGGCACCTCTGGGGCACCCTGATCGGCGCCTATGGCTGGGTGGTATGCCAGATGTGGCAGGGGCTTGACGGCGCACCGCGTCGCTGGGCACGTCTCCCCGACACGTACATGGGTCTGACCCGCCTGTCGCTGGTGTTCCTGGCCATTCTGGTCATCGCGCAGGTCATCTTCCTGGTCAACCTCTACACAACGCTCAGGCGTTCGCCGTTTGACGACCCCTCGGTTCGCCAGGGGTCTGGGGTTAAGTAGTAGACAGGGTTGGCTGTGGAACTCTTCCTCGCCCACATCCCGCACATCGCGCTCATCCTGGCGCTCGTCCTTCTCTTTGTTCGCATGGAGGTGGGCGAGCGCCGGATGCGTGCTGCGGTTGCTGGGGGCGGGGATCTGTCTGGGGCTCAAATCCGCGCCATGAGCGTGCGGGGTGCCATTCGCACCCTGCTCCTTATGGTTTTGCTGGCCGCAGTGGCCGTGATGATCATTCAGGCGCTGCGTGGCGTTGACCCCTCGGGCTTCATCGTCATCGACTACCTGGTGGCCGGCGGGGTGCTGGCCGCGTGGTTCGCGTGGGCCGCCCCCAACGGTCTGGCCCCGGCATTTCGCGACCGCCTGGGCCGCATCGGCCGTGGTGCAGTGCGTATCGCGGTACTCGTCGTGGCCCTGGGTGGCGTGGTGATTGCCGGCATGGCGATGGCCCATGGCGTCGTGCTTCCCGCGCTCTAGTAGCCTCACCCCATAACGCCATGGGCGGTGGTCAGGGAAGCCGGTGCAATTCCGGCGCGGTCCCGCCACTGTGAACCGTGAGCGCCTCCGCACGGCGAAAGCCAGCCACTGGGAAACCGGGAAGGCCGCGGAGGCGTGATGACCGGAAGCCAGGAGACCTGCCTCCGCCCTCGGCACCAATGACCTTCGGCGAAGAGGTGACGGTGCACGGGGACCCAGACGGGGCCCATATGCAGTACCCCGATCCCGCAGGGCGGCAGATCGTCGCCCGCGTGCGCGACCTTGCGTTCGCCTATGGGGGATCAACCAGCCCGGCGCTCCGTGGCGTGAGCCTCGATGTGCACGCCGGCGAGGTCGTGGTGCTGGAGGGGCCATCCGGCGGCGGAAAATCCACACTGCTGCGTGCCCTCGCCGGTCTGGTGCCCGACTTCCACGGCGGCGCCGTATCGGGCTCGGTGGAGGTGGATGGCCACGACGCCCTGGCGCTGCCGCCCGCAGCACTCGGCGGGGCGGTGGGCATCGTGTTCCAGGATCCGGAGTCGCAGGCCGTGCTTGGCACGGTTGACCGCGACGTGGCTTTCGGCCCGCAGAACGCAGGGCTGCCGGCCCACGAGATCGTGCGTCGCGTGGAGCAGGCGCTCCGCGACGCCGGCGCCGCGCATCTGAGCGGCCGCCGCATCGACGAGCTGAGTTCCGGCGAGCGCCAGCGCGTGGCCATTGCCGGTGTGCTGGCCCGCGAGCCGCGCCTGCTGGTGCTGGACGAGCCCACCTCACAGCTCGATCACGACGCCGCCACTGCGCTGGCTGCGACGCTCCGCCGTCTTGCCGACCGCGGCACTGCTGTGGTTATCGCCGAGCACCGTGGCGAGCGCGTGCGCCCCATCGCCGACCGCGTGCTGGCGGTCACCGACGGGCTGTTGGGCCCCGCCCCGCAGCCCGACGACGACGTGGTGGTCCTCGCACCGCCGTGCGAAGTTCCCGGCCCGCCTGCCGTGCGCGTACTGGAAGTGGATGCCGGGCACGGTGAGCGCCGGGTGATGACCCAGGCCTCCATGGCCCTCGTAGGCGGCCGCGTCACGGCGCTGGTGGGCCCGAACGGCAGCGGCAAGACCACCCTGCTGCGCGTGCTGGCGGGCCTGCACTGTCCCGACTCCGGCTGCGTGATGATCGGCGACGATGACGTGTCGGCACTCCCACCCGAGTTGCGGTTCCCGCGCCTTGGTCTGGTGCCGCAGGATCCGGGCCGCCACCTGCTCACCGAGACCATTGCCGACGAGATCGGGGTGGCACTCACCTCGCTGGGAGTGGAGGGCGACGCCCGCAGCGCGCGCATCCTCGATGCCGCACGCGACATGGGGCTCGACCACATGCTGGAGCGCCACCCGCTTGACCTGAGTGTGGGCGAGCGCGAGCGTGTGGCCCTGGCCGCCATTCTGGTTGCCCGACCGCGCGTGCTGATACTTGACGAGCCCACGCGTGGCATGGACCCGGCACGAAAGCGCGACCTGGCGCGAATCATCCGCAGCCGTGCCGCCGACGGGGTGGCCGTGCTGGTGGCCACCCACGACGCGCCCTTCGCCATGGCGGCTGCCGATGAGGTGCTGGTGATGCGCCAAGGGGGCCCGGTGCCCGGCGAACTGCCGCCCGCGACGGTGCTCACCGCATGAGCGGCGCGGCGATTGTGCTGCTCACGGCCCTCGCCTTGCTCCTGGTGGGATGGGCCGCGTGGGAGCGTGGGCCCGGGGGGCCGAAGATGGTGGCCCTCACTGCCACGCTGGGCGCCGCCACAGCTGCCGGCCGGGTGCTGTTCGCCGCCATCCCGTCGGTGAAGCCCGTCACCACGATGTGCCTCGTGGCCGGAGCTGCTCTGGGCGCCCGCGCCGGCATGGCCGTGGGAGCACTGGCTGCCCTCATCTCCAATGCCTTTCTGGGGCAAGGACCGTGGACCCCCGCACAGATGCTGCTGTGGGGTGCCGTGGGTGCCAGCGGGGCACTGTTTCGCCCCGCCACGCGATCCCGCCTGGGTCTGGCCGTGGTTGCCGGCGCGTGGGGCTTCGCGTTTGGCTGGGCCATGAATCTGTGGTTCCTCGCCACCTTCGGCCCCGAGGTGTCGTGGGCCGCATTCGTCACCGCCTGCGTGGCCAGCGCCTGGTTCGACATCGCCGCCGCGGTGGGCAACGTCATCTTTGCCCTGATCATCGGCCCGGCGCTCTACCGCCTGCTGGCCAGGTACGCAGCGCGGGTGAAGGTGAGTACCACGGTGGTGCCCGGCACGGGCTAGGAGCCTGCGAGCTCCCGGGCACGATCGCGGAGCGCACCATGTGCCCGCGTGGCCCGCTCAGCCTCCCGGGCGCTCCAGCCCCGGGCCTCCTCAACCGCAACCTCGCACCCGGCCACCATGGCCTCGGTCTCACCGGGGGCTGACGAGCCCTGCTGCATGCGCGTATCGGCGGCGTCATCGGGGTCGAGCGCACGGGCGATAAGCGCCTCGTCCACCACCAGGTCAATACCGTCACTCGCCTTCGCGGCCTCGGCCAGCAGCGCGGGAGTGAGGGCCGACTCGTCCTGTCCGGCGTCCACCAGCATCTTTACGGCGCGGCCCACCACGTGGTGCGCGGTGCGGTAGTCGAGGCCCGCCTCCTGCGCGAGTACGTCCGACAGATCGGCGGCGGTGATGAAGCCGCGGCGGGCAGCCTCGCCGGCACGCGTGGCGTCGAGTGTCATGCGGTCAACCACCGCAGCCATAAGGCGGGCCGATGCCACGGCCTCCTCCATCAGGCGCGGCACCACGGTGTTCAGTACATGGAAGTGATCGGTGCGGGCAGATCCCGTGTGGAGCGCAACCAGGATGCCCGCGAGGTCTCCCGACACGGTGCCCGCCGTGGCACGCACCACGGCCAGGGCGTACGGGTTGCGCTTCTGCGGCATCAGCGCGCTGGCGCGGCTGTGCTCATCAGCCAGCGACGCAATGCCGAATTCCTGGCTGGCCAGGATCTCGAGATCCTGTGCCATCTCGCTCTGGTGAGTGGCGGTGGTGGCCGCAGCGGCCACCAACTGCACGTATGGGTCCCACTGCCACATGGCGTCCTTCACATGCGGCACCACGCCCGATGCACCAAGGAGTTCGGCAAGGCGCGTGCGGTCGAGCGGCCAGCGCGACCCGGCGCTGCCGCCGGCGCCCGCCACCGAGAGGTCGAGCTCCGCGTGAACGGTGCGGAGTCGTTCGGCATCGCGCAGCACCGGATAGGCGTAGGCCAGCACGAGGTGGCCGAGGCGCGTGGGCTGTGCGGGCTGCAGGTACGTGTAGTCGGCCGCCAGGTCGGTGGCGTGGCGGTCGGCCAGACGCGCGAGCGCAGCCGCCAGGTCGATGCAGGCGTCATGCAGGTCGCGCGCGGCGTCGCGTGCCACCAGGCGCAGGCCCACGCGGAATGCCTCGCGACGCGGGCGCCCGGCAGACAGCCATCCGGCGGCCTCCTTGCCCGCGCGCTCCTTGAGCTGGTGCTCGCGGCTGTTGAAAGCATCGCCCAGCGCGGGATCAAACGGGAACTCGTCGCCGGGGATCTCATCGAGCTGAAGCAGGGCGGTGAGCAGCGCCTTGGCCTGGTCAGCGGGAATGGCATCGGCCTCGGTGAGCGCCACCACGTGGGCCAGATCAGAGGTGGAGAGTCCATCCGCCAGACGGGGTCCAGCGGCGGCCTCGTAGCGGTAGCCCGCTGCGATCAGCTCATCTGCGGGGCCACCCTCAAGGCGTCCGCCGCTTCCCAGGTATTCCCGCGACACGCCCGAGAGACTAGCGGGCCGGTTTGAAACCCCGTAGACGCAGGGAATTCGTCACCACGAAGATGCTCGAAAGCCCCATCGCCGCGGCGGCGATAAGTGGGTTGAGGAGCCCCATCACGGCAAGCGGGATGGCCGCGACGTTGTAGCCGAAGGCCCACAGCAGGTTGCCCTGAATCGTGCGGAGCGTTCGGCGCGACAGCCGGATGGCATCGGCGATGGCGCGGGGATCGGGGGTGACCAACGTGATGTCGGCAGCCTCGGCGGCCACGTCGGTACCGGTGCCCATGGCGATGCCCAGATCGGCCGTCACCAGCGCGGGGGCATCGTTCACGCCATCGCCCGCCATGGCCACCACCTCGCCCGCCTCCATCAACTCGCGCACCACCCGCGACTTGTCCTCGGGGAAGACATCGCTCACCACGTCGTCAATGCCCAGGGCGGCGGCAACTGCGTGGGCGGGGCCGGCGGCGTCGCCGGTGAGCATGAGCGGACGCAGGCCCAGATCACGAAGCATCTGAATCGCCTGCGCGCTCTCGGGGCGCACGACATCGTTCACCTCGATGAGCCCGGCATCCTCTCCGTCCACTGTGACGCGCACGGTGGTGTTCGACCCGGCGGCGCCCTCCTCGGCACGACCCACGTGCACCTGGTGGCCGTCCACGTCAGCATTCACTCCCACCCCGGCCTGGGCGACAAAGGCGCCGACCGGCAACAGGGCACCCCGCTCCGCTGCCGCCGCGGCGATGGCACGGCCGATGGGGTGCTCGCTGCCCGCCTCGGCGGCGCCTGCAAGCGCGAGCACACGCTCTGGGTCACGACCCGGAGCCGGGCGAATATGCGCCACCTTCATGACCCCCTCGGTGAGCGTGCCGGTCTTGTCGAGCACGGCCACGGTGACCCTGCGGGTGCTCTCCAGCACCTCGGGACCGCCAATAAGGATTCCGAGCTCGGCGCCACGGCCCGTTCCCACCATCAGGGCCACCGGGGTCGCAAGGCCGAGCGCGCAGGGGCATGAGATGACGAGCACGGCCACCGCGGCCGTCATGGCCTCGCCGGCCGGATGCCCGGTGGCCAGCCAGCCGATGAGCGTGCCGACCGCAATGAGGATGACGGCGGGCACGAATACCCCGGCCACGCGATCGGCCAGGCGCTGCACGGGTGCCTTGCCCGCCTGGGCCGCCTCCACAAGCGCAGCCACGCGGTGCACGGCGGTCTCACTGCCGACACGAAGTGCACGCACCACAATGCGGCCGCCCGCGTTGAGGGACCCGCCCTCCACCTCGTCTCCGGGACCGACCTCAACGGGCACGCTCTCTCCGGTGAGGAGCGCCCGGTCGACAGCCGACTGCCCCTCGGCCACCTCGCCATCCACGGCAATGCGATCCCCGGGGCGCACCACCACCAGGTCGCCCACCACAACCTCGGCGACCGACACCTCCACCTCCGCACCATCGCGCAGCACTGTGGCGCGATCCGGCGCAAGGGCCAGCAGGGCGCGAATGGCGCTGCCGGCGGTACGACGTGCGCGGGCCTCCAACCAGCGCCCCAGAAGCACAAGCGCCACGATGCCTGCGGCCACCTCGAAGTACACCTCTGCACCGGAGCCACCCGATGGCGTGAGCGACATATGCATGGTCATGCCGATCTCACCCGCGCCCAGGAAGATGACGGCCACGGCACTCCAGGCCCAGGCGACGGCCGAACCAAGCGACACCAGACTGTCCATCGAGAACCCGCGGTGGCGAAGCGCCTGCCAGGCGCCACGGTGGAAGGTCCAGCCGCACCACCACACAACCGGGGTGGCGAGCGCAAACGACACCCACTGCCAGCCGGGGAACTGCAACGGGGGGATCATCGAGACCAGCAGCACCGGCACCGAGAGCACAACGGCGATGATGAGCCGAATGCGAAGGTGCGCGGCGGCATCGGTTGCGGCACCCGAGTTGTCGCGTGGGGCGTCGGCCGCCGACTGGGCGCCGTACCCGGCGCCGCGGACCGCCTCAATGAGCACGGCGTCGTCAATGCCCCGGGGCACCAGCACGTGGGCGCGCTCCGTGGCGAGGCTCACCGATGCAGTGGCCCCATCAATTTTGTTGAGCGCCTTCTCCACCCGTGCAACGCACGCCGCGCAGGTCATCCCCTCAATTGCGAGGTCCGCCTCGCGGGTGGCAACTGGCCGCTGATCAGACTGTGGCGTAGCCCGCCTCCTCAATGGCGGCACGCACGGCGGTGTCGTCGACATCACCGTGCACCTCCACCCTGCCCGTCGCCAGATCCACATCGACGCCCGTCACGCCGACAACACCACCCACCTCGTCCTCCACGGCCCGCTGGCAATGGCCGCAGGTCATTCCGGTCACTTCGTAGATCGTGCTCATGCACCGATCGTAAACCCGGCGTCAAGTACCGGGGAGCCGCCGTGGTGGTGCGGGGCTCTACGAGGCCGGCAGCTCGTCGGCCTCGATGATCACGGCCGTGACGCCCGAGATCGTGAGGAGCCGGCGAACGGCATCCGACGGTGCGTGGATGCGAAGTGCAGCGGCACCCTCACGGGCGCGCTCATTGGCGGCGAGCAGTGCCCCCAGTCCACGGGAATCGATGAACGTGACCCCGGAGAGATCCACGTACAGCGTGCGTCCGTCCCGCTGCGCCTCGGTGAGCACCGCGGACACCTCGGTGAGCGTGCTGGCGTCAATCGGGCCGGCGACAAACACGATGATGCCGTCCGGGCGCTCATCACGGGTCACCTGCACCTGCTGTGGAGTGGGATCCGTCATCGCGGGCCGGGAGACTACCCTTCCCGAGCGGGTAAAGTGCCCGGCGAACAAGCGAAGAACACGACCACGCACGAGAGGTACCTGTGAAGCGTCTCCCGATATGGATTGTCACCGCACTGCTCGCCCTCGGCGTTCTCACCACATGGGGTGGCTGGTACGACCGCGACGAGGTCGGCTATATCCCATTCGTGCTGGGCATCCTCTGGATCATCTTCGCCCTGGCCGCTGCGCCCAAGGTGTTTGCCGACAACTGATGCCCGCAGTGGAACGGGAAATGGCGACGGCCGCCACCCGTTTCCCCTGAGAGGGCCGGCCTACCGGTAGCTGGCACTGGGCGCGATCGTGCACCCGCTCACAATGTGACGGCGCGCCTGCAGGTCGTGCCGCGGGGGTGAGGCGCTGGGTACAGATGCGCTCCGGGGGCAACGGGTTCCCGACTAGTCTCGCCCGCGATGGCGGACACCACCCCCACCACCCGGGTCACCGGACTCACCCAGACGGATGCCGATCGCATCCGTGCCGAGATGGGTCCGCGTCGGGCTCCCCGGACCAGCCGCTCGTACGCCGAGATCGTGTGGGCCAACACCTTCACGCTCTTCAATCTGGTGCTGATCATCCTGCTCATCCCCATGCTGGTGCTTGGGCTGTACAGCGACGCCCTGTTCGGCGGGGTGCTCATTGCCAACACGCTCATCGGCATCGTGCAGGAGAGCCGCGCCAAGCGCACCCTCGACCGGCTGGCACTGCTGGTGGCACCTCACGGCACGGTGCTGCGCGATGGCGAGCCCGTTGAGTTGGCCGTCGCCGACATCGTGCCGGGCGACGTCGTATTGCTTGAGCCCGGCGACCAGGTGGTGGCCGATGGCGAGATGGTGCGGGCCACCGTGCTGAGCCTTGACGAATCGGCCCTCACCGGGGAGAGCGACTCGGTATCGCGGGTGGAGGGCGATCCGGTGCTGTCCGGATCGTTCTGCATGGCCGGCAGCGGCGCCTACCGGGTGACCGCGGTCGGAATCGACTCATTCGCGGGGCGGCTGGCCTCCGAGGCCAAGGGCAACCGTGTGCAGCTCTCGCCCCTGCAACTGGACATCAACCGCATCCTGCGAATCCTCATCGTGGTGATGGTGCCCATGGCCGTGCTCATGATCGCGTCGACGTTCTGGATCGACCTCGGGGTGGTGGGATCGGCCCAGCGCACGGTGGCCGCCCTCGTACCGCTGGTGCCCGAGGGCCTGGTGCTTCTGGCCAGCCTCACATTCGCCGTCGCCGCGATGCGCCTGGGCCGCATCGGCACCCTGGCGCAGCAGCTCAACGCCATTGAGAGTCTGGCCAGCGTGGACACCGTGTGCGTGGACAAGACGGGCACGCTCACCGAGAACCGCCTCGATGTGGTGGGCGTCGTGGCCGCACCGGGTCGCAACGAGGCTGACGTGCGGCGGCTCACCGGCCAACTGGCCGCCAGCGCAGCGGCAAGAAATGGCACGGCCGACGCCATCGCGCGCGCCATGCCTGAGGATGCCCTCACACCCACGGCGCAGGTGCCATTCGCGTCGGTGCGCAAGTGGAGTGGCGTGACGCTGCCCGGGGCGGGCACCATCGTGCTGGGAGCGCCCGAGATCCTGGAGCGCATCGGGGTGGCCATCCCCCCGGCCCTCGCCGCGCGTATCGCCACCGAGCAGGCCGAGCGCCGACGCGTGCTGCTGGTGGCAACTGGTGCCGGGGCTCTGGACGAGGACCAGGACGGCATGGGCCACCTCCCGGCCATGACCGCAGCCGGCGCCATCCTGATGGAGGAGGCCCTGCGGTCCGACGCGCCCGACACCGTGCGGTTTCTGCAACGCGAGGGCGTGCAGGTGAAGGTGATATCGGGAGATGGCATCGGCACCGTGCAGGCCGTGGCAGCCGCATGTGGCGTGGAGAACGCACACAAGGCGATGCAGGGCCCCGATCTGCCCGACGACCCCGAGGCGCTGCGCGAGATCGTTCGCGACACGGCGGTGTTCGGGCGCATCACCCCCGAACAGAAGCGGGCACTGGTGCGTGCCATGACCGCCAATGGGCGTTACGTGGCGATGATCGGTGACGGCGTCAACGACGTACTGGCGCTCAAGGAGGCCCGCCTGGCCGTGGCCATGGGCAACGGCAGTCAGATGGCCAAGGGCGTGGCCGACCTGGTGCTGCTCACCAATGCGTTCTCCACGCTGCCAAGCGCCATCGAGGCCGGGCGTCAGATCATCCGCAATACCCATCGGGTGGCCAAGCTCTTCATCACCAAGTCCGTCTACTCGGCGCTGCTGCTCGTGTGTTTTGCGCTCCTGCCCATCGCCTTCCCATTCCTGCCCAGGCAGTTGTCCATCACCTCATCGCTCACCATCGGCATCCCCGCGTTCTTCCTGGCGCTGTCACGCAGTGAGGGCGCGGTGCGGCGCGACAGCTTCATGCGCAGCCTGGCGGCATTCTCCGTGCCTGCAGGTGCGGTCATCGCCATGGCCATCACCGCGGCATACCTGCTCACGCGCGGACCGCTCGACGGCACCATCTCCGAAGCCCGCACCGCCGCGATCCTCGCCGCCACATTTCTGGGGCTCGCCGTGGTTATCGAATTGGAGCGGGGGGTTGAGCGGCGCAAGGTGCGCACATGGGTGTGGGGAATGGTCGCCGGGTTCGTGGTGCTGCTGTCGGTCGGCCTTTACATCCCGATTCTCACCACGTTCTTCGAGGTCGAGATCCCCACCGCATCGCAGTGGGGCCTCATCGTGGCCGTGGTCGTGGTGGGCATCGCGCTGCTACTGGGCGTGCGGCGCATCCCATGGCTTCAGCGCCTCGAGAATCCACCCGCGCCCACAGATGACCTCGTGCCCATCGAGTCGCGGGGCTAATTCGCCGAGACGTCGACGGGGATGTCGAACCGCTCGATGCGCGTGGCGCGGCCATCTGCGCCGGCATCCACCACGATCCCCTGAACGCGCACGTCACCGGTGGCAGGCTCAAAGCGCGCCGGCAGCCCGGTGAGGAACCTGCGCAGGACCGGCTCGGGCTTGACCCCGATGATCGAGTCGTGCGGACCAGTCATGCCGATGTCGCTGATGTACGCGGTACCCCCGGCCAGGATTCGCTCGTCGGCAGTGGGCACGTGGGTGTGCGTGCCGAACACCACAGTGGCGCGACCATCCAGATGATGGGCGATTGCGCGCTTCTCGCTGGTGGCCTCGGCATGCATATCGACGATCACCAGATGGGTCTCGCGGCGCATGCGATCGATCAGATCGTCAACCACCGCGAAGGGACTTTGGGCTGCTTCGATGAATACCGACCCGATGAGGTTGAGCACACCCACCCGGAAGCCCCCTCGGGCATCCACCACCACGGTGCCCGAACCCGCGCCGCGCGCCACCAGGTTGGCCGGTCGCAGCACGCGTGGGTCCTCCTCCAGCGTGGCCACGTACTCGGTTCGGCGGAGCGTGTGATTCCCCCCGGTCAGTACATCAGCGCCGGCCTCGAAGAGCGCCTTCGCCTGCTTGGGCGTGGTGCCCGATCCGGCGGCGGCATTCTCGGCATTGACCACGACGATGTTCGGCGAATGCTCCTCGCGCAGGCGCGGAAGGACCAGCTCGACGGCGCGCATGCCCGGGGCACCAAATACATCGCCGATCATGACCGCACGGAACACGGCGGGATCGCTCACTCAGGCACCTGGCCCGGTGGTCTGACGCAGCAGCTCGATGGCAATGTGGTTCCCGGAGTCGTTGGTGTAATTGGCGATGGCGGGGGTCTCGACCCGCGACATGTCACGTACGCGCCCGATGACAGTACGACCGGCCCCGACGGCGCTCCCCACCTGAAGGACGACACCATCGGGCGCCGGCTCCACGTGGGTGATGCTCACGGCGACGTCGGGCATGCCGGAGGGCGTGAGGACGATCGCCAGTCCCTCTGGGCGGCCGAACACGCGGTACGGACTGACCGCCGTGACCACCCCGTCCACCGGGCTGTAGACCACCGATCCCGCGGCGGCACCAACATCAACCGCGGACGTCAGGGTGCCCGACGCCCCATCCTCCGCGGTCACCTTCTGGGTCACCCCGCTCGCCGGGGTCATGGCGATGGCGCCCGGGTCGGTCACCCCATGGAAGTACACGGCGGTCACCTGCTTCTCGGCCACGGGCAGCACCACCTCAAGGCGTCCGGATCGGCCCATCACCACACGCTGCGGAGCGGTGGCACCAGCGGCGGCGGGAACGGGCGAGGCCACGGGGCCCACGGGGGTATCGGCCGTGGTGCCACCCCAGGTGGCAGCCAATACGACGGCCACGATCACCGCCACGGCCAGCAGGGCCGGGGCGACCACGGTACTGAGCGCACGATTGCTCCGGTGGCGGTCGGCCTGCCGGCGCTCGTCGCGTCGCCACTTCAGCTCATCGCGAGTGAGATTCGGCATGGACGTGACAAGGCTAGACCAGCCGGACCGAATGGCGGGCTGGCTGGGTTGGGGGCGATACCATGGACCCCATGACCGGCCGACAAGCCAGCACGCCGGCGTGGGCGCTGATTGCCGCCACGGCGGGCATCGTCGTGATCCTCTGGATCGCGGGACAGACCCTCGGACGCGTCATCTTTGTGTTCCTGGTATCGCTCGTCATTGCCCTTTTGCTGAACCCCCTCGTGCGGTTCCTCAGGCGCATGCACGTGCCGCGCGGCCTTGCCGTGGCAACGGTGTTCCTCTCGTTCATCGGGGCGGTGGCAGCCGCTGTCGTGCTGCTCATCCCCCCCATTCAGAACCAGATACAGGCGATCCGCGGCAACCTCCCGCTGTACACCGATCAGGCCCAGCGGCAGGTGCAGAACCTGCAGGCATTCTTCGAGCGCAATGGCATCCACGTAGATGTGCAGCAGAAGGCCGATGCGGCGCTGCAGGCCATCAGATCGTGGGCCGGTGGTATCTCGGGCAATGCCGTGTCGTATTCACTCAGCGCCCTCAGCGTGCTGGTGGTCATCATCATCATTCTGGTGGCGGCCGTCTACATGCTGCTGGATGCCCCGCGCATCGCCCGCTTCGCGCAGCAGATCGGTGGCCCATCAGCCGCCCAGTTCCTGCGCCGCACCGAACGCACGCTGGGGCAATACATCAAGGCCCAGACCCTTGTGTGCCTCATCATCGGTGTGAGTGCGGGGCTGGTGCTGTGGATCTTCGGCGTCACGGGGGTGTTCCCCCAGGGGGCCACATATGCCGCCCTGTTCGCGGCCTGGGTGTTCGTGATGGAGTTCATCCCGTATATCGGGCCCATTTTCGGTGCGGTCCCGCCGGTGCTGCTGGCGCTGTTCACCTCGCCAATCACCGCGCTGTGGGTCATTCTGGCGTTTCTGGCCATCCACCAGTTTGAGGGCCACGTGGTGGTGCCCCAGGTGATGGGCGACGCCGTGGGAGTGCACCCGCTGGTGGTGATCTTCGGCATCCTCATCGGCGAAGAGCTCTACGGATTTGCCGGGATCATCCTCGCCATTCCCGTGGTGGTGCTGCTCAAGGAGACCGCCATCTACGCCAGCAGGCGAATGGGCTGGTTCGGCATGCCGCAATTGGCGGGGCTTGGCAGCGCGCCGCTCGCCGACGATCAACCCACCGCATCGGGCTTCGCCCCACCACCACGGCGGCCGTCCCCCGACCCGAATCCCGGGGATACCCTTGATGTGCCCACGCGAATCCCCGAGGCGCCGCGGCCAAGCGGCGCCGACTGACCATCGCCGCATGAGGGGCGACGCACTCCTCACCGCGCGCGGCATCGCGCGGCGCTATGGATCGTTTGAAGCGCTGGCGCCGGTTGACCTCGCCATCTCGCGGGGGGAGCGCATTGCCCTCATCGGCCCCAATGGGGCGGGCAAGACCACGCTGCTGTCGATTCTCGCCGGAGTCGGCGTCGCAAGTGCCGGCACCATCGAATGGGCTGGTGGCACGGCGCTGGCGGTGGGATGGGTGCCGCAGCGACCGGCGCTCTACCCTCGCCTCACGGCGCGCGAGAATCTCACGCTGTTCGCGGGCCTCGAGGGCACCGCAGATCCACGTGCGGTGGCCGACGGGCTCATCGAGCGCGCAGATCTTGGGAAGGTGGCCGATCGCCCGGCGTCGGCCCTGTCAACCGGCACGCTCCAGCGCCTCAACCTGGCGATAGCGCTCGCGGGCCAGCCGGTGCTGCTGCTTCTCGATGAGCCCACCGGAACTCTCAGCCCCGACCAACGCCATCGGCTGTGGAGCTGGCTGACCGAGTTGGTGGCCGATGGGGATATGGCGCTGGTGTTCTCCACCCAGTCGATTGACGAGGCGTCCCGGTCGGCCGATCGAATCGTCACCCTCGTGGCCGGGCAACTGCGCATGGACGGCACGCTCGACGACCTCATCCGCGCGGCGGGCACCGATCCGTCCGGCCCGGCGGCGGGCGAGACCGCCTTCATGGCACTGGTGGGCGACGACCAATGAGCATTCTGCGCGCCGGACGGCTGCTGTTCATCAAGGACCTGCGGGTGCTCGGGCGCAGTCGGGGCCTCCTGGCCATCCTCATCGGCTACCCCATCGTCATCGCCGTGCTGCTGGCCATCGCACTCTCGGGTGGCGACACCAAGCCGTCGGTGGCCTTCGTCAACCTCGATGCGCAGTCGGGCCGTACCGTGCAGGTGGGCGACGAGCGACTGTCGGTGGATGACTACGCCAGCCGGCTGGGCGAGGCCGTCAACCTCGTTCGGGTTGACGCGCAACAGGCCACTCAGGCGCTGGATGACGGCAAGGTGAGCGCGGTACTCACCATTCCCGAGGGCTTCGTGAGCGACCTCCAGACCGGTATCCGTTCGCCCGTGATCACCCTGCAGACCAACCCGCGCTCGCCCATCGAGGCGCAGGCCATCGAGCGGCGGCTGGAAGCCATGGTGTTCCGTCTCAACGAGGCGCTGGCCGGAGCCTATGTGGGGCAGGTGCTCCATCTGGTTGACCTCATCCAGAACGGTGGCAACGTGGCGCTGTTCGGGAGGGCTGGCTCCCTCATGGGGCTGCGCAGCAGCGAACAGACCATCAGGGGCATGCAGGCCGCGCTCCGGGCGGCGGGCAAGCCGGAAGAGGCTGCGAAGGCCGCCTCCCTGCTCGCTTTCATCACGGGCGTCGGCGACAACCTCGATCTGGCCAAGCCTGCGGCCAAGGCCATCGCAAGCCCGATCCGGCTCGACGTGAAGGCTGGCGCGCCGGGCCGTGAGCCCCTCTCCGCGCTGGGTATCGCCGGAGCGCTCGTGGTGGGCCTGGGTCTGGTGGGGGTGCTGCTGTCGGCAGCGCTGCTCTCGGCCGAGCGTGAAGATGGCGTGCTCTCGCGCCTTGGCCGGGGGCTTGTGAGCCCAGGGTCCATCATCGCCCAGAAGGCCGTCGTCTCGGCCGCAGCCGCGCTGGTGGTGGGCATGGTGCTGCTGGGCGTCGTCGCCGTGACGACGTCGGTCACGGTTGGACGATGGGGCATCTGGGTCATCGCACTGCTTGTCGCGGGCCTTGCATTCGGGGCCTTCGGACTTCTCATCGGTGCCCTCGCCCGCGAGACCCGCACGGCCCTGCTGGCCGGTCTCATGATCTCGCTGCCGCTGGCCGTCGTGGCGCTCATCCCTGGCAGCGATGTGGCCTACTGGGCAAGTGCGGTGGCGGGATTCGGCCCCGCAGCCCGGGTGTTCCAGCAGGTGCTCGTGGATCCCGAGGTGACAACGTCACTGTGGTCAGGTATCGGCCTGCTCGCGCTCATCGCCATCGCCTACGGCGTGATCGCCCGCTTCGTGCTGGCCCGACGCATGCACACCTAGTGCCGGAGCACCTCCGCCAGTAACTCCGTGTAGGCATCGGCGCTGATCAGCGTGGCGCCAAAGCGCATCACGTGGGGCGACTCCATCTGCACGTCGATAAGTGTGAACCCATTGAGGCGTGCGATCCCGATGAGCCCTGCGATTGCCGCGTTGCCACCATCGGGCAGCCGGTGGAACATGCTCTCTGCGGTCATCAGACCATCAATTGCCACGCCGAACAGTCCCCCGGCGAGCACGTCGCCGTCCCATGCCTCGATGCTGTGCGCAATGCCGAGATCGTGCAGGGCCTCATATCCACCGATGAGCCGCGGGGTGAGCCACACGCCATCGCGATCGCCCGAGCAGGCCCGGACCACCTCGCCGAAGGCGGTATCCACACGCACGTCATAGGCGCGGCGGCGCAGCATGCGGGCCACCGTGCGCGGAATACGGGCATCGGCCGTGACGATGACCGCACGGGGGTCGGTGAAGTACCAGCCAACCGGCCCAATGTCGTCGTCGGAGTCCATCGGGAAGAGGCCCGCGTGGTAGCCGGCGATCATGTGGGCGGGCGATATGCCCGCCGCATCGAGGGCGGGGTCACCTGACCCCATCGCCCCGAACCCGCTCCGACCCCCTCCGTCAGTCACGGAACCGACGATACACTCGCGAGTCGTGGGATCTGAAAGCACCGAGACCGCCGCCGCGACAGGCGCGTTCCCCGTTGTCCGGCACCGCCGGCTGCGCCGCACCGATGCCATCCGGCGCCTGGTGCGCGAGGTGGTGGTGCGCCCATCGCAGCTGGTACTGCCCATGTTCGCCGTCGCCGGTGAGGGAATCCGCCAGCCGGTTGACGCGCTGCCGGGAATCGCCCGGCTCTCGTCCGACCTGATGGTGGAGGAGGCCCGCGCCGCCTACGAGGCCGGCGTGGGTGGCGTGCTGCTGTTTGGCGTCACCGACCAGAAGGATGC
>Ga0194059_1000419_pt1 | contig 20349 bp, 18 predicted proteins | sample SepL6211m_MetaG_FD_163426 | JGI IMG/M metagenome (GOLD analysis project Ga0194059, IMG submission 163426) | Anoxic zone freshwater microbial communities from boreal shield lake in IISD Experimental Lakes Area, Ontario, Canada - Sep2016-L626-11m | ecosystem: Environmental > Aquatic > Freshwater >... | reverse complement strand
TGGAAATTCTCAACATATATCTGGCGCTTTGTTGAATAGCATGATCAATGGGAAAATGACCCACGTGCCATATAAAGGCGGGGCTCCTGCTAATGCGGATTTATTGGCTGGTCAAATTCAGCTGGTTTTTTCTCCTCTAGTGGAAGTGCTACCGTACATCGATAGTGGAAAGTTGCGCCCATTAGGTGTTACGACAAAAACCAGGTCCTCCCGCATTCCGAATGTTCCTGCGATTGATGAAATCTTGCCGGGGTATGACGTAGTGCTCTGGAATGGCATTTTAGTTCCGGCAAGAACCCCTGAGTTAATTGTGAACAAGTTGGCGGCTGCCATCAAAAAAGTGGTGGATGATCCCGAGGTTCAAAAAACATTTTCTGAGCAGGGCTCTAAGGGGGTTGGTAGCACGCCAACTGATTTTAAAGATTTGATTGCAGTAGAGGTTCCTAAGTGGGCCCGACTGGTGCAGATATCTGGAGCTAAAGTTGAGTAATAGTATGAGCTTAGTTATAGCAATTGATTGGCCTAAGATGAAATGTGTCAGTCTGGCAATCTAAATGTACCAAAGGGTCCCAGCCTAGGGGTTGAGCTAGTTGATATTGCGCTCACCCAGTATTTAATTGGTAAGCGAGTTCTAACAATCTGAAGATCCGCCCATGCAATAACATAACGAGCATGTTATCAGCGACCAAACGCTGATGATCGATGAGGTGGGAGGCATAGCATTACCCAATCAGTACTATAACTTTATCAAGAAATTTCAGGTGTTTTTACTAGTTGTTTCACAAGCTGTAGAGTTTGATAGTAGCCATAACAAAAATGCTGATTTATTTAGGGGACATAATGACTGAAACCATTAGATTGCTAAAAGGTGTGATTTTAGTAAGTATATTTTTTATAAGCGGGCATTCATATTCACAAGGTTATCCAGCTAAGCAATTAACTTTTATAGTTCCGTTTGTAGTTGGAAGTGCCACAGACCAGCAGGCAAGAGTAATTGCTCAGGGAATTACTGAGGCGACTGGTATTCCGGTGATTATTGATAATAAAGTTGGTGGTAATGGATTTATTGCTGCACAGGCTGTAGCACTTTCGCCCCCTGATGGATATTCAATACTCATAAGTACAAATACAACACATGCAGCTAATCAACATTTATTTAAAAAGCTACCTTATGATCCAGTAAAAGATTTTGAACCAGTAACTGCTATCAATAAAGGAAGTCAAGTTTTAATTGTGAATAATAATTTTCCTGCAAATAATCTTAAAGAACTTATTGCAGTTGCCAAAAAAAATCCAGGAAAATATGCATTCGGAAGTGGCGTTACCTCTAGTCGTCTAGCTGTTGAATTGCTTCAGCAAATGGCTGGGATTAAGTTGTTGCATGTTCCATATAAAAGTAACCCACTTGCCATCACTGATTTAATCAGCGGAAATATTGACATGATGATTGTTGACGCCCCGAATGCATTAGCTCAGATCAATGCGAAAAATGTTCGTGGGCTTGCGGTTTCTGGCGCAGATCGCAATCCATTGGCGCCTGAATTACCAACGATTGCTGAATCTGGTGTACCTGGATGTGAGGTCTATTATTGGACGGCAGCATGGGTACCAGCGAAAACACCAAAGGCAATTATTGATAAATTAAACCAGTTATTGATTAACTCTACTAAAGCTGAACCAGCTTTAAAATTCTACCGAACAACTGGCACAGAAAGATATACGACAACGCCTGATGGTCTGGCTAAGTTTCAAGCTTTAGAGTCGATTAAGTGGGGCTCCATTATTAAAGAGGCGAATATTGAAAAAGAATAATTTTTCAAATTTAATTACTTAACCCGTTTCTTTGGTTTTAGTTAACGCGTGCGTTTTATGAAGGAATGAAGGCAAACTATTAATGGAACAATTATCTGAACTGGTGTAGCAATAACGTAGATATTACACGGGCAATCAGAATTAAAGCATTGGGAAGTGCTGTCACAGCGAAAATTGGGGAGAAGGGTAGAGGTGATTATGATCTGGTTGTTGCTATGTATCATGATCAAGAGCCAGTGAAGGTTTTGAGTCTAGAATTTAGAGTTAATATTACAGTGAGTTTGCCAATTGTGTGCACATCGGTTGATCGTGGGGCTGCATTTGATATTGCCGACAAGGGTCTTGTTGATGAGCGAAGTATGATTGAGGCCATCCGACAGGCGATTAGACTTGCTCCTAAAAGAATAGAGAGTTAATTTTCATATTATTTGAGGCGAAATGTACAAAATTATCAAAGACGAAATCTTAATAACTGATGAGAACATTCCAATTGCCAAGGAGGTTGATGTTCTTGTATGTGGTGGTGGAGTTGCCGGTCTTGCCGCTGCAGTAGCTGCGGCAAGAAGTGGTGCAAAAACCTTATTAATAGAACGTGCTGGATTTTTAGGTGGAACTGCTACGGGCTCTGCAATGGGTCTGATCGTAATCCCATCATCGGAATTAAAAGGATTCCCCCGTGAGTTTTTTGAGAGGCTAAATCAGGAGCAGGGCGCTGGTCTTGGAGACGTTGTGCCATGGGATATCGAGTCTTATAAGTTGGTCGCTTTGGATATGTTGCTTGAAGCAGGCGCAGAGATCCTACTTTATACGTGGGCCTCTAAAGCATTGGTTACTAATGGAAAAATTGAAGGCGTCATTATTGAGAATAAATCAGGCCGTCAAGCAATTTTAGCAAAAGCTACCATTGATACAACTGGTGATGGTGATGTTGCAGCAAGTGCTGGTGCGGAATTTTCTAAGGGTCGCGAGACAGATGGTGCAATGAGACCAATGACTGTTATGGGTCGGTTGGGGAATATTGATACAGTTTTGTTCAAAGAGTTTATTGATAGTTGTCCGGAGGATTTTTCTAAGGATGATGGTAGGAGAGTAGTTGATATTAAGAATGGGATTATTCGGATTGATGGATTTTTTTCATTGGTTGAAAGGGCAAAAAAGGAGGGCATATTAGATCTATCTAGCCCAATTAATTACCTACGTTTTAGTGGCGTCAATCCAGCTGAACAAGCCCATCATGGGATCTTGATTTGCAATACAACCAGAATTTATGATGTTGATGGAACTAATGCATTTGATATTACTAACGCTGAAATTGAAGGGCGTAGGCAATTGAGGGACATTGTTAAGTTATGCCGAACTTATATACCTGGGTTTGAAAATAGTATGCTGATTGATACATCAGCATTCATAGGCGTACGCGAAACTAGGAGGATTAAAGGGCGGTATACACTAACTTACCAGGATATTCTTGAAGATAGGCGTTTTTCTGACTCAATATGTGTGATGACATCGGTTGACTATGGAACTGCTGAAATTCATGGCCCAGATCATGCTCATGAAGGATCAGAATCAGATGAATGGGCAAGAAATATGGCGCTAGATTTAATTCATTTTGAATTTCCAGTGAGTTGCATGTTGCCACTCAACTTATCAAACCTGATTATTGCTGGGCGCTGTGTATCTATGACTCATGATGTAGACAAGTTTGCTAGAAATATGGCCCCGACTGCGTTAATGGGGCAAGCTGCTGGGTCTTTAGCAGCTTTGATGTCGGAATCCACGAATTCTGATTGGCAAAATATACCAATAAGTATTCTTAAGGAGCGCTTGGAAAAGCAAGGCGTCCCAGTCAATTTAAGTTGATATTGAATAGAGTAATTTCCTAGTCGCACAATTGCTTTTAATTTTTCTTAGGAGTGAGTATGCTAAAGATTTCTCTAGTATCTTTTTTAGTGGCTTGGGTAATCGCATGTTCATCAGTTTTTGCAGCTGAACCATATCCAGAGAGGCCGGTAAAAGTTGTTATTGGCTTTGGGCCAGGAGGGCTGAATGATATTGTTGCCAGAATCATTTGTAATCAGCTTACAGAGCGCTTAGGAAAGACTTTTATTGTTGAAAATAAAGCAGGTAGTAGTGGCTCTATTGGTGCAGATTTTGTATCAAAAGCAATACCAGATGGGTATACAATTTTATTAGGCTCAGTCAGTAATGTTGTCATTGCTCCCGCTGTTTATCCCCATATCCCATATGATCCTGTCACGGGCTTTATGCCAATAGCAATGGTAGGTGGGACTCCGAATATTTTGGTTGTCAATCCCAACTCAAAGATTTTAAATTTAAAAGATTTAATTAGTATTGCAAAATCAAAGCCCGGATCCTTGGCTTATGCATCCGCGGGTAATGGAGCATCCAACCATCTTACGGGGGAGTTATTTAAGACGATGGTAGGTATTGACGCGATTCATGTCCCCTATAAAGGGGATTCACCTGCTTTAGTGGGATTAATGGGCGGTGAAACACAATATATGTTTGCTACGATTCCAGCAGCAATATCGTTTATAAATAGTGGAAAATTAAATGCAATAGCTGTTACTAGCCCACAAAGATCTCCACTAACGCCCGATGTGCCAACCGTTGGGGAACTTGGTATTAAGAATTTCTTGGTCAATGTTTGGGCAGGATTTTTAGCACCAGCGGGTACTCCCCAATATATTGTAAATAAACTTAGCAATGAAATTATTGAAATTACAAAACTGGAGTCTGTTCAGAGGCAATTATTAGCTCAAGGGGTCGAACCTAATCCAGTGGGCTCGGCAGCATTTGGCGCAATAATCAAATCAGATTTGGAAAGGTGGCGGGGTGTTGCAAAAACTGCCTTAATTTCACCTCAATAGTTTGAAAGACTATGATTTATTTTTTAGCAAAAGTTTTTATAGAGGCATGCCAAAAATTTTAGATGCGGAGAGTTTATGGGTGAAATAATTCTGATGACTAAAAAAAAGAATGGGGTATTTCATCTGGAAATTAGTCATTCACCATTAAATTTACTTAATCAACAGATTAGAAAAGAGTTGGGAGATATTTTTCTAGATTTACAAAAGAGTGAAGAGCTTAAAACTCTGATTTTTGGATCGTTTACAACCGCATTTAGTGCTGGAGCTGATCTAAAGGAATTTCCACTGCGTTTTGATCCGTTGATTGCTTTAGACCATGGGCAAAATGCCCATCGCATGATTTTATCTTTGGCCTCCTTGCGTCGACCTGTCATTGCTGTCCTCAATGGTTTGTGCTTGGGTGGGGGGTTAGAGCTTGCTATGGCCTGCGGCTATAGGATCGCAACTTATGAGACAAAAATGGGTCTTCCTGAAATAAAAAGAGGAGTCTGGCCTGGTACAGGCGGAATTTTTTTATTGGAGCGTTTAGTTGGTTCGGCGCATGCTCGTCGTTTGTTGATGAGCGGGAAAACTATTTCAAGTGAACAGGCACTTGATCTGGGTCTAGTAGATCAAGTGGTTAGAAAAGAAGACTTGAACGACGTAGTAATGTCGTTAGCACAAGAGTTTTCCTGTGGACCGATTAGTTCAATTGATGCTATTTCAACTTTACTAGATCACAACTTTTTAACCCAATTTTCAGAGCATTTGAAATTCGAATTAGATTTATTTGTTAAAGCCTATCAACTTCCAGCTGCACAAGAAGGGAATAGGGCATTTTTTGAGAAACGCTCCCCCAATTGGTAGAACACTTTTATTTATCAACAAATTTATCTTTTAAGACGGTATTCCAGCGGTTGTACTCTTGTTCATTAAAGCTTGCAAATTGTGCTGGTGTTGTCCATATGGGGTCAGCACCAATTTGAGCAAAGGCTTGCTTAACCTCCGCAGACTCCAAAGTTTCTTTGATAGCAAGACTTAATTTCTGGGTAACCTCTTTTGGTAGTTTTGCAGGACCCCAGACGCCAAACCAGCTTGGATGAATTAAAGCTGGATATCCAGCCTCTGGGGCGCTCGGGATATCTGGCATTGCCGGGCTTCTATCTTTTTGCATCACCACTAGACCGCGGAGCATGCCTGCTTTAATTAAGGAGGCTGCTTGCGCTAAGGTACCAGTAGTAATTTGAATGTCTCCTGCTGCTGCTGCAACATTTGCTGGGCCACCTCCTTTGAATGGAATATGGGACATTTCCGTATTGGTTACGATTTGGAGTAGTTGACCACCAAGATGATCAGATCCGCCAGCGCCAGATGTGCCAAAATTAATTGATCCTGGATTTTTTTTGGCCTCCACTATAAGTTCTTGAAAGTTTTTGATGGGACTTTTAGCAGTGATAGCCACTACATTTGTAGCATTACAAATAATTGAGATTGGTGTGAAATCTTTTAGGGCGTCATAGCCCATATTTTTTTGCAAATGATGGGAGGTGATCATGGCAATATGATAGACAAGCAGTGTATAGCCATCTGGATTCGACTTTGCGACATATTCCGCACCAACAGTGCCGGCAGCCCCCGGTCTATTGTCTATGATGATGTTAACGCCTAATTTTTCACCCAATACTTTTGCAAATGGTCGTGCAATAACATCAGTTCCACCGCTTGGGGAAAATGGAACGACTAATTTGATAGGCCTATTTGGGTATGGTTGTGCATTGGAGTTGATTGGCTGTAAAAGGCCAATGACTGTTAAAAGGCACGCTATAAAATTCAGAGAGCATAACTTAAAAACATGGGTGACTATCATTTGGTAATAGCACTTGGAGTGTGACTTCAGCTGTAACTGTTCAGGCAACCCATTTGGGCGGTTTGATATAAAAGCTTGGGCAATCATTTTGTCTCCTCAATTGCTACGTTTAGTTTAGTATCAATCTGAGTGCATTTGATTGGCGGTTGATTTGCTAAACGCTCTGATTCAAACAGTAAATATTTTCGATGTCAATGGGGTCTTTCGCCTACTACTTGGATATCGTAGATGTAAAGGTAATTCAGTGGTGAATAAACGAATTATTCTGGAGGTAAGAAATTGATTCTACTTTTTCTGCATAGCTTAAAAAAATTAATACCCACTTCTTATTGGGGGTATTGAAAATGAGCTACCGAATCTGCCTACTCACAAAAATGATCGTATGTGTATTCATTACAATCATTATTCATAGCAACGCTTTTTCTCAGGATAAAAACAAAGTAATTACTTTAGTAGTTCCATTTTCACCTGGTGGAAGCACCGATTTAACTTCAAGAAGCTTGGCTGATAAGATGAGGCCTTTTCTTGGTGGGACAATCGTAGTAGAGAATAAAGCTGGCGCAGGCGGCAATATTGGAGCATTTGCAGTCGCCCGTGCTAATCCCGATGGCAACACCTTACTTATGGCCACTAGTACCCATGTTACCAATATCAGCCTATACAAAAATTTACAGTATGATTTTTTACGAGATCTATCGCCGATATCTAGAGTGGCATTTATTCCAAATATGTTGGTAGTCAATAAAGAACTACCAGTAAATAATCTAAGTGAATTTGTTCAATATGTAAAAGAAAAAAAAGGACCAGTAAATTATGGATCAGCTGGTAATGGTACTTCTCAGCATTTAGCTGGCGCTTTATTTAATAGTATGGCAGATGGAAATATGGTTCATATTCCATATAAAGCAGGGGGTCCAGGCGTCATGCTTGATTTGATGAGTGGGCAGGTTCAAGCTTATTTTGCTCCTCTAGCAGAAGTGGTAACTTTTATTGATGCTGGAAAAGTAAAGGCCCTTGGAGTATCGACCAAAGAGCGTTCAAATCGCTACCCCAATGTGCAGGCTATAGCTGAGGTACTGCCTGGTTATGAAGTGGTGCTCTGGAATGGAATCATGACAACTGCAAATACCCCTGTAGAGCAGATTAATCGTGTCAATGCAGCTATCAGCAAGGCTTTACAGGATCCAGAATTACAAAAGAAATTAGCAGAACAAGGATCAACTCCGGCACCAGATTCCGTTGTAGATTTTAAGAATTTTATTAAAAAAGAGGTGGTTAAATGGTCGGAATTAGTGAAAATTTCCGGGGTTAATGTTGAATAAACAACTTTTTTTTAAGAACCCTCTCTTAGAGCGAAATGACTTAAGGCCATATCTTTCAGATGAATTATTTGAATTTAGGGAGTCAGTCCATCGATTTTTAGAAAAGAATGCTAATCCTGAATTCTTGAGAGAGTGTGATGAAAATAAATTATTTCCTCATGATCTAATTGGTGAAATGAGCAAGCAAGGATGGTTTGCAATTACCCTTCCTGAGGCATTTGGTGGAATTGGTGGCTACATGGAAATGGTTGCCATGCTGGAAATCATGGGCTACCACAGCGCTTCACTCGGACGTTACTGGAACATCAATGTGAATATGGTAGGTGGCGCCTTAGCATTGCTTGCGAACCAGATAACTAAGAATAATCTTTTGCCTCTTCTGGCAGAAGGAAAAGTTTCTTTTGCTTTTGCATTAAGTGAGAATGGCTCTGGCTCTGATGCGGCGGCTTTGACGACTTTTGCTACATATGATGGTGATACTTTTACGGTGAATGGCACCAAAATGTGGATTTCAGGAGCGCTGACAGCTGACTACATTTTGACCGCATGTAGAACTGAAAAAGGACAGGGGAAACACGAGGGCATCAGTTTGTTATTAATTCCTAGAGAGGCTTTGGGTGTGCAAGTTAACCCAATTAATTTGCTGGGTGGCCACATGATTCGGACTTGTGAGATTAATTTAGTTAATGTAAAAGTTCCTAAAATCAATTTAGTAGGAGATTTACATCTCGGCTGGAGTCAGTTAATGGGCGTTCTATCAAAAGAACGTATTGCATTAGCAGCAATTGGTACAGGAGCAGCTCAAGCGGCTGTTAATCTAGCAGGGCAATATGCCTCTGACCGCAATCAGTTCGGGCGATCATTAACCTCCTTTCAAGCAATCTCTCATAAGTTAGCGGATATGCAAACTCTTGTTGACGCTAGTCGCCTTCTCACCTTCCGCGCCGCGCGCCTTTTGCATGAGGGAATTGATTGCGTTCGAGAATCTTCCCAAGCAAAATTTTTTGCTACTGATTCATATATGAAAATCGCTACTGATGGCATGCAAATTATGGGCGCGAATGGTTATTCCATGGAATTTCCGATGCAGCGCCATTTCCGCGAGGCTAAGCTATTTCAAATCTTTGGTGGAACAAACGAAATTCAAAGAAATATTGTCGCTAAAAATCTTTTTACTTAACTTGAAAGTTGTTTGGCGATAGAGATTAACTAATAAAATGAGTTTTGTATTTCTCAAATAAAGCACCACGCTGAACTTTTCCGAGTTCAGTCAAAGGAAAATCATCAACGATAAAGATTGCCTTTGGTATTTTGTAGCTTGCTAACTCATCTTTTAAGAAACTCACTAAACTATCTTTAGTAATGAGCTTTCCAGGAGCTTGTTTTATGGCTACTACTACTGCCTCACCATACTCCTTATGCGGGATTCCAAACACAGTTGCTTTCTCAATGTTGGAAAATTTTTCTATAGCATTCTCTACCTCACGCGGGTAGACGTTATAGCCACCGCTAATAATTAAATCACTCACACGTCCGGAGATAAACAAATACCCATCCTCATCAAAGCGCCCCAAGTCTTGGGTAACTTGAAATCCTTGAAGGTATTGAGGTTGTTCATCTAAAGGCCTTTGCCAGTAGCCTTTGAAATGCATGGGTAGGCGCAAGGCAATTTGACCAACTTCATTTATGCCAAGCGTTTCTCCTAAGGGGTTAATAATTTTGATTTCTATTCCCGGTAGTGGGATGCCGGCACTACCTGCTTTTCGAGGTCCCCGCAAAGGACTCATTGAATTGCTGGTTGTTTCTGACATACCCCAACCTTCAGCAATTTCATGGCCTGCAAGCTCCTTAAACTGATGAAAAAGTTCAGGCGGTAATGCAGCAGAGGCGGCAACAAACAAGCGAATAGTGGTGCTGGCCTCTTTTAGATTCTGGCAACTCAGCATACGGCTATACATAGTAGGTACTCCAGAAAATACAGTGCATTGCGACAACCAGTTAACAGTTTCTTGAGCATTAAATTTATGTTGCAAAAAAATGGATGCCCCTGAAGCTATAACGGTGTGGAATGCCATAAAGAGACCATGAGCATGATGAAGTGGCATCACATGCAGCAGGCAATCAGACTGTGTCCAGCCCATGGCATCTCCCAGCACCTTTCCTTTAAAGCTAAACAAGCCGTGAGGCATCATGGCGCCCTTGGGTCTACCAGTTGTGCCAGAGGTAAAAATAATGGAAGCAATATCTTCGGGGATTACTGCGGGGTCGGTCTCATTCGCTGTTTCGGTAATTGAATTAATCGTGCCGCTACCGTCACTTTCGAGGGTGTAGCAAGCGGTATTTGGGAGTAATTTTTTTAGAAGTATCTGAGTATGAGAGCTACAAACTAAAGCATGAGGTTCAACATCATGAATGACAGGAGCCAGCTCACTTTCTTTGGCTTCTGGGTTAAATGGAATAAAAATGATCCCAGCCCTTAGGCAGGCTAAATAGAGGAATAAATTCCAGGGTGAACGTTCTATTGTGCAAAATAAACGATCCCCAATACCAAGGCCCGCTGATCTTAATTTTCGACTCATACTTGCGGTAATCCTGTCCATAGCACCGTAAGTCCATGCCTCACCTGTTTCAGTTTTAATAAAAGGAGCCGATAAATCCCAGTGTCTACGATATTGGGCATAAATGCTTTGTGAAATTGCCCCATCATTTTGGGATAAGGATTTATTTATCAAATTGGCCATTCTATTTTGGGAGGTATTTAGAGTTAAGATGGTGCGAATAAGCTAATTGGCATCGAGTTTTGAAGCAGTGTATAGCTTTAGTTATTCATCTTATCATCCCATTGAATGAAATTTATGGCAAAAAGACAAGTAAAAGAATTGACTCGTGATAAGTTACTACCTGCGCAACGGCAGAACTTTATCCTAGATGTTCTTTATGAGCAGCGTGCTGCCACGCTATTTCAACTGAGCGAGCGAATTGGAGCATCTTTTTCAACAGTTCGACGTGATTTGGATGAAATGGCTGAAAAAGGTCTCCTGAAGAGAACCCATGGTGGAGCTACGTTGATGGGCCCTAGGGCAGAGCACGCTGAGCCAGATGAATTCAGTGGTAAAAACACGCACCCTTTAAATAAATATACATCTACGAAAGATCGCATTCAAAAAGCAAAAAAAATGATCGCAAGAATTGCGATTTCGAGATTGCGAGATGGCGATAGCGTAATCTTTGATAGTAGCACTACCGTGTTGGAAGTTGCGCATTTAGTAGTAATTTCTAAGTTGAGAATTGTTGCAATTACAAACAATATAAAAATTGCAGAAATCTTAGCAGATGCTCCCAATGTTCGGTTAATCATGCCGGGCGGCACTAAAAGACCAGGTACTTACATGTTCACCGGGGATCCAGGCGATGTATTTTTACGTCAACTGCATGCTGATGTTGCTTTTATTGGCGCCCAAAATGCTAGTGCAGGTATTTTGACTGATAGTAGAGTGGAAAGTGCCAGTCATAAACGTTTGCTAATGGATTCAGCGGGGGCTTCTATTCTACTGATTGATTCTTATAAATTTGGTGGTCCTGGATTTTGTGAGGTTGCTGATTTAAAGAGGTTTAGTGAGGTAATTACTGATGCTGGCCTAGAAAAGTCTGAATTAGCCAGCCTTAAGAAGAGGGGTATTAATCTTTCGCTGGCGCCAGTTCGATAGTGGATGATCCCCAGAGTATTTTTTGGTAGAAATTGCAATATTTCATTGACAAATCTCTCATATACTATCAATATAAAAAGGATATAAAGTCCTAACAAGGAGCTGAGGATGAGCAAGGTTATGTCTGCTAGAGATGCGGTGGAGATGATATCTACTGGAGATACTATTGCAATAGGCGGACTCATTTCCTTAGTGACACCTGAAGCTGTGCTTCGAGCACTTGGGGATCGTTATAGAGGAACCGGCGCCCCAGGAAATTTAACGCTGATAACCCCGAATCGTCCAGGCTGGACCCCCGGAACTGGAATGGATCACTTGGGTCAGCCAGGAATGTTGCGTCGAGTATATGGCGCCACTTTTAACCGTGGTGATTCTCCAGCTTTTGTTTCTATGGCAGAAAAAGGCGAAATTGAAATTTATAGTTATCCAATGGGATGTTTATATCGATTAGTTCGCGAAACTGCCGCTGGGTCCCCTGGGTTTTTTACTCAAGTTGGTTTGAATACCTATGTTGACCCAGAGGCTATAAATGCTGGATCGCCAGCGGCAAATTCTGCCACTCCTCCATCTACTTTAGTTAGGCGTGTAGAACTAGATGGTGAACCCTATCTTTTTTATAAGGCATTTCCGATTCACGCGGCAATCATTCGTGGCACAGTTGCAGACCCCGATGGCAATATTAGTTTGGCGCAAGAGCCAGTTAGTATCGCAGTCAAGGCTATGGCAATGGCCGCTAGAAATAGTGGCGGTAAAGTCATTGCTCAGGTGAAGTACTTAACTGATCGTGGGAGTCTACATCCACGTATGGTTGAGGTACCGGGTATGTTGGTTGATGCGGTTGTTGTTGATCCACAAAGCATTCAATCCAGATTAGGCGATTATGACCCCTTACTTTCTGGCGAATATCGCAATCCAAAACTAGATTTTCCATTTTTAGATTTTGATGAGCGAAAAGTTATCGCAAGACGAGCCTTATTGGAAATGAAGCCTAATCAAGTAGTCAATCTGGGCGTCGGTATCGGGACTGGAATCCCTCCTGTTGCTCTTGAAGAGGGAGTGATAGACCAAATTATTTTTAGCTTAGAGCATGGTGCTATCGGCGGTGTTCCTGCTATAGGCACTATGAATAATTCTGGTGCATTCGGGGCGCATTACAACCCAACTTCAATCGTAGATTCAACCGAAATTTTTGATTTTTATCATGGTGGGGGTCTAGATCTAACGGTGCTCGGATTTGCAGAAGTCGATAAGCAGGGTAACGTTAATGTGGGGCACTTTTCTGGAATGATTCGTGGGCCAGGTGGCTTTCTTGATATAGCTCATCGCACGAAAATAATCTTATTCTGTGGCACGCTAACTGCGGGTGGGTTAAAAATAGAAATAAAGGATACCTCGGAACCTTCAATTCATATCATACAAGAAGGAAAGAGTAAAAAATTTATTGATCATGTTTCACAAATTAATTTTCATGGACCAACTGCTTTTGCAAAAGATCAAAAAGTACTTTATATAACCGAGCGTGGGGTTTTTCAATTACAAAAGAGTGGTTTGGTACTAATTGAAATTGCTCCAGGCATTGACTTGAACCGCGATATTAGGCGGGTAGTTGGCTTTGAGTTTTCAGTTAGCCCTAAGTTGCACACTATGAATTCAAAAATTTTTAATGCTGTTAAATTAAATTTAGGCTCACAAGCCCCATGGAAAATTTAAGTTAATCAATTTATATGACCAGTCAATTTGTTAAAAAAATTCTTGAGCGTGGCTGGGATCGTGTTGATACCGGAGGTAAACATTCTGGGTTACTAAACGCTTTATATTTAACAGGATTTCATGATTGGTTTCAGGAAAAGGTTGGAGAAGTGCTTGATGCCGAGGTGATTACCCATCCCAATCTTGCTGATAGTTCATCGCGTATAAGACCGCTAGTATTAGCAGGTCGTTTAGTGGAAGCTGAAAAGGCAAATAAAGAATTTCATCAACAACGCATGGTTGCAGGTGGCGTTACTCAACATACCACAGCAAAAAGTACGGCTGGTTGGGTGTTTGCTGATACAGCTTATATGGTGTCGCCCTCCCAGGCAATTATGGGTAATTTTGCCTTTGCCTTCAGTGAATTAAAGGGGTTTCACCGGATTCTTGCTCAAGAGGATGGGTTGCTAAGACATGTCTTCAATGCTTCGGTTCCTATTGAAGAGAGTTACATCAAAATTGATTTGTGGATTGATGGAACAGCATGGGGGCGTGCCAGTGCTTGGTGGGTTGCGGGGGTTGTAGACTCGCTGGAGGTCATACCAGAATCTGAATGGGATGCCCAATTAGTAGCCATGTATCAAAAGACAGCCCGACGATTGATTGAGTGCCAGGATCAGGGGTTTTTCCGATCTACGATTGACGATCCTTATGCGCCAGTTGACACGAGCGCTACCGTCATGATTGCCTATTCATTTGCCAAGGCATTTCAATTGGGGTTAGGTGACATAGATCAACATCATTCAGCGGTGCGGGCTTTAGAAGCAGTTTTACTGGAGCATGTTGAGTGGGATACCGGCATTTTGAGGCACCAGCAATATGGCCCGATGATAGTAAATATCCCAAGCCAGAACCCTCGCTATCTTGATGCTGGGAATGCTTATGGACAAGCTTTTCTAGCTGCTTTATTTGCGTTAATCGCAGAGGGTGTACAAGTGCGCGATCTTGAAGTGAAGGCCCTTGTGCGTTAAGTGCATTTTATCGTTATTCATTTTGCAAAGTTAGGATTGTTATGGATTTCCAAATGACCGCAGATCAAACTGCAATTCTAGAAACGACTCGACGTTTTGCGCAACAACGCATTAGACCTATGGCACGCATGTATGACCGCGAAGAACGCTTTCCAATGGATCTTTATAAAGAATTAGCATCCCTGGGATTGGTTGGAGGGGTAGTCCCTGAGGAATATGGGGGGCTTGGTTTAGATCATGTGACCTACGCACTCATTATTATGGAATTGGCGCAAGCTTGCCAAACAATGGCAGCAGCAGCCACATGGGCTAGCGGCGTTGGTGGTATTAGCGTCCTTAAATTTGGTACTGAAGAGCAAAAACAAAAGTATTTAGTCCCTCTGGCGCAAGGCGATGGGCCAGTAGCGTTTGCATTAACTGAAACGCATACTGGTTCTGATGTCGCATCTATGAAAGCAACGGCTGAGCGCAAAGGGGATCACTATATTTTGAATGGCAGCAAAATTTGGATTTCAATGATTGAGTCTTGTAAATGGATCTTAACCTTTGCTACGGTAGATAACGGCAAAGATCGCAGGGAAATAACCGCCTTTTTATTAGAGCCAGATTGGCCAGGGATAACTCGGACGCCATTCAAAAATAAAATAGGTTTTCGTCCAATGGAGACTGGAGAAATTAACATGGTTGATGTCCATGTGCCGATTTCAAACCGCTTAGGGGCAGAAGGGGAAGGTTTTAAGGTCGCTATGTCATCAGTTGAGAATGGCAGGCTTGGAGTTGCATCTCGTTGTGTTGGCATGATTAAGGCTTGCCTTGATCTATCGATTGAATACGCTCAAAATCGCTCCACATTTGGTGAGGCAATTGGTAAGCGACAGTTAATCCAATCCAAAATTACTGATATGAAAGTCGGTTATGAAACTGCACGGCTATTGGTTCTACAAACAGCTTTAGAAAAAGATCTTGGTCAACGCGCTCGTGTTGAATCCTCAATGGCCAAGATGTATGCTAGTGATGTTTTAATGAGAGCCGCAGAAGATACTATGCAAATACATGGGGCTTATAGCTGTTCAGATGAGTATGAGATAGGGAGGATTTGGCGAGACGCTAAGTTTATGCAAACCATTGAAGGTTCAAATGAAATTCATCGCACTTTGATTGCGGAATATTTACTTGGCTATCGAAATTGATTATGGAAAAACGTTTACCGCTTTCTGGGATACGCATTCTTGACCTATCAAGACAACTACCAGGACCCTGGGCGACCCAGGTATTGGCTGACTTCGGCGCCGAAGTCATTAAAATTGAAGACACCAAGTTGGGCGATAACTTTCGCTCGACAGAGCCTAAAATAAACGGGATTGCTGCCCGACATTTGCAGCTTAATCGAAATAAACGCGGCTTAGCAATCGACTTAAAAACTCCTAAAGGTAAAGAAATTTTTCTGCGATTGGCTAGCCAGTCTCATGTAGTGTTTGAGCAGTTCCGACCTGGAGTGGTGAAGCGTCTTGGGATAGATTATGAATCTATAAAAGCAGTTAATCCTAGCATCGTTTATTGCTCTTTATCAGGATTTGGACAGGAAGCCCCTTATCGCGACTTGGTTGCACATGATCCTAACTACCTTTCCCTTTCGGGTGTTTTAAGTTTGATTGGCCGTAATGGTGGCGACCCAAGCTTATCTGGACCACAATTGGCAGATGTTACCGCGGCAAATATGGTGACTATCGCTATTTTAATGGCCCTTCGTAACTCTGAGTCAACTGGACATGGTGAGTACATCGATATTTCCTTATTTGATAGCGCATTTTCACTTGCGATTACTGGATTAAGTACTTATTTAGGTGGCGGCAAGCCACCAACCAGGGGTGGAGAACGACATAACGGTAAATACCCTTGGGCTGATATTTATGGGACTCAAGATGGTAAATGGGTCACTATTGCAGCAATAGAAGACCACTTTTATAGAAATTTATGCCGTAGCCTGGACCGCGAAGATTGGCTTGAATTGCAATATGCCAACGATGATATTCAAGAACAAATTCGTGAAGAATTAAGGCTTATATTCTTAACAAAGACGCGTGATGAATGGTTTAGTCTTTTGAAGGATAAAGAGGTATGCATAGCCCCCGTGCTTGATATTGAAGAAGCCGCTAATAGTGAGCAAGTGACACAACGTGGAAACATAGTTGAACATCTTCATTCAGTTGCTGGTAAAACTCGCTTATTGCGTAGCCCGATACGGATGAAATCGGTTGATCCTGCTATCCGATTTGGCGCCCCCCTGCTAGGTGAGCATTCTATCGAAATTCTTGAGGAAATTGGTTTCGATCCCAAGGAAATTGCTAGCTATTTAAATGATGACGTTATTTTCTCACCTCAAAATAAATAACTAAAAAGGTCTGCAATGACTAATTTGCCTCTCAACTTAATTAAAGTCAAAACCGATGTACTTGTTATTGGTGGTGGTGGTGCAGCTTCAAGGGCTGCATTGTCGGCAGCGCAACAGGGAGCGAGGGTTAGGCTGGTGACTAAGGCCCCGTTGAGGACGGGCGGGAGCACTGTTCATGGCGCAAGCGAAATTATGAGCATGGGTGCTGCTGGTTTTGGAGATAAAGCAGATGGGGTTGAAATTCATTATCAAGACACCATGAGGGCCGGAAAAGGTTTTATTGATCCTAAGTTGGTACGTATTTTGGCAGAAGATGCACCCGATCGAGTTCGCGATTTGATTAATCTTGGCGTTCCTCTTGATCAGAACGAAGGTGGAGAGTTCAAGTTAATCAAAAGTGACTTTGGAAGCTATGCAAGGGCTGTTGGAGTAAAAGGGAAAACTGGTAAAGCATTCGTTACTGCGATTACTGATGAACTCATACGCCTTGGAGTTTCTATTGATGAAAATATAGCTTTGTTAGATATTATTTGTGATCGCGATGGTGTTATTAGCGGCGCACTTTGTTACGATACGGCTCTTCAGCTTTTAATTCATTACGAAGCTCCCGCAGTTATCTTAGGGACTGGCGGGGCTCATGGCGCTTTCCAGCAACAAGTTTCTACGGCAGAAATGACAGGTGATGGACAGGCAATATGTTACCGTCACGGCGCCACGCTGGTAAATATGGAGTTTCATCAGGTTGGGCCAGCCTTGATTCATCCTTATGTGCAATTATTTAGCGGCTCATGCTTTGGCCTACATCCCAAATTATTGAATAATCAATATGAAGAATTTATAGCCAAATATATTCCTAAAGATGTGGACTTGAATGCGGTAATGGATCAAAAAGTATTTCCTTTTACAACCATCAATGATTCACGTTTTATTGAGATTGCAATTACACGTGAAATTAATGCAGGTCGCGGAACTGAACGTGGTGGAGTTTATCTTTCCTTTGCTCATGTTCCACTAGAAAAAATTGCCAATGGAATGCCTAATACCTATCGCTGGATGTCCTCTCACGGTTTGAAGCCAGAGAGAGATCCGTTGGAGATGGGTCTAGCATTTCAATGCATGAATGGTGGGGTGCGGATGATGGACTCTGATGCTCAAAGTAGCATTCCTGGATTATTTGTAATTGGTGAATTGGCTGGAGGGGTGAGGGGGCCAGATAGGCCAGGCGGTAATTCTTTAGCTGAAGGGCAGGTTTTTGGGAATCGAAGTGGAATTGCCGCTGCGAAAAGAGCGGCAGTAATAAAACCAGCTGAGGCCTATACATTAGATGGGACACTCAGCTTTATTGCAGAAGCCTTACATCGAAGTGCTGATGGACAATCGGGCTCAATCCAAGAAATAGCTTCAAGCGTTCAGAAAACTATGCAGAGAGATTGTTTAATTGAAAAAAATGCAACCTCCCTGCAAGCAGCTCTCAATCATCTGAGTTCAGCCCAAAAAGAATTAGAGGAGACTATTTCTTTTACTCCAGAAAATTTAGTTAAAGGTATGAGCACTCGAAATCTAATCACTACAGGCACACTTATTTTGCATTCTTGTCTTGAGCGTAAAGAAACACGGAGTGGACACTATCGAACTGATTTTCCCAATACGTCGGATGATATGGTTTGTAGTTTTACATTAGTCAAAGCGGTCGGTGGAATTAAGTTTTCTAGGTTAACTTACTAAGTTTTCATTTTATGAGTCTCGATTATGAAAAACTCATTACTTGGCAAGAGCCTGAGGTAATTCAGAAGTACTCTATTCAAGATACCATCCTATATGGATTGAGCCTCGGTTATGGAGGTAATCCTCTAGATCAAAATCAACTTCGTTTTGTCTATGAAAAAAAACTAGAGGTTTTCCCAAGTATGGTAACGGTACTAGCTTCACCTTGGGGTTGGTTATATCGTGCCCAAGTAGGAATTAATCCGACCCTAGCAATTCATGGATTTCAAAGAATTGACTTATATAAGCCTTTGCCAGTAGCGGGAGAGGTAGCTAGCGTTCTTAAGGTTACTGGAATTGAGGATAAAGGCGCTGGACGTGGTGCAATTGTATGGTTTAAGCGAGCTCTTTATGAAACAAAATCCGGGGATTTGCTAGCCAGCATTGGTGCTTCAATGTTTTGTAGGGGCGAAGGTGGGTTTAGTACCGTGAAAAATAAAATAGTCGAGAGGCAAATTCAGGATCGACCATCTCGCCCACCTGATTATGTGAAGCATATTTCTACTTTGCTCCAAACAGCCCTCATATTTAGATTGCATGGAGACCTTAATCCGATTCATGCAGATCCTCAGTTAGCCCTACAGGCAGGGTTTGATGCCCCTATCTTACATGGCTTATGCACATATGGAATGGCTACTAGAGCTATTTTAGAGGCCTGCTGTGATTCAAATCCAAAACGATTGAAATCTGTGGAAACTTTTTTCTCTGCCCCCGTTTTTCCTGGGGAAACGATTGATTTTAGGATTTGGTTAAATCAAAATACAGTGTACTTTGAAGCGGTAGTGAGCTCTAGGGATGTCATTGTCTTAAAGGGTGGCAGTGCGGTGTTGCATCCCCTTGAGCATGGACTTAGTGCATGTCATTAAACTACCACACTTTAAAACAATGGAAGATTCAAGATATTGAGAGAGCGTATTCTGCGAAAGATACTATTTTATATGCACTAGGAATTGGGGTAGGTATAAACCCTCTGGATGAAGCGCAATTACAGTTTATTTTAGAAGATCGTCTTCGTGCTTTGCCTGCAATGTCTGTAGTACTTGCTTATCCACCTTTGTGGTATTGGGAAAAAGGAACGACTGTGAACCCAGTAAGGGTAGTGCATGCTGAGCAAGGTTACGTTATGCACCGTCCGCTACCCATTAGCGGAACAGTAGTTGGTAAAACAAGAGTCACTGCTGTAATTGATAAGGGTATAGAGGTAGGTGCCTTAATTCGCACTGAAAATAAACTGTTTGATAAGAGTGATCAAAGTTTAATTTGCACGATAACATCTGCGTCAATGGCGCGAGGTGATGGTGGCTGCGGAGGCGATCGCGATGATAAAAAAGAATACACATATCCTGAAGGCCCCCCTGATGCTCAAATCAGTATTAGCACCTTACCGCAAGCTGCGCTGATATATCGATTAAGCGGTGATCATAATCCTTTGCATGCTGATCCAGAGCATGCAATAAAAGCGGGATTTTCTCAGCCAATTCTTCATGGGCGGATGAGTTTTGGCTTGGCTAACTGGGCTTTAATCCGAACATTCTGCCCAACTCAACCTGAGCGATTAGTGGCTATGTCTGCTCGTTTTGCTAGATCTGTGATGCCTGGTGAAACATTGAATACAAAGATGTGGTGTAGGGGTAAACAGATATGGTTTCATACGGAGGCTGTTGGCAACAATCAGCCAGTTTTGACCCGAGGCGAAGCGCTTCTAGCATAAAGTAATGATCTAAATAGAAGGAGATCAATATTGAATAGGCCCATACAATTTTCCATTAAGAATCACATTGGATATGTTTGCTTGAGTCGATCAGAAAGACATAATGCTTTAAATCCCTTAATGATTCGTACTCTTGCTCAACTATGGCCAGAGATCCAGTTAAATCGCGATGTTAGGGTGG
>Ga0194059_1000418_pt1 | contig 20362 bp, 27 predicted proteins | sample SepL6211m_MetaG_FD_163426 | JGI IMG/M metagenome (GOLD analysis project Ga0194059, IMG submission 163426) | Anoxic zone freshwater microbial communities from boreal shield lake in IISD Experimental Lakes Area, Ontario, Canada - Sep2016-L626-11m | ecosystem: Environmental > Aquatic > Freshwater >... | reverse complement strand
GGGGAGGTTTTATCCTACCCGGTTTGATCTTTCAGACGAGCCTGTTCTGTGAAAAGTAGTTGGCCAGCGCAACATTGCTGGTGAGGCCGAGTTTGGCGAGCAGACGGGTGCGATGGGTGCTGACAGTCTTGACGCTCAGACCGAGTTCAAAGACAATCGCTTTGACCTGCGTACCCTGCGCCAGCATGGCTGCCACCTCCAACTCTCTTTCCGAAAGCTTTTTATGCGCTGATTCCGCTGAAAACGGCTTGATACTTATCGCTTCTGCCAGCAGCAGGGCAACCTTCGGGCTGATGTACTTTCCGCTCATCCTGATCTCCCGGATGGCGGATATCAACTCTTCTGCTGCGGTGTGTTTGGACATATAGCCCGCCGCGCCCAGTTTCAAGGTTTCAAGGGCATACTCATCCTCGCCGTAAATACTGATGATAAGCACCGGCAACTGCGGCTTTTCTTCTTTGATCTGCCTGAGGAGCTGAATCCCGCTTTTGCCATACAAGGAGATATCCACCGTCACCAGATCATACTCATGACTATGGATCAGATCCATGGCCGTATCGAATGAATCTGCTTCATCGATCACCAGATCGCTGCCGTTTATTTCATTCTGCAGCACATGTATCAGGCCCTTACGAATAAAGGGGTGATCATCAACAATGAGAAAGCGCATCTGTACCCTCCTGCCCTTTACAGGGAATAGCGAGCTTTACGCTTGTTCCCTTGCCTTTTTTGCCGGTAATCTTGAAAGTAGCCCCAAGAGAATGCGCCCGCTCACGCATCCCGATTATGCCGAACGATCTCTCTGCGGAACGCTTAGTGGTTTCGATACCTCGCCCGTCATCGTTGATTTCAAGATATACGGTTCCGTCATTGCGGGATAATACGATGTCGGCCCTGCTCGCGCCTGCATGTTTCATGGTGTTGTTGAGTGACTCCTGAACAATCCTGAAAATAGCCAGGCAGCACTCCATGTTGCTGTGGGAGCAGCAGTTATTTTTAACGGTAGACGTGCAGGGGAGGCCGGTGCGGCGCGTAAAATCCTTACAGAGCCATTCCAGGGCCGCCGGCAGACCGAGTTCATCCATAAGCGTCGGCCGCAGCGCAGTGCAAATCCGCCGGATAGATTCCACCATCTGGTCAACACCGCTCTGCATATCAAGGAGTGACTGCAAAACTGTTTTTCTGGCGCGGTGATCGTGCTTGATCTGGGTTATTGCGAATGACAGCACGGTTAAAGACTGCCCAAGTTCGTCATGAAGTTCACGGGCAATCCTGGTGCGCTCGTTTTCAATCATTTTCACAATATGATGAGCATATTCCTTCAGGTCATTTTTTTTGCTCACCAAATCGGTTACATCCTGGACTGTGCCTGCCGATCTAACCACGCGTCCCTCAAGATTGCTTATATGACGGCACTGTTCATGAACATAGCGAATTTCATGATCTGATTTTCTGATAATCCGGTGAACGATATCGTACTTGGTTCCTTCCCGGAACGATTGTTTAAAAATGCCATCAACCGACGAACGATCCTCCGGGTGTACACAATCGAGAAAAGTTTCATAGTTTGTCACTGTTCCAAGAGGATCAACGCCAAAAATCCGATAGATTTCATCAGACCAGTTCAACGTATTCATCTCTATATCCAGTTCCCAACTGCCAATATGCGCAATCCGCTGCCTTTCCGTAGGCAGATACGTCTTATCTGCATCCTTGCAGACTACAATGTTATCGCTGTTATCGACGACAGAAGCAAGGGCCAACGGGATGTGTACCGCCTCCAAAGCATCCTGTTTGAGTCGCAGTTCATCATTCTGCATCTCGAGCTCTATCCGATAAACCTGCAGTTCATGAACAAGTTTTTGCGCTTCAGCAAGTGACAATGGGCTTGAGGCCAAAACTCCATCAAGACGAGCCTTTTCCTCGGCACGCTGGCGGATACTCGGACTTGTTGTTACACGCGTTGTTCTCATGGATGTCTCTGCGTAATGGTGTGGAATGTGTTCACAGTCGTTTCATGGTAGCACCATTGACACAAAATAGGTGTAACGAAAACGTTGCGAACATACCAGTAGGATTTAATGTAACAATGGTGTAGGGAAAGGTAGTGGCGCTGTAGGTGTTGTCTTACATCGAAATATGCGATAAAAAACGAGGGGAGGGAGAAACCTGATTCCTGGTATTCCGGTAACAATGGCAAATTGAGGACTAATACGGAATTAATGGCGCAATAACTTTAAGCGGCAAGCGTTTCCATAGCAAATAAAATTTCTTTCTCAGGATAATGCTTATCATTCCTGGTCGCTACTTTATACCCCCTGACCAAGGCCGTTGCAGCGATCAGACAGTCAAGCGAGGTCAACGTAATTCCCTGTGCACGGTAACTGCGATAGAGTTCACCTCCCTTAAAAGCAATCTCAACCGTAACCGCTTCAATAACAGAGGCATCGATGAAATTGTTGGTGGAGATTTTCTCGGCATTCCGCATTCCGGCTGTCAATTCATAAACAGACAGTACACTCAAAACGGCATACCCCTCAGCCCACAAAGCAGCCATTAACGGCTGGGCGTATGGCAAACCTCTCAGGAAATCGATAGCCACATCAGTGTCAACGAGTACGCCCGGCATAGTCTCGCCCCTCCTCGGTTCTCAAGACATTCACAATATCGACACTATCTCCTTCACGCCCCTTCCAACTCCCGAAACTGTCCATCGCCCTTTGAACCTTGCGCTGACGGATGTATTCGCGAAGTGCTTCAGTAATAAGCCCGCTCACGTTTTTCGACATGGTTCGGGCTTCCTGAAGAAGATCATCCGGCAAAGTGATGGATGTTTTGACAAGATGCATAATTCCTCCTGAATAGTAGCACAGATTCATGCTACCATAAAATAGTATAAATGAATACTCCAGATAAATCACTCCAGAAAAATCAAAAATTATAACTGAGAAACCGACCGCCAAGAAACTGATTTTCAGAGCCACGGACAGAAATTAGCGGAGAGTCGGCAACCGGGGGAGCCAGGCGGTCAAAACCGGCAACCACAAATACGTACAAGGCTTTCGTCCACGGCACCAGGCCAAAGGCGTTGATTCCATAGGCGGTGATGCCGTCATCGGCCTGATAGCGTTCACTACGGCCCCCTCCCCTCGCCATACCGGTTTTAATGCGTGGCATCATAGCATCAGAATCAGCACATTCATTTTTCTGCGGTTGAACTGATGAGCGAGCCACACCAGCAAAGGTGTCATAATTCCCCAACCAATCGCCAGCAGCAGCATCCCGGTCGTTGTCGGCAATGCCTCCGTCGCTCCCAGTCTGGCTCCGCTGTAGTAGGCCAGCGGGCCGCCGACCGCGCCGAAGAGTGCCGCCAGCAGGTATCGTCCGCGCAGCCAGGCCATGGAGACATTCAGGGTGGCGGCAAAGTTCACCCAGAGGCAGATCATCCAGGGGGGGCTGATTGGGCGGGGAAACAGATGCTGCAGCGGTGTAAAGACGCCGCCCGCCACGAATACGGTGTCGAAGATCAGTCCGAGCAGGCCCGCCGCCAGCAGCAGCTTCAGTTCACCGCGCCGATTTTCCTGAAGTGCCAGATGGATCGCCAGGGTCGGTATCATAGCCAGTGGACCGAGCCAGAGCATCCCCCGTGCCGCTCCCAGCACTGTCGCAAACCAGGCCGCCTGGAAGAGTGTTACATTGATAACCTTGCGTGTCAGGTCATTCATGGACGGCTTCCATCATTCGGCCAGCGCTGTGGTGTCTTGCGCAATTTGGAAATATCATACCCCTGATTTTCCAAATCCTTCACCAGCCTCTGATAATCGACCTCCGGTATCTGCGGGGTGCGGGCCATGATCCAGACGTAGTCTCGCTTGTTGCGGCCGATGACCGTCTGACTGTAATCCTCATTTAAGTGCGTGATCAGGAATTCTGACTTGAACGGCCAGATGAACTGCATCCCCCAGGTGGAATTGTTGACCGTGTCGACGATAAAGCCGCGCGGATTGTAGCGTTTGGGCGGGCCGTCGAAGCCGCCTTTGTTGAAGGTGAAGACGGTGTCAACGCTGCCGTCCGGTTCGAGCCGATAGGTTTCGATGCCGTTGTAGGACTCTGTTTCGATGAAGGTCGGGATGCAGGCGATGACGTACCACGGTCCCATAAAGCGCGTGATATCGACCTTATCTACCGTTTTGATTGGCGGCAAAGAGGCGCTGCAGCCGGTCATAATCAGCAGGGCAATCGTCAAAAACGTATGTTTCATAGCTATGCGCTCCTGTGCAACGTATGTAGTAATGGCTCTCCGCGATATCCCGGCTTGCTGAACAACAGCTGCACCACGCCGGTAAAACGCTCGGCAAAACCTCCCTCGCAGTAGCAGAGATAAAACTCCCACATTCTGATAAAGCGGTCGTCAAAACCCATTCCCCTGACCTTTTCGAGATTGGCATGAAAGGCATTCCGCCATTCCCGCAGGGTTCGGGCATAGTGCGGGGAGAGGTCTTCGAGATTATTCAGGCGCAGGTCGGTGGAGCGCGCCACCGCGTCGGAGATGGCATGCAGTGACGGGCAGCAGCTGCCGGGGAAGATGTAACGGTTGATGAAGTCGGGGGCGTCCAGATATCGGTCATAGAGGTGATCCGGCATGGTGATGGCCTGGATCAGTGCCGCCCCGTCAGGTTTCAGGCGTTCGGCACAGGCACGGAAATAGGTCGGCAGATGACGGTGGCCGACCGCTTCGATCATTTCGATTGAGACGAGTCGGTCGAAATTACCGGTCAGGTCGCGGTAGTCCTGCTGCAGCAGGGTGATCTGATTGCCAAGACCTTCTGCTGCGATTCGCTCCGCTGAATAGTCATGCTGCTGCCGTGAGATGGTGGTTGTAGTGACGTGGCAACCGAAGTGCTGAGCCGCGTGGATGGCAAAACCGCCCCAGCCGGTACCTATCTCCAGCACCTGCATACCGGGAGTCAGCCCGAGTTTACGGCAGATGCGGTCGAATTTTGCTGTCGACGCCTCCTCCAGCGTACTGTCATCCCGTTCAAAAATACCGCAGGAATAGGCCATGGTTGGGTCGAGAAACAGCCGGTAAAAATCGTTACCCAGGTCGTAGTGAGCGGCAATATTTCTGCGGCTGCCGCTGCGGGTATTGTCGTTGAGACGGTGCAGAAGACGTCGCAATGGGCCGGATATACGCGCCAGGCCCCCTTCAAGCTCCTGCTGAGCCTCCTGATTGCGCACCATGATCCGGATCAGTGAGGTCAGGTCACTGCAGCTCCAGAGGCCGTCCATAGAGGCCTCGCCGGCGGCAATGGTGCCGCCAAAGGCAACCCGCCGATAAAAATCGGGGTGTGTGACGCGTACAGTCGCGCTCAAACGTGCATCCGGATCGCCGAATTCCCGGCGCTGGTCGCAATCTACCAGAATAATACGCCCCTCCCTGACAGCTGAAAGGGCTTTCAGCACCAGATTCCGTGCAATTTTATGCAGTATTCCAGACGGTGGAAACGCTCCCTCGCAGCAGGTACCGTAGATCTGTTCATGGTCGTTCATGGGTGGTAGTGTCCTTTTCGTATGTCAAGCGTTTCCGGGTGCGGGCAGAAGGGCACCCCTTTCATTTTCAGGCGCAGCGCCTGCCAGTAGATGGCGGCGACAACCTTGGCGGTCATGAACGGCCAGCGCAGCAGAACCCCGGCCAGATTGCCGCCGGTCAACTGATGCTGCCGCATGTTCAGCGAGGCATGGAAGACTTCCTTGTCCTGATGGGTGCTGGTCATGTGGACTGCCAATTGTTGTTCCGGGGCCGTGAAGCGCCAGTCATATGAGATATCCATCGGCATGTAGGGTGATACGTGAAACTCCTTGTCCAGGCGGAAGAGATGCCATTCCCCGTCACGAAGGCTGGTACGGGCATCAAAGGCGCGCAGGTATTCCTCGCCCCAGGGGGTGTTGTGAATCTCGACCAGGAAGGCCTCCAGCGTATGGCCGTCTTCGGCGAAGCAGTAGTAGATGCTGATCGGGTTAAAACAGTACCCCAGGTAGCGCAGGTGGGTCAATAGCCGAATCGGCCCGGCGGGGCGGAAACCGAGTTGCCGCCCGACCTCATCCCGCACCACTTGATCGAGCGGCAGTGAGGACGCATGAAAGTAATCCGAACGTCGAAAACTGGCCCAGTTCGGCCGTTCCAGCGACCAGAACAAGCGACCCGCAAAGATGGTTTCAAGTTCTGCCAGGTCGAGATAGAGGAAAAACAGGCTGTAGCGGAACGCATTGCCGACCGGTGTCAGGCGCTGATGCCCCACATGGCCTGTATAGATCCGGCTCTGCATGATTATAACTCCCCCCAACCCCCTCTTATCTTAAGAGGGGGAGCTTAAAAAACACCACTACTGCTTATTTTCGCGTCCCTCCCCTTACGTAAGGGGAGGACAGGTGGGGTTACGGTGTCCTATTTTCAACGCCAAACATTCAAGAACACCATCCATCTGACTCAATACCTCATTATTCCAAAACCGAACCACCACGATACCATGATTATTCAAAAAATCAGTACGCTCAGCATCATATTCTTTTCCCTCGGGTAGATTATGCTGTCCACCATCCAGCTCAATTGCCATTTTTTTGTCGGGACAGTAAAAATCAAGAATATAGTGGCCAACGCTGTACTGACGAAAGAACTTCATTCCCAGAAACTGTTTGTTGCGGATTTTTGCCCAGAACGCCTTTTCGGCGTCAGTTTGATTACGGCGAAATTCCCTTCGCCTGCTTTTCAAGATGGGATCGTTCTTTAAAAAGCTCAAAACATGAAGCTCATAACTCCCCCGACCCCTCTTATCTTAAGAGGGGGGCTTAGAGACAAAGGCAAAATCAAATTCCCAAACACCACCACTGCAACATCTTCGCGTCCCTCCCCTTAAACTAAGGGGAGGACAGGTGGGGTTACGCCTTACAGCCCCTTCCCGAACTGCCGACAGACCGCCAGGGCACTTTTGACGCCGTCTTCATGAAAGCCCCAGCTCCAGTAGGCGCCGCAATAGGAGGTGCGGTTGACACCGCTGATCCCGTCGCGGCGTTTCTGTGCTTGGAAGGCAGCGGTCGAGTAGACCGGGTGGTGATAGGTCAGGCGACGGATGACCTTGTCTGCGGCAATAGCCTCCGGGCTGTTGAGAGTCACGCAGAACTCCACCGGCGCGCTGATCGTCTGCAGCAGGTTCATCCAGTAGGTCAGTACCACACTATCCTGCTGCGTGCGCGGGAGCAGGCAGTTCCAGCTGGCGCGAGCCTTGGGGATCGACGGCAGCAGCCGGCTGTCAGTGTGCAGCACCGTGTCGTTTTTTTGATAGGGGATGGCGCCCAACAGCTCGCGTTCCGCATCGGACGGGTCGGCCAGCAGCGCCAGCGCCTGGTCGCTGTGGCACGCCAACACCACATGGTCGAACTCCTCAGGCTCACCGCCGCGCGGGGTGACAATGACCCGGTCGCTCAAGCGCTGCACCAGTTCCACCGGTGTAGATAAACGGATCCGTTCGCGGAAGGGATCTGTCAGTGGCGCAACATACTGGCGGGAACCACCGGTGACTACCCGCCAGGTGGGCTGGTCCACCACGTTGAGCATGCCGTGGTTGGTGAAAAACTGCACGAAGGCCGCCGCCGGGAAGGTTAGAAATTGAGCCGGATCGGCTGACCAGACCGCCGCCCCCATGGGGATCAGGAATTTCTCGATGAACATCTTCGAATAGCCGTGGGCGCGGAGATAATCGCCCAGAGTGAGACTGAGATCACTGCTGCCGTACAACTCCGCCGAGGAGCGGCTGAAACGGAATATTTCCACCAGCATCCGCCAAAAAGGAAAGCTGAACAGGTTTTTACGCTGGGCAAAGAGCGTATCCAGATTGGTGGCGCAGTATTGCAATCCGGACGACTCGCAGACAGCTGAGAAACTCATCACGCTCGGTTGCGATGGTACGGCAAGACGATCCAACAGCTTGATGAAGTTGGGATAGGTGCGCTCGTTGAAGACGATGAAACCGGTATCCACCGCATAGCTGGTACCGTCATGGGTCACATCCAGCGTGTTGGTGTGCCCCCCCGGATAGTCGTTGGCCTCGAACAGGGTGATTTCATGCTCGCCGCACAGCAGGTGCGCCGTCGTCAATCCGGATATGCCGCCGCCGATGATTGCTATCTTCATAATTCACCATTCATTTATTGCAGCAACCGCGACACCAGCGCGGCAAAAAGGGTTGTCACCCCGCACAGGAAACAGCCCCAGCAGATATCGACCCAGACCATCCTGACCGGCCAGCGCTCCAGCGTGGCCATGTTGGTCATGTCATAGACGCCGTACATCACCAGTCCGAACAGTGCGCCCCATCCAAGAGATGAAGCAGCCATATGAGCCGGATCGACCCGAGGTAGCGAGAACAGGACAACCCCCAGAGGGATCAGCAGGTACACCAGCCCTGCAGCCCAGTAGACCGGGATGATGGAGGCACCCCGGATCCTGGCATAGGGACCGAGCTCTTTTATATAAAAACCCTGCATCAGTTTGGCCAGCCAGAGGTAATCGAGCAGCAGGGTAAACGGCAGACAGAGCAGGTAGATTTTGAGGGTGTGCAGCATGTCAGGCTCCTCCCTTTGGCGGCAGCGGGAAAAAGGCGCTGGTGCGGCGCTTGTATTCCTGGAAATCAGCGCGATCCTCATACGGTTTTTCCAGCATCGGGATGCCGGATACTTTCAGGATCAGGAATGTGATAGTCAGCGGGCCAATGATTGTCATCCAGCCGCCCGGCAGTGCCAGAGCCATCAGCCAGATCCCCCACCAGAGGGTCACCTCGCCGAAGTAGTTGGGGTGGCGGGTATAGCGCCACAGTCCGGATGTCATCAGTTTACCCTTTTTAGTCGGATCGCGGACAAATTTCAGCAGTTGCCAGTCTCCGACCGCCTCAAAACCGAAGCCGTACAGCCAGACCGCGAAACCGAGTAGATCGAGCCACCCAAGGGGTGCTGGCGGTGCCTGGTTGACAAAGACCACCGGCACGGCCACCAACAGTAGCAAAATGCCCTGCAGCATGAAAACCTGCAGAAAGGAGCGCAGCACGAACCACCTGCCCCACTCCTCGCGCCACTTCCGGTAGCGCGGATCTTCACCACGGCCACGGTTGCGGGTGTGGATATGCAGGGCCAGGCGGAGTCCCCAGATCAGCACCAGAGTTGATATCAGCAGGCCGCGCGATGGATAGACATTACCAGCCAGCAGCGAAACCGCCGCTGCCAGATTGAAACCCAGTCCCCAGGCCACATCGGCGATATCGTTGCGCCCGCTCATTTGTGCTGCGATAAACCAACCGGTCATGTACACGCTTATGCTGACCGCGGTAATCAGTAAAACATATATCACTTTCGACCCCTTTTCAATTGTTGTGCCTGGCGATATATTCTGCCACAGCAAACTTTCGCAGGCATCCTTTGTAATTCATGAAGCGGATTTTGCCGAAAACCGGACGTTCCCCCCAGGCCCGGTCATGCACGCCTCCGATACTCCAGGCGATTCCTGCATACCCGTTGGGGTCACGGCCGTCCAGCTGATAGCGGTCGTTCAGCATGATAGCTGTTGCCATGGCATCTTCGGGCGACGGTGACCACTCGAGAATCTTCTTGGCCCAATACATCCGCAGATAGCCATGCATCGTTCCCGTGGCAACCATCGCCAGTTGAGCAGCATTCCAGAGCGGGTCGTGTGTCTGTGACGTTTCCAGCTGTTCCGGGGTATAGAGGTACTCGCGCAGGTCGTGACGATGTTCGGAAATCGTACGCTGCGCCCAATCAGGGAATCCTTCCACGCGGTCATAGCTGCTGTTGTAGAGACAGAAATTGTCGGCCAGTTCCCGTCGCACGATCAACTCCTCCAGAAATGCTTCGCTGGAAGGTGAAGTGTTCAACTGACGCAGCACTTCCAGAGCAACCCGCTGCGCAGAAAGCTGCCCGAAGTGCAGCCAGGGAGATAACCCGGACTGCCCATGGCGGCAGGGATCGTTGCGCTCTGTTTCGTACAAAGCCAGACCGTTGTTGATGAAGTGATCCAGTCGTGCTCTCCCCCCCTGTTCCCCGGGGGTAAGCCCGCTGATCTCTGCCACGGATCGGTCAACCGTTATGCCGGACAGGGTCGCCTCAACATCGAACTCCTTGACCGGTGACAGCCAGGGAAACGGATGTTTGACAACGGGTGGGAAATCATCAAGAAAATCAGAAAGCAGGCGATTGATTTTCGGCCGGAGGGTGTAGGCGCCGAACTCCTGTTTGCTTGAAGCGACCCGGCAGGGCACAATATTATGGGCATCGACTTCGATGCAGGGAACCGGGACGCTCCGCGCCACCTGATCATGCCAGCTGCGCTTGATGCGAAGTGGATCAAAATCTGTTACCAGCAGGCCGACGTTGTGCTGCCGTATGAAGCGACACATTTCATCGGGCGGGTTGCCGCGCAGCAGGATAAATGGGATGCCAAGTTCATGTAGTCGACCGGCAACGTGGCTCAGGCCGCGCAGCATGAAACCGAACTGGCGCAGGGTCGCACCAAGAAAAGAATCTGCCAGGGTAAAGACAACCGCCAGAGGTGTCTGCCGTGCCAGCGCCAGGCTCTGGGCATGGAGCAGTGCCCAGTTGTCGGCGACACGCTGGTCGCGGCCCATCCAGTAGACCACCGCTCCATCAGGTGGGACCGCAATCTGGTTACGGTGATTGATGCGCAGCGGATTAACAGTCATAGGCGCTCAATCATTCCCCGCAGATCATCCTCAATTGTTTCAGTCTGGCCATCGATGGTTGTAACGGTACATTCGTAAAGATTCATGACGCTCCTGGCATGGGTGAAACTACTGCCGCAATTTCCGCTTGAATGGCCTGATAGTCCACTAGTTGTCCAAACCACACATCAACCGTACTGTTGCATGACAGGCTGACAATGCCTCCGAGTACCGCGCCGCGATGCGCGTTTTCGCCACCCAGATTGGTGTTGGCCAGCAGGGCCGCTTTGGGGTCTTTCCGGTATTTGAACGCCAGGTACAAAAGGCTGGGCCAGGAATCACTGATATAGCATGCGGTGGAATACCTGCCACCGACGATCTCCCGGTCTGACCGGGTGCGCTCCACCAGGCGCGCAAGATCGATACCCACGGTTGTCCGGGCTGCCGCCAGCAGATACCGGTCAGGTGGCTCATCTTCCTTGCGCAGGAGCAGGCCGGCAATAAGAGCGACATACCCGTCACAGATACGGCCGAGGGCCTCATCCGGATGGGTAAGAAAGAGATGCTCTCTGCAGGTCGCCTGCACCGTGGTCAGTGCAGTCCCGCGCAACAGATCGTTGATGGCCAGCGGTCCGATGGTTACCAATCCGCCCATGGATGGGGTGTCATGGGTATGGGCGCCGCACTGATGGGGGGGCTTTCCGGCGACGAGGTTGGCAAAGAAGCCGCGGTGATATGATTCGGCGTAGGTGTCCCGGTGCCGGGGCGGATCGGCAGTCATGAACTCGATGTAGGATTGCAGAAAGTGGTCGCGGCTGTAGCAGCCGTCGTTGGCGATGATGGAACGCAGCAGCACACGCGCACAGTGGGCGTTGAGGGTGTTGTCGCCCGCCTGCATGCCATGGTGATAGTGCCGGTTGGCCTGGCCCCACAGCTGCTGCCGGCCTTTAAGAATCACGGTGCCGATGATCTCCGGGGAGTCGGACATGCCCTGGGCCTGACCCGACCTTCCACCACTCCGGGTGGAATGAAGCGACATGATCGATGAAGGGTGGAATTCCGGCGCAGCTTCAAGCTTATTGATACCACCGGGAAAGGCGCGCTCAATATCGGCGGTGTCATAGTACCAGTGCACCGGCATCGCCAGGGAGTCACCGACAAAGAGTGAGGCAAGGGCAGCTGATGCACGTTGCAGGGGTATGGATGACACAGGAGAGTGGCTTGATTGCGTTGGTTCCATGGGAGTTCCTTTCATCTTCCCCTGAAAAACAGGAAGGCATGGCTGACCCTCGATTATTCCTGCTTTATTAGGTTCAATTCCTCTAGTTTTTTTCTTAGGTTATGAATTCGCCTGCGATTTACCCCAAGATCAAAAATTGCGATCATTGAAGATGATCTGACAGAAATAGTGTTCTCGCCCGGATGAAGCAACAGTTCAAGATTGTCAACAAATCCGAAGACAAGGCTTTTGCATTTGGCATGAATATAATTGTCACTGGACTCGACTATTTCTGTACGAGGAATAGTTGAAACGACCTCTTTGATTACCGGCCACCCGACTTCACGGGGAACCAGCAGTTCAAGTTGTGACGTACGGTTATACAAAACCGATGTCGTACTTGAAACACAGTTCGGCAAAGGGGAACAACCTTCCAACGACAAGGTGTTGTCGACAGACGTTGTCAAATGTTTGCCCGAGCATCCGGAAATCATTACTAAGCCAATAGCAACAGCTATCATGTTCAACTGGTGGTATTTCATTCATATCCTCTTTAGAAATAAAAAGTTGGGAATTCCAGGTTTCTGGCTCTTGACGGGCGTTTCACGCAACAGTTCCACCGCTCAATAGCGGTCGGTTGGCTCATGCTGTAAAGTGAAATTCCATGACGTTCTGAAAACGGGTCACCAGATAGATGCTCGCTATCTGCACCCGGAACAGGGCACAACCGGGTGACGCCGTGAACCCGGCCAGGTGCGGGTGGCGATCAAGGAATATGGCCAGTCCGGTCGCCAGCTCAGTCCCGCTGACTTCTTCGGCACTACCGATGACCGTGGCGGCCGCCGCCCGGCTGAAATCGGTTACCTGGTTACTGCGGTTGTCAATCAGGAGTGAAACATGCTGATTGACAGACAGATTGGCCCATTTACGGGTGGCCCGGAGTGTGGCGAAATAAAGCCGGTGCAGGTCAGTAGTAATGGCTATAGCCACGAGGCTGACATAGGGTCCACTGCCGGAGTCAGTGGCCAGTACGGCGAGAGGTTGGCCGGTGCAGAGTTCCCTGAGAATAGTAGTGTTTTCTGCGGTGTTGTTCATGGACGGTGCAGCTCCTCTTCCAGAATGCTCCTGATCCTTCCTGCCGCCAGCCGGCAGACCGCCAAGTACGGGGCCGCCGGCAGGGGCACCTCGAAGATCACCTGGCAGTGGTCAGCTCCGAGCAACTCCACCCGGTGGCCTGTCGCCTGAATGCCGGCGACCTCCCAGGGCCAACGGTGTCCGACAACAAAGGGTCAGTATTACATCCCACCAGTCACCGGGGCCAAGGCCACGTTGTCACCGTTGCGGAGCACTGTTCCTGCAGCAACGATGCTGCTATTGACGAAGACTATCTTGATCTCCTCCCGAGGCAGGCCCAATTGCTCGATAAGATCGCTGACCGTCGCCCCCTCGGTCAGTTCATGCGGGGTGCTCTCCTTGTAGTCGCAGACTTGCTCCTTGGCGAGTTGTGCAAAGCATTTGAGGTTTACTTTCATGATGTTACTCCTTTTCCGGGGAGATTTCGCTCACCCCTTTTTGTTCCTGCAAGACGATCCAATTACTGCGGCCATAAAAATTTCTGTTATGTTTCTAGTACACTGGAACATTTAAATCTAACCCCCCTCAGTCCCCCCTTACCTAAGGGGGGAAGCTTTGAAGTCTCCCCTTAGATAAGGGGAGATTTAGAGGGGTTAATTACGGAAATGCACGTAACTATAAGTTTTACACAGCACTAGCATATACCAGTACGTAATGGTTTGCACGCATGCTTTCCCCGCAGCAAAGCGTCAATACCCTCTGACGGTTGCCAGCGTCTCAACTGAAGCAGCAGATAAACGGCCATGGCGATATTGCCCAGGGCCATGATCAGGATGAACCAGAGGGCGCCCTTTGCTGCTGACTGCTCGCGCCAGGCCACCCAGAGCCAGAAAAAGAGGAAGCCGCAGTAGGCATCGGCCAAGGTAGCGCGGAACCAGAGGTCTGGCCACAACTGGCGGGTGGCAGTGATCAGATCCTGCTGCAGCGAGGCAGTGATCGTGACGTACAGCATAATGGCCAGCACAGCAAGGCAGACGGCGGTCAGGAAGGTTTTCATCTCAGCGTCCTTTCAGGAGATCACGTTTTAACCTGTCGTCGATGGAATCCCGTCCCAGCCAGATACCGAAATAGGCGGCGGCGAAATCGGCACCTTCGATGACCGTCAGCGGAGTGCCGTTCAGTGCCAGTTCTGTGCCCCGACCGGGCAGATAGGTCAAGGCATAGCGGTCCCCCGGTTTGACATCCCGGTACATTGCATTGATTCGGTCAATGCGGCTGCGCAGTTTTGCCAGCTCGGCCGGTGTCTGGTTGAGTTGCAGAGTCGGTTCAGCCCCTTTGCCGAAATCAGTCCCTTTGATCGACACCAGATAATTGATCTCGAGACGCTTGGGAACATCGGCAAGCACGTTTTCCGGAGTAACACCCTCAGGCAGATAGAGCGCTGCCACATAGGCTTTGATAAATTTCAGGTAGCGTAACAGGGCGGCATTGTGCAGCGGCACCGGGGTGCCGCCGATGGTGACGCTGTCGGCAAAGGTAACATTTTCAACCGTCAGAGCGTAAGCGCGCGAAGATTGCATGTTGAGTGACGTCAGGATGATTGCGAAAAAGATCATGGGGGAAATTACTATTCGTGATTTCATACAACCTCCTCGGTAATACTTCATGACAGTTATATCAGATTACGCTATAAATTAAAACAGTGCTATAAGCTCTTTTTGCATGCATTAGGGTTGGGCAAGGAAGTCACCAATAAAAACAGTAACCGGAAGAGCTTTGCAGCCAATTCAGTAAAGCCGAGGGGAAACCATGAGTGTAATGATTGATCTGATGGAGGGCGGCCTGCTGCCGGATGCAATTATCCGGCGCGGGATCAGACGAATGCTGCGGAAGCGTCTGCAGGATGAGTATCACGGCGATACTGAGGTCGAACGCTGTCGGCAGCGTGAATTCTTTGCCAATCTGCGGAGCAGTCCAGTGGCGATCGAAACGGACGCGGCTAATGACCAGCACTACGAGCTCCCTCCGGCATTTTTCGCTCAAGTGCTGGGGCCGCGGCGCAAATACAGCAGCTGTCTCTATCCGATCGGCGTCACCGGTATCGCCGCTGCCGAAGAGGCCATGCTGGCTGAAACCTGCCGCAGGGCCTGTCTTGCCGATAGTATGGACATTCTCGAGCTCGGCTGCGGCTGGGGGTCGCTGACGCTCTGGATGGCTGAACAATATCCGCATGCCCGCATCACGGCGGTTTCCAACTCCGCCCCTCAGCGCGAATACATACAATCGGTCTGCCGCGAAAAGAGTTTCACCAATGTGCAGATTATTACCGCCGACATGAATGCTTTTGAGATTACAGAAACTTTCGACCGGGTTGTCTCGGTTGAGATGTTCGAGCATATGCGTAACTATGCCGAACTGTTACGACGGATTTCCGGTTGGCTGAAGCCGGACGGTCGATTGTTCGTGCACATCTTCTGTCACCGTGAGCTGGCCTATTTCTTCGAGACTGAAGGTGAAGACAACTGGATGGGGCGCTATTTCTTCACCGGCGGCATCATGCCATCCGATCACCTGCTGTTCTACTTCAACGACCACCTGCTGGTGGAAGATCACTGGCGGGTCAATGGCCGCCATTACCAGCAGACCAGTGAAGACTGGCTGACATTGCAGGATGCCCATCGTGACGAGATCATACCGATCCTGCAGGAAGTTTACGGTAGCGAAGCAGATATCTGGTTCCAGCGCTGGAGGGTCTTTTTCATGGCTTGTGCCGAGCTGTTCGGCTATAATAACGGCAATGAGTGGTTCGTCGGGCAATATCTGCTCAGGAAGGTTTCAAGTTGACCGGAACGATTTTTTTGTACAAAGGAGCAGGAAATGAATCTGATAAGAAGGACCACTGCCGCACTATTACTGCTGTTCACAGGAGCGACCACTGCCATGGCAACGGAAGAAGCACCTTACACTGTTATTAAAACTGAGGATATTTTCGAGTTGCGCGAGTACGCACCTCAGGTACTCGCCGAAATAATTGTTGACGGAGACATTGAAGGCGCCGGTAACAAGGCGTTCAGGCCGCTTTTTCGCTACATCTCCGGGGACAATAAGTCACGCGACAAAATTGCTATGACGGCTCCTGTTTCGCAGGAACAGAAGGGGGAGAAAATAGCCATGACCGCCCCGGTCAGTCAGCAGAGTGTACAGGGAAAGTGGGCCGTCAGTTTCATGATGCCGGCTTCATACACCATGGAAACCGTGCCGGTTCCCGATGATCCAAACATCAAGCTGCGGCTGGTTCCTGCCCGGCGGGTGGTTGCCGTTCGCTATTCCGGTTTCTGGAGCGAAGAGAAATATCTGCTCAACAAAGAAAAACTGGAAAAATGGGTCAAAGATAACCGCTTTACCGTTAGCGGAGAGCCGGTCTGGGCCCGTTACAATGCTCCTTTTACGCCGTGGTTCATGCGTCGCAACGAAATTCTGATTCCGGTAACGACAGGTGATAAGTAATTCAGCCGGGGAGGATACCACGCTGGCGGTGATTAAAACTCCGTATGGACCGGACAGGCGGAGATAGCACCTGCCGGACAGAAGGTTGGCGACTCCAGCCCCGAAGATGTGGGAGCGGAATACGTTTCAACCCTGGACATAAAGGGCTTCAATAACCACCCGTAACGTAATATTCAGATTACTTAAACCAGTATCATCCATCACAATGTGTCGCAATGTTCCGGGCCAAGCTCTCGATATGGCGATCATCGGTACCGCAGCAGCCCCCCAAAATCTTCATGCCGATTTCTCCGTGAAATGCCGCGACGCTCTTGCCGAATATTTCCGGATCCTCTTCAACCAGCTCTGTACTTGCATCAAGCTCTTCAGGGCTGAGGGCAGCAGTGTTGGCCAGCAGGCCAATTATCCTCTCTCTCACCAGAGCGGAAGAATTGGTTTCATGCAGTACGGCCCGTTTAAAAACCGAGGCATGGGTACAGTTGATCAGATAGGCCAGAGGACACGGCGTAACAGTTGTGTCGATAGCGTCAATCGCCGTGTGCAGTGGTGTTCCATCAAGCAACGTTCCTTCGGGGCGGGCGACAAAACTGATCAGGTACGGCAGGCCGGTTGCCGCTTGAGCGCGAGCCAATCCAATAGCCTCGCTCAGAGCCGGAAGGGTGGATGCCAGCAGGAAGTCTGCACCGGCTGTCGCGAGAGCCTCCGCCTGCCACGCATGAAATGTCGCGGCCTCACGTTCAGTCAGAGCCTCTTTTGGCTTGTAGGCATCGCCCCGGCAGCTCATCAATCCGCAGATGGCCACCTTACGGGCATAATCACCGTAGGTATCGCGCAGTTCGGCCAAAAAGCGGAAGTTGTCTCCGTTAAGATCGCGGCCGGCAAGCCCTGCCGCAGCAATGCGCTCCTTGCCTGCCCGCCATGTCGGAGTGGAGAGGAGAAGCGGCAGGTTATGGCGCTGACCGATGTCCAGGTATTGGCGACAGATGGATTCCAGAGCGGATCGCCCCGCTTCCTGATATATCAGGGCCGAATTGACGACGTACTCATCAAGCAGAACGCCAGCAGAGCGCCGTAAGCGCTCTATGACTGCTCCCTCACCAAGAATCACCGGAAACTCCGCTAACAGCTCCTGTAGTGATACTCTCTCAGATGTTGTCATATCACCTCAGCATTCATGATATCACCCCGTTGAATTCCGAATGGCCCGCTCATTGAGCGGGGTGGAGACGGTCCTTATCTTCGGTATAAGTGTCGATGCCAGTGTTCCCATGCGCTCCTTGCCCAACTCTTCCAAGGCTGCGCGGACTCGCTCTGAATCTGCAATAAGAGCCGCGACGTCGACCCACAGGCATACATCAGAGACACGCTTCAGGTACGCCACGCCACTTGCAAGAAGGCTGACCGCTCCGCCATAGTTGCCGTTTTGCCAATGAAGCATTGCCACTGCTACCTGAAGAGTCCCCTGAAGAAAGTCTCGCATCTCTCCAGTCTCACCAAGCCACAACTCTTCAATTGTCTCATGGCAGTCGTACCACTCGCTGCGGTTAAATTGGCGTATAGCCGCGAGCATCTGTCCCGGCGGAGATTCTTCGCATGTGAGCATAGACGTATAATACCTGTTTGCAATGCAGCAAGGGAAAATTGAATTTTACGCAAAAAAAATGTCATCCCTGATAGCCGTTATCGGTATCGGGGATGACAAGTCAATAGTAACAACCGTTGTAAAGTAAAACTAGCCGAGTGTGTTTACCAGCTTTGTCAGACGGGACACATTGCGGGAAGCAGTTGAACTGTGAATGACTCCCTTTGTCGCTGTCGCATCAATAACAGGAATAGCAATCTTAAGAGCAGCTACGGCAGCATCCTTGTCTTTCGCTTCAACCGCTTCACGGACACGCTTGATATATGTTTTCAGCGTCGATGAGACATGACGATTACGCGCGGTTTTCTTTATAGTCTGTTTAATCCTCTTGATTGCCGACTTATGATGAGCCAAACTGCACCTCCAAATATTCTCTTTTAAGTAAGTAACAAAATTGAATCTGTCATCTAGCACTATCCCGTAAGCCATGTCAAGAAAATTGTCGTTTCAAACCAGGGCAATTAATACCTGCATAACGGCCGGAATCCGGAACTAATCATCCTTCCTGATTCGCACTACCTGACTGACACCCTCCATGACTTCAATTTCATGGTCATTCAGAGTTCCGGTGTCACCAATAACACCAATGATGGTGCGGTTGGCACCTGTTGACTGATGTATGTCAAAATCGCGGGTAATGAGATATTCCTTTATAGAATCAAGTGCCGTTTCTGCAGCATGCGTCTTCATAATAATCAACATGATATGCGCTCTCCTTAAACTTCTTCTTTGTGTGACATGATCCGTTCCAGGCGCCGGGATTCGTCGACAACACGCTCAAACATCCTGACGATCGCCTCATTGTCGAGCGGCCCGGGGTTATCATCCTTCATGCGGTTAAAAATCCGTTTCTCACGCGCCGGATCAAAGACCGGAAGATTAAGCTCTTTTTTGGCATGGCCGATTTCAAGAGCCAACCGGGCACGCTCATTGAAAATACGCAGCAACACATCATCAAGAAGATCAATCCGCTTGCGAATTTCGTTGATATCCACGGTTACTTCTCCCTTTAAAACTGTTTCTTAATAAAACTGTCTTTTTTGCCATGCGTATCATCAAGGAACGGATAATCGAGGTTATAATGCAACCCTCTTGATTCCTTACGCTGTTGTGCACAGGTAATAATCAATTCTGCAACAGTTGCGATATTACGCAGCTCAATCAGGTCTGATGTGACGTTAAAGTTCCAGTAATATTCATCTATTTCTCCCTGAATCAACTTTATACGACTCATGGCCCGTGCCAGGCGTTTATCAGACCGGACAATACCAACGTAATTCCACATTGTTCTGCGGATTTCATCCCAGTTCTGGGAAACCACCACCATTTCATCACTGTTCGTAGCGGTGCCGGAATCCCACGCCGGTATTTTTCGATGGTCACTTGAAAGAGAGGGCATTGCCTTACTTGCATGACGGAATGCCCGACCTGCATACACAGCAGCTTCGAGGAGCGAGTTGCTGGCCAGGCGGTTGGCACCGTGCAGACCGGTAAATGCAGTCTCACCAATAGCATAAAGCCCGGGAATGTCTGTCTCAGCATCAAAATTAACCGCTATTCCACCACAGAGATAATGGGCAGCAGGAACAACCGGAAGCCATTCTTTGGTCATATCCAGGCCAAAATCCATACAGGTCTGGTATATGTTGGGAAAACGATTACGGACGACGTCAGCAGGTTCGTGAGTTATGTCAAGGAAGGCACAGTCGTCGCCGCTGGTCTTCATCTCGTTATCTATAGCACGGGCAACAATATCCCGCGGCGCCAGATCTTTCAGCTTATGATATTTTTCCATGAACGCAGTACCATCGCGACGGCGCAGGATTGCGCCCTCACCACGAACCGCTTCAGAAATAAGGAACGATTTTGCCAGTGGATGAAACAATGTAGTGGGGTGAAACTGCATGAATTCCATATTGGCAATTGTGGCTCCGGCGCGATACGCCATGGCGACACCGTCTCCTGAAGCGACATCGGGGTTACAGGTATACAGATACACCTTGCCGGCACCACCACTGGCCAGAAGTGTGGTTTTAGAGCTGAAGGTCACTACCGTATCACTTGAAATATCAAGCACATACGCTCCAAGACAGCGATTCTGCTCCAGTTGGCGCAGTTTTATCTTCACAGAGGTAATCAGGTCAATGGCGATATGATTTTCATAAATGGTAATATTGG
>Ga0194059_1000410_pt1 | contig 20594 bp, 21 predicted proteins | sample SepL6211m_MetaG_FD_163426 | JGI IMG/M metagenome (GOLD analysis project Ga0194059, IMG submission 163426) | Anoxic zone freshwater microbial communities from boreal shield lake in IISD Experimental Lakes Area, Ontario, Canada - Sep2016-L626-11m | ecosystem: Environmental > Aquatic > Freshwater >... | reverse complement strand
GTGCTTGGCGACTACGCAACGTTTCGATGAGTGCATAGAAGCGCAGATCGTCGCGGTGCGTGGGAGTGAGGCGGCCGGTTTTCAAGTCGATGATGACTTTGCGTCCAGGCCCACCAAGCACTAAGTCCATTCGCGACGTAAACAACACAGCTCCACCGAATAATGAATACGACGCTGAGTATTCGACCATGGGGCGCCACTGTGGTTTGACTGGTGGAAAGCATTCAAGGAAATTCGAAACAGCTCCGACAACTGCACCGCGTAATTCAGCAAGTTCGTGTGCGGGCAACGAGATTATGAAATCAGATGCGCTCTCGCGTGGGTTTTCCGCAACGCTTGTAATGGCTGCATCAACAATTTCAGAGGGAATAATTGGTCCGCGCCAGTTCAATAACAGTTCAATGCCTTTATGGGCAATGGTGCCGCGCACCGTATTGATGTTCCATGCAAATTGAGCTTGTCTATTTAGTACGTGGTACTTCTCGCATCCGTGAACAGTTGCAATGTGGTGCTTGTTTACACGTAACGGATCTTCTGGTGTGAATAAATCTTTAATGGGAGCAAGCGCGTCAACAAGTTGTTCTTCGATTGATTCAACAATGTCGATAGATAACGGTTCCCAATCAGTGGGAACGCCAAGTGCCGAAATGACGGTCTGTTGCAACGGGTTAAGTTCTGTATCCACGACGCAGTAACGATAGGTCGCGGGAGTGTCGCAGTCGGGGAGAGCGTGCCACACCCCTTTGGCAAGATGTCTGCATGAGTCCATCGGCCACCACAAAGTTCACGGCAGCAGCCAGGGTGCTAGCCCAACGTGCAGCCGAACTTGATCTGGTGGTGCCGGGGTTTCGCAGCCCTCCTCGCATTGTGGGCGTCAATCGCAGCATCAGGCGCTCGCGCGATAGTGAAGGTGGTGTCGTCGCTGTGCGCTTGTCTGACAGGCCATTTACGGCAGCTGTTGGCGACATGATCGAAGGTGTCATCTTTATCAACCGACTTGAACCCCCTGAAGCTGACAGAGCCCGCACCCAGTTATGGCGCACCATGTTGCAGTTCACGGTAGAAATTTCAAACGAAGTGTCGAATTCTCCTCATGTCGTACGCCACGACCACGCCACAACGCGCGTAGCCTAAATACGTTCTTGCCCGGATGGCGGAACAGGCAGACGCAGGGGGCTTAAACCCCCCGGAGGGCAACCTCTTGCGGGTTCGATTCCCGCTCCGGGCACCATAAGAAACGGGAGTTTCCAGAGCGTTGTCGTGCACTTGTGTAATAGCCTTACCCAGTGAATAGAGATATCTGTGAGTTGTCTCAATCGTGGATGGATTAGTCAAATGGTTCGTCGCAAACATGCGTGACTTGTTACCAGTTGACAAAGAAATAGTGCATCGATTTATTCGACAACCAGTCACAGTTATCTCCGTGGTTTTGGTGGTCATCCTCAGTGCGGGTGTCCATATTCGTGCACTTCACGACGTTGTTATCCATGTAGCTGGCACGGTGCAAGCAGGATCGCTGAACGAAGTTCTCATTCGCACACCATTTTCTTCGTTCTTTCCTGACGAACACCTTCTCGCCATCGGCGCAGTCCTTCAAGTATTTTTTTTTGTCGGAATCGCCGAAGCAGTTCTCGGTTGGCGCCGAGTCGTTGTGATTGGGCTGGGCACACAATATGCCATCAATATTTTCATGCACACTTCTATGCACGGTCATATGGCTCAAGTTTTTGGAATTGTAAGACACGACTTCACCGCGATTGATAGCGGTCCATCTGCGATCGTCATTGCACTGATGCTTGCGACGGCAATCGAAATGCGTTACCGCTTTCTCGCTGTATTGGTGAGTTCTATCATGCTAGCCGCGATGGTTATTAGTCCTCGTTTATCGGGTGTAGAGCACTCTTTAGCTCTCATGCTCGGACTCGTCCTTTGGTGGCTCACGCATGATTTATATCGGCGCAGTCAATTTGTGACAAATCCTCCGCAGCGCTCGGCAACGCGTGTCCTTCTTCGACGTCGACTCATTCGCCGACTTATTTCTGGCCTTGTTGTGTTAGTTGGCTTTTCGGTCGCGATTGTAACTGTTGTCTTTCCTCACAGTCATCAAGTTGAACGGTATGTGGGCTGGTCACTAGGTTGGCGACATGCAGCAGTAGGCGTTGCCGCTGCGGCCGGAGTTGGACTCATCATCATGGGTACTGGTCTTGCGCGCGGATTACGACGTGCATGGGCAGCAACAGTGATTCTCCTTGCCTGTATTGGACTCACTCACACAACGAGATCGTCAAGTCCTGAATTGACCGCCTATGCGTTACTTGCTCTCACGTTTGTTCTGAGCGCCGGAGGAAGTTTTGGAGCTCGATCAATTGTGGATCCTCTCCGCATTGCCTTAGCCAGGCTTGTCACCAACTTGCTTGCGCTTTTTGTTACTGCGTTTGTTGCTGCAGAAGCCATTTTTCACCTCACACATCAACACATCTCCACGTCAGGCACCACTGATTTTGTTTTTGATGCTCTATTTGGGTGGCCAAATACCGGGTCACACGCTCGAACAAATGGTTTCTTTCACGCAGCACTATTTGGCTCGGCGGCAATGGTGGGGTTGTGGGCCTTAAGTTCCATCCTCAAGCCATCGCTTGGTGTTCTGGTCGTCAGTCGTCAACGCCGCACTGAGGAGACTCGGGCTAAACATATTTTGATGGAGTCAGGCTCAGGCACGCTTGATTATTTTGCATTGCGCGATGACAAGTTGTGGTTCTTTTGGCAGGACACGCTCATTGCATACACAGTTCGCTTTGGTGTATGTGTGGTGTCGCCTGATCCGGTTGGCCCACATTCGCAAACACAAGAGGCCTGGCATCACTTCAGAAAGTTCGTTGACACGCAGGGCTGGATTATCTGCATTCTCGGAGCGAATACTCAATGGAAGGACTTTTATCTATCCCAGGGCATGTCATCTATTTACGCGGGTGACGAAGGAATCGTAGAGTCAACTAAATTCACTGTGGCTGGTCGCTCAAACAAAGGAATTCGCCAGGCTGCCACCAGAGTTGAGCGTTATGGATACACAGTTCAGTTTGTTGACCCTCTGCGCATCTCGCCAGAATTGAAAGAGGGCGTTCTTGATTTGCTCTCCACAAGTCGTCGCGGTGGTGTGGAACGGGGATTCTCAATGACATTGGGGCGTATTTTTGATCCACGAGACACTGGAATGTTGATGGCTGTGTGTTGCAATGATGCTGGCAAGCCGGTGGCGTTCTGTCAGTACGCGCCGTGCCGAGAGATTGATGGGTGGTCGCTTGACTTGATGCGTCGAGACATGGGAGAGCACCCAAATGGTCTTCTTGATTTCATCATCGTGAAAACTATTAATTATGTTCGCACCACAAGTGGAGGTGGGCTTGGCCTGAACTTTGCCACCATGCGGGGAGTGCTGGCGACTGAGCGAGGTAATGGACCAATTCAGCGAATCCAACGTGTCGTGCTGCGACGTTTGTCTGAAGATATGCAAATCGAGTCGCTCTGGAAATTCAACGAAAAATTCAATCCGCGTTGGCTGGAACGATTTGTCGTGCTCGATGGGTGGGAAAATATTTTCTACGTCGGTCTTGCTATAGCCAGTGCAGAAAGTCTGTGGGAACTTCCAATAATTGGTCGATGGCTCTCACCAAAAACTTCGCGCGTTATTGATGCACAAGAAACTCTCGCGCATCGATAACGCACAGGAGTTTCTTAGGCGACGGTTGCTGTCTGCCATGCACTCCAAGATGACTTTGGAGAAGTTGAACGAACTCGGAACTTGATGGTCTTGCCGGCTGAGCCTTTGAGTTTCAACGAAGTGGTAGTCATCTTGTGATATTTGGTAACACCCTTATAGACATCTTCAATCTCAAATGACTTTGCGGTTGATCCGCTCACGGTGAATGTGATGACTCCACCCATCGATGATTCGGTGACTACTGGTACTACCGAGGTGGACTTTGTTGTCGTATTGGTCATAGGAGCAATGGTTGTTTTTGGCACGGTGGTCCCGGGTGCAATGGTGGTGGTCGGTGAAGCGCTGGGCATTGACTTGGCACCCACTTGGGAGATTCCAAGTACAGAGGTTACGAGGACTAATCCAACTGAGGTAATGATTTTTTTCACTGTGGTCTTTCTACAAACTCCGCTGTTTGACGAAGATCATGGTTTTATCCTTAACACAGAAATTTCAACTGTTGTTGTCATGTCCGAGGACTCTCATGACAACAACTTTTCATTGTGAATTGATACCAACATGATGATATTTGTCTGCAACCCTTATGAAATATGGCGGGTAATCCCCGTACAATAACTGGCGACCTGGTTCTCGTTGTTGCAATTTTGCTCGTAGCACCAGTTCTTCGGAGGCACAATGCGTATTGAACGAATCAGAGTGGTGCGTGTTCCCCTTGTCCTTGTCTCGCCGTTGCGCACGTCTGATGGGGCGCATCAATCACGGTCGGCGGTATTGGTAGAGATCACAGACTCAGATGGTTATGTCGGTTGGGGTGAAAATGTGGCGCCCGCAGGTGTTGCCTATGTTGGTGAAAGTGCTGAAGCTTCGTATGCAGCAATGACGCAGCTACTGATTCCTGAACTGGTGAAACACGACGTTGCGGTAGCCGATTTATTTGCTGACGGGTGGTGGGGAATAGATGGTCACCACTTCGCAAAGCATGCGCTCGAGTCAGCGTTGTGGGATGTGCATGCACGTCGTCAAGAAAAGTCGTTGGCTGAGGTCCTGGGGGCAGTGGAAACTGAGATAGAAGTTGGCGTCGTTGTCGGCATGCACGATTCCGTTGATGATGTAGTCGCTGAAGTGATGATGCGAGTGGATGAGGGCTACGCGCGGGTCAAAGTAAAGATTTCGCCAGGTCGTGATGTTGAAGTGCTGTCGGCTGTGCGTGAAGCCGTGGGTGTTGAATATGCATTACAAGCCGACGCCAACGGTGCGTATGGTGCCGACGATATTGATCTGTTGTGTTCTCTCGACAAATTCGCTTTGCAATTTATAGAGCAACCGTTTGCAGCAGATGATCTTGATTCGCATGCCGAACTTTTACATCGATCTGCGACGTCAGTGTGTCTTGATGAATCAGTGAACACCATGAGTCAATTATTGAACGCGCTAGATCGTGGAGCATGTGATGTTGTCAACATCAAACCATCCCGAGTTGGTGGCATTCGAGACGCAATTGCCATGCATGATGTTCTTGTTGATCGCGGCATTGATGCGTGGGTCGGCGGCATGCTCGAATCCGGAATTGGTCGTGCTTCGTGTCTTGCACTTGCTGCCATGCCGGGTTTCACACTGACTCCCGACTTGTCGGCGTCTGCCCGTTACTTCGCCTCAGATATCACTCGGCCTTTTGAGCTTCACGACGGCATGCTGCAGGTGCCCACGGGTCTCGGAATTGGTGTTGAGCCGTTGGCAGAGGTGCTTGCCGGCAACGACGTTGTAATTGAAACGCTGTTTCAGCACTAATTCGTGGCACGATTTCACCCATGAGTTCTTCCGACACTTTCAATCAAGCAGCGATGCTTGCTGACCTTGATGCATTGGTGTCATGCGAATCTCCGTCTCGTGACATTGAACGTTTGCAAGCTCACGCTCAGTTGGTCTCAGGCCTGATGGAGCGCATGTTGGGCTCTGCACCAACATTGATTGGTTCACCAGTCGGCCCGCACATTCACTGGCGTGGCGGCAATGATCCGAAGGTTCTTATTTTGGGACACCACGACACTGTGCATCCGGCTGGCACGTTGGCCCGGTTGCCCTTTGCTGTGCGCGATGGAATTGCTACAGGTCCAGGCGTCTTCGACATGAAGGCAGGCATTGTGCAAGCAATTTATGCAGTTGCCTCTTTAGGAGATTCGTCGCATGTGGAGATCTTGTTGAGTGCCGATGAAGAAATTGGTTCGCACGCATCACGGGCGCTTCTTGAAGAACGTGCAATTGCATGCGGTTCTGTATTGGTGCTTGAACCAAGTGCTGATGGCGGGGCACTAAAGATTGGTCGCAAAGGCACGGGCACCATCACGCTTTCCATTGAAGGCCGTGCATCACATGCAGGGCTTGAGCCTGAAAAAGGCATTAACTCGTTGGTGGAACTAGCAACCTTGATTCCACAAATCATTGCAATTGCAGATGAGTCGATGGGTACAACTGTGACACCAACGCTTGCGTCTGCCGGTACAGCAGACAATGTGGTGCCAGCTCTCACCACATGCGCAGTTGATGTGCGTGTTGCGGTGCCAAGCGAGAAGCCACGAGTGGAAGCAGCCTTTGCTGCATTGCGATTGCAGCACCCTGAAGCTCGTCTTGTGATCTCCGGTCAGATTGGTCGGCCACCATTGCACGAATCAGCAGCAGCTGGTTTGTTTCCCATAGCGACCGCAGTGGCAACACGCATTGGTATCAGCGCGCTTGACGGCGTTGTTGTTGGCGGTGGCTCAGACGGCAACTTCACGGCTGCTGTTGGTGTTGAAACGCTTGACGGCTTAGGCGCAGTCGGTGGTGGCGCACATGGCGACACCGAACACGTCGTGGTTGCAACGATGCCGCAACGTGCAGCGTTGTTAGCTGGCTTGTGTCAGGAATTGTCTTCGATGGCTAAGAGGCCACCGCTTGGCAACGTGCCTGCACCGCGATAAACCTGCAACTTTGCACGGCTGTCATCGATATCAAGATTTCGCATGGTGAGTTGACCAATACGGTCAAGCGGACCAAACGCTGAATCTTCGACGCGTTCCATGCTGAGGCGGTCAGGCGCGTATGTGAGGTTCGGACTTGTGGTGTCAAGAATGCTGTAGTCATCACCACGACGAAGCCGCACAGTGACTTCGCCAGTGATTGCAGTGCCCACCCAACGCATGAGTGGTTCGCGCAACATCAGTGATTGCGGATCAAACCAACGACCTTCGTACAACAAACGACCAAGACGACGCCCCATGGTGCGGTAGTTCTCAAGTGTTGCTTCGTTATGAATACCGGTAGCGAGGCGCTCGTATGCAATATGCAGCAATGCAAGCCCAGGTGATTCGTAAATACCACGGCTCTTTGCTTCAATGATGCGGTTTTCAATTTGGTCGCTCATACCAAGACCATGACGGCCACCAATGGCGTTGGCTTCTAAGACGAGATCAACTTGTGACTTGAATTCTTTGCCGTTGATAGCAACGGGGAAACCTTCATGAAAACGAATTGATACAACTTCTGATGCAATCGCGATGCTTTCGTCCCAATGGGCAACACCCATGATTGGTTCGACAAGTTCCATACCGTTGTTGAGTTCTTCCAACAGTTTCGCTTCGTGTGTCGCGCCCCAAATATTTGAGTCTGTTGAATAGGCTTTTTCTTTCGACGCTTTGTACGGCAGTTTGCGAGCGGTGAGAAACTCACTCATCTCAGTACGGCCACCCATCTCGTCAACAAAGGTGGGGTCGAGCCATGGCTTGTAAATACGTAGCGCAGGGTTCACCATGAGGCCGTAGCGATAGAAACGCTCGATGTCGTTGCCCTTGTACGTGCTGCCGTCACCCCAGATGTCGACAGAGTCTTGGCGCATCGCGCGAACGAGCAAAGTTCCGGTTACTGCACGACCCAACGGGGTGGTGTTGAAATAGGTCTTGCCTGCTGTGGTGATGTGGAATGCACCGCACTGCAAAGCAATGAGGCCTTCATGAACAAGTTCTTCGCGGCAATCAACGAGGCGTGCAATTTCAGCGCCGTATTCTTTTGCTCTGCCAGGAATTCCAGAGAGATCAGTTTCATCTGGTTGTCCGAGGTCTGCTGTGTAGGCACATGGGATGGCACCTTTTTCACGCATCCATGCAACGGCAGCTGATGTATCTAGGCCACCAGAAAATGCAATGCCGACGCGTTCGCCAGCGGGGAGGGTGGTAAGTACCTTTGACATTCCCTTAACGGTACTGGCGCATGACCACCACTACAGCGATGGATTCCATCAAGGCAGCGACACCAATGACTACAACAGCAATGGAGATGGCAGGGTTTGACGCCATTTCTGCAATTCCTGTTCCGATTAGTGCAAGTGAGCAGACCCAACTGGCTGTTGTCATATGGCGCGGGGCCCGCAACGTGGCCAAGAGAGGAATGACAACAAGGGCAAGTGGAATCGTGATGAAAAACGGTGATGCAGGCGCCGATGATGGCCCGAGCCACCAAATGGGTCGTCCAATGGTGCGGCTTGAGATAGCGACTGCGAGCAATGATCCGAATACGCCTGCCCACGTAATGGTGGTAACGGTTCGCCAGCCATCGCTCGGAAGCACTTCAAGTGGTGTTGGGGGAGTAGCGAAATCCATACTGCCACCGTACTCAGCCTGCCCCTGTGGGATGTGACACCAAGAGATAGCCTGCATCAGTATGGAAAAGTCGCCATTCAGCAAGTTGTCGATCTTTTTCCCCATGTGGAATGAAGAGTCGTATATCGAGCGTGCAATAGATGCCGCGCGCGAAGAGTGCGAAGATCTCATGGCGCAAGGTGACATTGCTGATTACGAAATGATCGTTATCGACGATGCGTCGACTGACTCAACATATGAAATCGCCCAACGTTTGGCTTCACAAGATCCCCGCGTGAAAGTGGTACACCACCCCGAGAATCGCAAACTCGGTGGTTCTATGAAGTCTGGGTATGCGGCAGCTACTGGCGACTTAGTTTTGTACACCGATGCAGACTTGCCGTTTGACATGCATGACGTTCATAAAGCAATGCGACTGCTGCGTTATTACAACGCAGACGTTGTCAGCGCATATCGATTTGATCGTACCGGCGAAGGATATGTGCGTACGGTGTATTCGTTCTTCTACAACATCATGGTTCGTGTGTTGTTCGGCATTCGTATGCGTGATATTAACTTTGCTTTCAAGTTGTGCCGTACCCATATTTTTGATCATGTCGAGCTGAAGAGCGAGGGGTCATTCATTGATGCCGAACTGGTGGTGAAGGCTCAGAAGTTTGGCTACTCAGTTATTCAATTCGGGGTTGACTATTTCCCCCGTACTCGTGGGGTGTCGACGCTGTCGTCTCCCTCGGTGATCGTGAAGATCTTGAAGGAAGCGCGCCAGCTTCGCCGTGAAATTCGGGGCATTTCGCCCGTTGTGTAGACCGAAGGCTGACGCGTCGCCTCTGTTGGTAGCGTTTCAGTGCTGTGTCAGAACCACTTGAACCCGAAATTGCGATGCCTGCGCACCAGTCGTGGTGGGTGAGATGGCGTCAAGCAATCATCACATCAGTTGTTTTTGTGACTGTCGGGGCAGGTGTTGCGGTTGTTCATAACAATCAAAGTCCGGTAACCACCACCACAACAGCGGTCACAACACCAGGCTTTTGTCCTGCTGATGCGCCAATCACTTGTTACACGTTGTCACGCACCATCAAAGATGGAATGAAAGGCGCAGATGTGCGTCGCTTGCAGCAACGGTTAAAAGATCTGCATTTTGATCCGGGCCGTATTGATGGCGTGTACGGCGGAGACACAATGATGGCAGTGTGGGCTTTTCAAGCTCTTGTACAAAAAATGACACGTGACACATTGGTTGATTTTGTGACTCCCGTTTTGTGGGATTCAATGCGTGGCGACGTCACCATTACTCCGCGTCGCCAACCTGGAACTCCCAATCATGTCGAGGTGTATTTACCCGAACAGGTCATGGCAGTTTTTAAGGGCCAGCAACTTCTTCTTGTGTCTCATATTTCTACTGGCACTGGTCAGAAGTGGTGTGAAGAAGTAACGATTGACCCAGGCGAAGAGGGCAATAAGGGCGGCGTGCCAATTAAAGACGGCGTTTGCGGAGAAGCAATAACTCCTGGTGGTATTTACTATTTCTATAACCGCAAACTTGGACAACGCGAAAGCAAGTTGGGCACCATGTGGAACCCGGTGTATTTCAACTTCGGTATTGCTATTCACGGCGCAATGATGGTGCCGAAGGAACCCGCATCACACGGATGCGTGCGCATTCCTATCTTTGTTTCGAATTACTTTCCTGCACTGGTGCAATACAACGACCGTGTGTATGTGTTTGACGGCGTGAAAGAGCCAGAAGATTACGGATCTATTGCTCCGCCATGGGATAAAAAGGATCCGAACTACACAACGACGACATCAACCTCTACGACGTCGTCAACTCTTCCAGTCGCGACTGTTCCGGTCGTAACTACTGTTGTGCCGAAGGCAACTGTGCCGAAAACTACCGTTCCCTCAGTAGTTGTGACCACCGTGACGTCAACTGTTCCTTCTTAGGAAGCAATTGCAACGGTGACGTTGCATTGAAATACTTCAGCCAAAAGAGCAACACGTTGTTGTGTGGCATACAGGTTGAGATCTAGATCTTCGTTCTTCTCGCTTTCAATGAGGAGATGAAGCGATTTGTTTTTTTGAGAGACAGAAACTGAGGTTGTTCGCCCGTCATGCGTGCGATCGAGTCCAATTGCGATGCGCAACATTCCAGACAGCATCCGAACCGTGTGTTGGTCATCTTCTGACAGTGCGGCAAATGCTGCATGTTGAAGTTTCGGCTCGCTTTTCCTGTGGTAACGAGCAATTTGAGCGATGAGCTCAATCTCGTGGTCTGTGAACCCAACAAGATCTGCGTTACGCACGATGTAATAGGTGTGCAAATGGTGCCGCGCATGTGAAACGACAAGTCCCACATTGGCCAGAACGGCCGCGGCTTCTAAATACAAACGGTGATGAGGATCTAGTTCGTATGAATGAGACAACTCATCAAAGAGAACGCATGATAGGCGTGACACGTTGAGGCTGTGGGTTGGGTCATCGTCACATCGCTCGGCCAATTTGCGGGCACTATGAATAGCCACATTGTGTAGGTCGTTGTTGACCTCTGGGTCTAGTCGTTGTGCAGCATCTAGCAACACGCCTTCGCGCAGTGCATAGTCGCAATACATAAATGAAGTAATCGCGAAAGACTCAGCCAAAGTCTCGAGAATTAACGCCCCCGCCAAAATGATGTCGACACGATCTGCATCGAGCCCATCCAACTGCGAGCGCTCATCAAGGGTGGACATAGCAATCATTCTCGTTACCTGATGGAGTTCGTCTGAAGTGAAGGTGACGCCATTCAGCGAGCGCGGAGACTCCTCATGTGTCAACATCCAACACATTCTCGCGAGTGTTTCACCGGTACCTGAAGAAACGATTGCCACGTCATGACCAAGTTTGCGAACTTCTCGTTTTACTGGTTCCACAGTGGATGCAATAAATTTTGAGCACGACGGCACAGACGCCGGGTGTGTTGAACCATTTGGAAAGAAACGATTCGACAATCGCACGGCACCAATTTTGAAACTGCGAACAAAAAGTTCGTCTGTGTGATCAAAGGTGACGACTTCTGTTGAGCCACCGCCGATGTCAATGAGGAGCGACCGCTTGTCGGACAGGGGGAGGGCCTGTAAGACGCCTAAATGAATGAGGCGGGCTTCCTCAACACCCGAGATGACCTCGATATCAATTCCAGCTTCGTTGGCAACGCGGTCGACAAAGTCTGCAGAGTTCGTGGCTTCGCGAACGGCGCTAGTTGCAACTGCAAAGACACTTGCTCGGTGCGCATCAGCGACACGCCGCATATGTCGCAATGCTTCGATGCCTCGTTCCATTGCCTCGGGGCTCAACATTTTCATGTCGCCGCCGCCTTCGCCTAGGCGCGTATTGTCTTTTTCGCGAGCAATGACCTCGAAGCCAGAATCATTAACTTTTGCGACAACCATATGAATGCTGTTGGTGCCGATGTCTATGGCGGCAATGATGCGTGTCGAAAAGATCATGATGTGACAATGGTCCAGACGGCAAAACTGATCTTCATGAATGTCACCGTAGTAGCGTAACTGGAATGTCAAACGCACTACCAAACGTTCTTACTGACCTTATTCCTATGCCTCGCATCATTGAAAAATCAGTGGCACGAGACATCACGCTCGTCGTTGGCGGAGCACTGTTCACCGCTCTATGTGCTCAGATAGTTATTCATCTTGGTTTTACGCCCGTGCCTATCACTGGTCAAACTTTTGCGGTACTCGCAGTAGGCGGCGCACTTGGTTCACGCCGTGCGATTGCTAGCCAGGCGCTGTATTGGCTACTCGGCGCAATTGGCTTGCCCTTCTATGCAGGTGCATCAGGCGGCTGGAGCCGTGCAACCGGATCAACACTTGGTTACTTCGTTGGCTTCGTTGCTGCCGCTGGCATTGTTGGCTGGTACGCCGATCATCGCAATGACCGCAACTTCGTGATGTCGTTGTCGGCAATGGCATTAAGTACGGCAGTTATCTACTTCTTTGGTGCCATCTGGTTGGCACATTCGATTGGTGTTCCGGTTGCAACTGGTGACACAAATGCCATCTCTCTCGGAGTTGCGCCTTTCCTTGCAGGCGATGCAGTGAAATTGGTTCTGGCAGCACTGGTCAGCCCACTTGGCTGGGCCATGTATTACTCACGGCCACGCTAAACCTCTAGCGATAATTTTGGGTCATACTTGGTTATGGCTGATCAATCAATGAACAAGACCGCTGTGGTCAGCCGTAAGCGTGGTCGCCCAGCAGACACAGATTCGACTGATACCCGCGACCGCATTGTTGTGTGTGCGCGCGAACGATTTGCTGCAGAGGGATTCGAAGGAACGACCAATCGAGAGATTGCCGAGACAGCTCAAGTATCGAGTGCGGCGCTGTATCACTACTTTCCATCAAAGGTAGATATCTACATTGCAGTGTGTGATTCCATCACTGAAATTTTCGTGGATGTTTTCGCACGCGTGAAGGCATCTGAAACAACTCTTGAGGGTCGGCTTGTTGCGCTATTTTCCGAAGTCAGAACTCTCGGAGCGAGCGCGCCATCAACGGTCGGATTTATCACTGGGATTTCAGCTGTAGTGCAAAAGCACCCCGAGGTGTCGAAAGGCACCGATGTCTTCGGTAAGGAATTTGGTCGAAACATTATTGACCTCATTGCGAGTGCAGAAGAGACCGATCGAATTTTGCAGGGCACAACCGTTCAGTCATTTGCCGATCTTGTGTCCTCTGTTCTGGCCGGATTGGGCAGAATGAGTGCTCGAGGAGACCAATCACGCCATGTTGCAGTGGCTGCTGCCTTCTTAAGACTGATTCATACTGCTGCACAGAAGTAAGTTGGCGTCATGGACGCTGAGGTATTTCATTCGCTGAAGAACCTGACCCAGGGTGTCGCACCGCTTGCTGACTTGTTTCACGCAGATCCGGCGCGTAGTGACTGGTTGACAGTCGATGCCTGTGGAATCCATGCGGACTTCTCCCGTCAACGCATCAATAAGACCCTGTATGAAGCACTGCTTCACGCAGCTGACGTTGCGGATATTCACGGTTCATTTAAAAAGATGATGGCTGGTGACATTATGAATGCCACTGAAGATCGCGTGGTTGGCCACATGGCATTGCGTGCGCCAGCAACGTCGTCGCCATTGGCTCAGCAGGCCGCGGGACAATTGAAGCGTGCACAGCATCTAGCTGATGGCATTCGTTCGGGCGCCGTGAATGGCGCAACTGGGAAACCATTTGCCACGATTATCAATATTGGAATCGGCGGAAGCGATCTTGGGCCAGCAATGGCCACACGTGCGTTGCGTCGATTTGCAAACGGACCTGTTGTGAAGTTTGTTTCTAATATTGATGCAGCAGATCTTGATGAAGCGTTGCGCGACGCACAGCCCGAGTCCACGTTGTTTGTCGTTTCATCAAAGACCTTCACCACTCTTGAAACAATGCACAATGCAGAACATGCACGCAATTGGATACAGGCAAGCATCCCGGATTGGTCGCAGCATTTCGTGGCAGCAACCGCACATGCAGAGGCGGCTCTGAACTGGGGTATACAGAAAGATCATTGCCTTGAATTCTTTGATTGGGTTGGCGGAAGATTTTCACTGTCGTCTGTGATTGGTTTTCCGATGATGTGCGCAATTGGGGGAGACCAATTCAGTGAATTCCTCGCAGGAATGGCCGAGATGGATAATCATGTTGTTACTGCACCTGCCAATGTCAATGTTCCGATGATGCATGCACTGATCTGGTGGATGAATAGTGCTCTCCACTCCTTCTCGACCGTTGCTGTTATTCCGTACAGCCATGACTTGTCGCGTCTGTCTGCGTATCTCCAACAGCTTGTTATGGAGAGCAATGGAAAATCCGTAGGGACTGACGGTCGTTCAGTTCTCGGTGGCACAAGCCCAGTGGTGTGGGGCGAAGCAGGAACGAATGGACAGCATGCTTTCTTTCAAATGTTGCATCAAGGAACACAAATTGTCCCTGTTGAATTTGTAACAACAGCATCGTCTCTTGGCACTGATGATGAGGCTCATGATTTATTGTTCGCGAATGTGATTGCTCAATCTGAAGCATTGGCTGCTGGTCGAGTTCATGCTGAACCGCACAAGACGTTTGAAGGAAATCGACCAAGCAGTGTTCTGGTTCTTGATGAACTCAACCCACGAGGGCTTGGCTCTCTCATCGCCATGTATGAACATTCGGCAGTGATTCAGGGATGGCTCATGGGGGTCAATAGTTTTGATCAGTGGGGCGTAGAACTTGGCAAAGTATTGGCAGTTGACGCTGCTTCTGCGATTGCCATTGGCTCTCACACTGACTCGAAAACTATGACACACCCCTTGCTGAATTGGTATATATCAATTCGAAAAAAACTGCCACGCAACCAATAATAAAGGGGATAACCTGCCTGCAATGGCAAGTGCATCTTCGAAGCCCATCATCAATTCAGCGGAACGGATGTTGAATCTCGTCGCATTGCTGACAGAGTCAAATCGTCCATTGACATTGGAAGATATTGGCAACTACATGGAGAATCAGTATCCAGTAAAAGCTGAAGCTCGTCGTACAGCATTCGAGCGCGATAAAAAATCACTACGCAAATTGGGTGTCCCCATCACCATGCAAGTGCTTGGCGGAAATGACGCCGGCAAGACTGCCTATTCAATTGATCGTGCAGAATACAAACTGATTAACTTCGATCTCACAGAAGACGAACTCTCTGCTTTGCAGCAAGCCGCAGCGCTTGTGCAGATCGATACGCAGTGGGGAAAGCAAGCTGTTCAGTGGCTTGGTGGCGATATTGATGAGTCGCCGTCGCACACTGTTGCTCACGTTGATGCTCGTTCCCAGGAACTGCCACAGTTGTGGTCTGCAATTTCAAAAAGTTGCCAAATTTCATTCCCGTATCATGGTCGCGTTCGAACGGTGCATCCGTACGGCCTCATCTCACGTAGCGGGTTCTGGTATCTCGTTGCTTTTGATACGGAGCGTCAAGCACAAGTGACCTATCGAGTCGACCGTTTTGAAGCCGCAGCCACAATTGGTGCGCCAGAGTCGTTTGTTCGGCCTGCAGGTTTCGATCTTGCAACTGCTTTTGAACGTGATGCAAAGGCATTCCTTGGTGTTGATGCCGAAGTAGCGCGCGTGCGACTTGACCGGCGCATCGCTCCAGGTGTGGTGCGCGAACTTGGCGACGATGCCATCGTTGCCACGCGCAGTGATGGTTCAGTTGAGGTTGAAGTGCCATGTGGCAATCGGGTGGCTTTTCGCTCGTGGTTGTACGCAATGGTTGATCGAGCCGAAGTTTTGAAACCCGATTCATTGCGCAATGAAATTATGGCCGACCTGGTACGTCTTACAGGAGGTGCATCATGAGTTCAAAGCGTGGTCCTCGCTCATCAGAAGTACGCGTCAGTGGTTTACTGCGCATGTTGCCATGGTTGATGAAACAAGAGCGTGTCTCTGTGGCAAAGATGGCAAAGCAGTTTTCAATGTCAGAGTCTGATCTCATTGAAGATCTCGAAATGGCTGCAATGTGTGGTGTCCCGCCGTACACCCCTTTTGAACTTACCGATGTTTATATCGACGATGGTTACATCAATGTCGGTGCCAACAAGCGATTTGAGCGCAGTTTGGAATTGACTTCCTCAGAGGCATTTGGCCTTAGCCTCATGGCTACTGCTGCACGAGAATTGCCGGGATTCACTCGTGGTAAAGACTTAAAGAGCGCCATGAAGAAATTACGCAAGGTCTTGGGCGACGACTTGGTTGATGTTGATATTGAATCACCTGCATTTCTGGCTGCCGTCACGGATGCTGCAACCACTGGCCAACGTTTACGAATTTCGTATTGGACTCCAGCTCGCAATGAAGAATCAGAACGCACAATTACTGTTCGCACAGTCTTTGTTGACCGTGGACATTGGTACATTCGCGCCGATGATGATGCATCAAACGACAGTCGTCATTTCCGCGTCGATCGCATCCGCTCTGTTTCGCCTCTCGACGAATTCGTTACGGTCTCTGAAGCCACAGCTCAAGTTCCCGTGTGGTTTGCTGACGCTTCAGGAAGCGTGGTGGTGACTGCCGAAGTTGCCGCTTCTGCCGCATGGGTAGTGGAAACGTATCCCTGCACAGTGCGCGAAGAACGTCCAGATGGTTCGTACGTAATTGAGATTGTGTCAAACAGTGAACATTGGCTTGGGCGATTGCTTCTTCGTGCAGGTGGCGCAATCACTGTGGTGGCACCAGCCGAGATGGCTGCGGTGCAGGCTCGTACTGCTAACGCTGTGCTGGCGAGTTACCGCGCAAATAGTTCAGACACCTGATCAGGCTTTTCAACGCCTAACTCTTTGATGAGGTGAATGAGAAGTTGAGCAGTTGCAGTGGCATCTGACTTGGCATCGTGCACCTGGTCTCTTTCGATTCCATAGTGCTCACACAAAGCAAACAAGTTGTGTCGGCGTGTGGAGTCGGTACCCGTGGTGCGTCGCGAAAGCTCGAGCGTGTCGATGTGGGATTCAATGGCGCCTTCGATGCCGACTCGTTTTGATTCGGCATGAAGAAATCCGAGATCAAACGGGGCGTTATGTGCAGTGAAGACGTGTCCGGCATTAATGCTCCACAGTTGTTCGAGAGCTTTTCGTAATGGCATTCCGCTAGAGACTTGTTCAGCCGAAATACCGTGAATATGTTCTGCTCCGTGCTGATATTCAGCCGGACTTTCAGGCTTAACAATGGTGTCGAACGAATCAACAATGTCGCCTTCGCCGTTCACAATGACAGCTGCTAGTTGCACAATGCGATCGGTCTCTGGGTTGAGGCCAGTTGTCTCAAAGTCTACGACCGCGAATGAAACGTCGCGCATGCTGTGTGAGGCAGTAGATAGTTCGTGCGAAGTCATTGAGAGCACCTTAGGGCGGGGGTGAGACATGGTGATGTCATAATGCTGTGACATCAACTCGCAGGTGGCGTCATTAGATCAATAATCGTTTGGCGGTCAAAGTAGTCGCGCCACAAAGTTATTTTTCCGTTTTGAATTTCAAAGACTCCGGCAACAGGCAACGTTGACCACCTGCCATGAATCTCCACTCTGTCGTCGCGTTCATTGAGTACCACTCCAGATTCAAGTGTGCCGCTAGTCGTTTGACGAAGAATCTTCCAGTCGATGCCTGTGCACATACTGAAGAAGCCATTCAGTGTGTCGCGTAGACCCTGTGGTCCAAATGTCTTGCCCATTGGTACATTGTCGTATTCGAAATCATCAGTGACCATGGAAGCTGCAGTGTCAAGATCACGGGACACCAACAGTGTGATGAATTCTCGGACGAGTGAATCAGGTGTGTGAGAAGTAGCCATGACACGATTGTGTCATGTGGTGCTACAAAAGTTCGGCTGCGAGGCTTGCGACTTCGCTGCGTTCACATGCAGCAAGGGTGACATGACCGAAACACCGCTGGTTAGCAAAGGCGTGAATCAGCACAGCAAGGGCGTTGTTTGACTCTCCCATGTACGGCGCATCAATCTGGCTGGTGTCGCCCGTAAAGACCACTTTCGTACCCTCGCCAATACGGGTAAGGATCGTCTTCAATGTCGTGGGTTCGAGATTCTGGGCTTCGTCGACTACGACGAACTGGCGATGCAGTGAGCGCCCACGCAAGAAAGTGACAGATTCAAGAGTGAGTTGCGAACGAGCGGTTAAGTCTTCGATGAGGCGCCTTGCGTCGTTGCTTGAGCGTTGGTCGGTGAGCGCAACAATTGCGTCGTGAATGGCTGACATCCACGGGTCAAGTTTCTCGTCGAGTCCGCCAGGCAGGAAACCGACATCGGCTCGACCGACCGCTACTAACGGGCGATAAACAGCAAGCTTCTCGTATGCGCGAGATTCGACTACTTGTTCTAGGCCAGCAGCGATAGCCATCACGGTCTTGCCTGTACCAGCGCGGCCATCAAGAGCCACCACGCTGACATCGGGGTCCATCAGAAGTTCAAGTGCAAAACGTTGTTCTTTTGATCGGGAACGAAGTCCCCACGCCTCAGGCGATGTCGTAGCAAGAAGTTCCACAGTGTCACCGGTGCTGCGAACCAGTGCCGATTGGGAACCGGAACGGACAACAGCAAATTCATTTGTCGTGAGGTGAGTCTCTGCATCGAACTCGTCAGAAGAAATTTCACCGTGTTCGTATAGCGCATCGACAACCGCTGACGACACTTCGAGTGTGAACCAACCCATTGGACGAGTATGAGCAGATCTGCCTACAGGTTGATGTTCCGCTGCGACCAGGCCAAGATGAGCGGCCTTAATGCGTAAGCCGGCATCGTTCGAAATGATTTGCGTTGGGGCTTTCAATGATTGTCCGAGAGCTGCCCCAATAATGCGATTGTCTGGAATCTCTGGGTTCAGTCCGTTCTCAATTAACAAATGCCGCTGAATTCCGTTGACTTCGATATGAACTGTTGCTCCGCCTGGTTCTTGATTCAAAGGAACGGGAAGGTGAATGGACCCGCCGGCTCTACGACGCAAATCTTCAATAGTGCGCAGTGCAGTTCGTGCTGCACGGCCCACATCATCTGCACGGCTCTTCAAGCCATCAAGTTCTTCCACCACGGTGAGGGGAATAACTACATCGCAACCAGGGAAGGAATGAAGACAACCAGGGTCAGCGACCAGAACAGAAGTATCGAGAACTATGCGAGTACGCACGCCAATTGGATACTCCGAAGTGCTCGTCATGGTGTCATCTGGTGACTCCATGTCGGCACCGATCTGCTCCGCAACACGATCGATATCTCATCTTGACACCACCGATTCGTCCAAGTGGTGGATGCTCGAGGTCGTGAACAAAGTATTCATGTCGACGTAACTTTTTGTCTCTTCGTTTGGGCGCGAATTATAAATTGGTGTTCTTCAGAGCTATGTCGCGGCAATTTTTGTCTTATTTCAGAAATTTTTTAAATATTTTTTCCGTGTCTGATTTCTCATAATTTGAACATTGTGATGAAGACGAATCGCACGTGCGACTCAGTGCATTTTTCGACAACACACTGAGTCGCAACGAGTGTGACGTGCGAAAAATCGCCCAAAATCACAGCACATAAATGATTCCAGGAAACCACGCAAAGCCTTGTCACGTAAGGGTTAGCAGAGAATTACGTTGTGCAATTTAGGGGTTATTCAATTTTGAAGACTCACGGAATGACAGTGATCGCAGGGCTTCCGCTCATTGCAAATTCGTCAGTGATTGCAAGTGAAAAGTGAGTACGCACACTCAACTCAAAAACAGCAAAAAACTAGATAGTTGCATTTGCAACAATTCGAATGCTTGCAATTTGTGATGGGAACGGGTCAAATTGTTTGACAACTCCGATTCCGGGGAGGAATACACAATGACAAAAGCAGAACTCATCGAAGAGGTATCAAAGGCAGCAGAGTGCTCGAAGGCAGACGCCGAGCGCACCCTTGCAGCATTCTTTGACCTAATTGTTGCTTCTACTAAGAAGGGCGAAAAAGTGGCATGGCCGGGCTTCGGCTCGTTCAGCACCACCGATCGCAAGGAGAGGACTGGCCGTAACCCACAAACGGGTGCAGCAGTAACAGTCCCCGCCTCAACCGCGATGAAATTCACAGCGAGCTCTACATTAAAAGCTCAGCTGAACCCAAACCGTAAGTAACCACTTACACAACGAGAGGAAACTCAAGTGGCAGCAAAGAAAAAAGCAGCAGCTAAAAAAGCTCCTGCACGCAAGAAGAAAGCAGCAGCTAAGAAAGCTCCTGCACGTAAGAAGAAAGCAGCAGCCAAGAAGGCTCCTGCAAAGCGCAAGAAAGCAGCCAAGAAGGCTGCTCCTGCACGCAAGAAGAAAGCAGCAGCCAAGAAGGCTCCTGCAAAGCGCAAGAAAGCAGCCAAAAAAGCTGCTCCTGCACGCAAGAAAAAAGCAGCAGCTAAAAAGGCTCCTGCTAAGCGCAAGAAAGCAGCCAAGAAGGCTGCTCCTGCAAAGCGCAAGAAGGCTGCAAAGAAGGCCTAAGCCTTCTTTACAACTTCAAATCAGTAGAACCCTCGGGTTCGGAGTGTCGGAATGGGGGGCGAAAGCCCTCCATTTCACTTTCACCGGACAAGTTCTCTCGGTTGCATTTCGGGCACACTTGTGGAATGCCTAGCAACACTGACCATGTACTGACAGATCTCATTGCTGAGGTAGCAGCACTCGATGCTCATGTAGTTGGAATGACTGAAT
>Ga0194059_1000407_pt1 | contig 20715 bp, 21 predicted proteins | sample SepL6211m_MetaG_FD_163426 | JGI IMG/M metagenome (GOLD analysis project Ga0194059, IMG submission 163426) | Anoxic zone freshwater microbial communities from boreal shield lake in IISD Experimental Lakes Area, Ontario, Canada - Sep2016-L626-11m | ecosystem: Environmental > Aquatic > Freshwater >... | reverse complement strand
AGGCCCAGCTGGTGCGCCAAGGCCTGGCGGCGGCCGGCCTTGGCGTGCCCAGCAGCCAGGGGGAAGGGCCACGGCCCGAGGCTGACCCCTGGCGGTGGTCGCCGCCGTTGGCGATCCGATGCAACCCGTGGCGGCGGGCCTGGTCCTGGCGGCGGCGGCCCAGGGGGTGCCGGTGCTGTTGGCGGGGGGCAGCCAGATGGCTGCGGTGCTGGCCCTGGCCTTGGCCCTGGCCCCCGCTCCCCTGCGGGGGGCCCTGGCGACCCAGGTGGCCATCGGAACCACCGCCTGGGTGGCCAACGACCCCAGCAGCAACCTGGGGGCCCTGCTGCAAACCCTGGAGCGCCGTTGGGGGGTGACGCCCCTGGGGTTGGTGGCCGATCTGCGCTTCCATGCCCCCCTGCACCCCGCCCTGCTCGATTACGAAAGGGGCTTCGTCAAAGAGGGCGTGGGGGCCGGAGGATTAGCCCTCGCTTGGCAGTTGAGTGGCCGCCATCCGCAGGCCCTGGCCCGGGCCTGCGACCGCGCCTGTCACCGCCTGCTGGCCGAAGGGGGCCTGGGAGCCTCTACGGTCCCGCCATGACTTCGCCTGTTTTCCCCCGACGTCAGGTGCTGCGCTTCGGTGCGGCGTTAGGCCTGGGATGCCTGGCCGGTTGCCGCCAGACCAGGGCTGAACTGGTGGCCCACCGGGGCCAATTGCCCAAGGCCTGGGTTGCCGAGTTGCCGGCCCCTTGGCAGGCCCGCTGGCTCGAAGATCCGGCCGCTGTGGTGGCCAGCGCCAGCCAGTCCCCGGCCCCTGGCCTGGTCCAAAGCCTTGATGGCTGGGCCACCACGGTGCCTGCCAACAGACTGAAACCGTTCGGGAGTCCGGCGCTGCTGGCGCGGCTGGAGGCCATGGCCCAGCCCGTCAGTCGCCTCTTCGGCCCCGTGGGCTCCGCCGCCATGGCCTTCCCATGGGCCTGCAGTCCCTGGGTGCTGTTGCTGCGAAGTCGGGATGATCTGGTGCCCCAGGCGTCTGAAGATTGGGATGTGCTGCTCGATCCCAGCCTTAAAGGGAGAGTGGTCCTGCCCTCCAGTCCCCGGGTGGTGATCGATCTCGTCCAGGGCGATCCCGCCAGGCTTCGCCGTCTCAGGGCCCAGGCCCAGGCCTATGACGACCGCGATGGGCTCAATCTGTTGCTCACCGGCGAGGCGGAGGCTGCGGTGGTGCCGCGCCATCGTGTGGTGCCCCTGTTGCGCAGGGATCCCCGCCTGCGGGCCCTGTTGCCAGCGACGGGGGCGCCCCTGAGCTGGAATCTGCTCCTGCGTCCCGTTGCAGAGCAGCCGGCACCGCCCCTGGACTGGCTTGGCGCCATCCTGGACCCCCCCCTTCTGCCAACGTTGCTGGCAGCAGGTTGGGTTCCGCCCCTGCCCCGCGGGGTCCTGGAGGCCCCCATCAAGTCCTTCCCTGCGTCGATGGCCCAGTTGCTCTTGCCACCCCAGGCGGTGTGGGAACGGTGTCGTTCCCTGCCACCCCTGACTCCCCAACAACAGGCATCCCTCCAGGATCTCTGGCGGGAGACGACCCCTGTCCCTGCTCCAGGGGCGCAGGGCTAACCCCAGAGCCGTCGGCGGGGCGCTGCCGAGAGGCGACGGTGGGTGTCGGCCAACAGGTCTGGAATGGGCAGGGCGTGGGGGCAGCGGGGCAGGCAGTCCCCGCAGCGCTGGCAGGCCTGGGCATCCACCGCTTCCCACCAGGGTCCGGCCCGGCCGATGAGGTTGTAGCGCTCCGTGGCGAAGGCCCCCATGCCATGGCCCAACGTCATCTGCCTCAGCCGCAGCAAAGCGGGGATCGGCACCTGTTGGGGGCAGGGAAGACAGGCACGGCACTGGCCGCACCATTCCTGGCCCAACCGCTCCCGTCCAGCCGTCTGGAGTTGCTCGATGGCCTGCCTCTCCGGGGCGCTCAAGGGCCCCGTGGCATCGCCCAGTCGCTGGGCCCAGGCGAGATCAGCTGGGCCCGTGGCCCCAAGGGTCAGGGTGCTGATGCCCTGGCTGAGCAGAAAGCGGTAGGCGAGTTGCAGGGGTGCAAAGGGGGCGCAGTCCGCCACCAGCAGGGGGGGCGGATCCTGCAGCCGGCCCCCCTTGTCCGCGGGCGAGATGGCCATCACGCCCATTCCCTGGCCCAGGGCCCGCTGGGCCAGGGGCAGGCGTTCCTGATCGAACAGATGCAGATGCAGGCTGCAGAAGCGGAAGCGCCCACTGTCCAGGGCGCGGGCGATCAGGTCGCTGTCCCCATGGCTGCTGAAGCCCACTTGCCCCACCAGGCCTTCCGCCACCAGGCTGTCCAGCAGGTCCGAGCCGGGACCATGGAGAGCCCAGGCCAGGTGCTCAGGTGTGTTCAGTCCATGCACGGCCAGGTTGTCCATGGAGGCGACCCCCAGCCGTTGGAGGCTGGCTTGCACCACCTGCCGTCCCTCCTGGATGGTGCCCCCTGGCAGCAACTTGCTGGTCAGCACAATGGCTTGGCGCTCCAGGGGCATCTGGTCGGCCAGATGGCGTAGGGCCTGGCCCAGAAAGGTTTCCGCCGGTCCATAGGCCGGAGCCGTCTCCAGGTGGTTGATGCCGGCATCAACGGCGGCATCAACCACCGCCTGCATCTGGGCCTGGGAATCCACCGCTCGCATTGTGCCGAGGGTGAACAGGGAAACGGCTGGACCCCTGCCAAAGGGCCTGCGGCCGATCCGTCTGTGTGCCTTCGCTGCGGCCGCCTGCGACTCTCCGCCGGCTTCAGGGGCTGCCTGCATCGGAGGGGACGTCGGATTCAGGGTCTTCCTCACCGGCCGAAGACTCCGTTGTTGAAGGATCGTCCGGATGGGTCTGGCGCAGGTGTCTGATCAGGGCGGCAGGGGTGGTCTGATCCAGAAAACGCCTGAAATCCTCCTGGTCCACGGCATCGGCCTCGGCATCGACGGGAATCGAGGCATCGACAACCACCTCCTCCAGCATCCAGATGGTGCTACTGGTGCGCAGGGCCAGGGCAATGGCGTCACTGGGACGGGCATCCAATTCCAGGGCCTCTCCAGTGGCATTGGTGAGTTTGAGTACGGCCCGAAAGGTGTTGTCCTCGATGGCATGGATGATCACCCGATCAAGGGCGAGGCCGCCTGCAGCCATCAATTGGGCCATCAGGTCGTGGCTGAGGGGACGGGGCGTGCGTTCCCGGTTGATGCCCGCCAGGATGTTTTGGGCCTGGGCCTGGTCGATCCAGATGGGGACCTGGCGACGGCCGGAGGGGTCCCGCAGCAGCACAATCGGACTGCGGCTGGCCGCATCGAGGGCAATCCCCGCCACGCTCATCTCCACCATGGTTGCCTCAGCGACTTCCCCAGCTTCCGCCCATTGGTTGATTATGACCAGCAACCAGCGGACCTGAGATGTTCACCGGATTGGTGCGAACCCTGGGCCGTCTGCAGCGATGGCGCTCCGGGGTCTGGGTCAGGGGCGATCTGCAGGCCCTGGGCCCGCTTGCGCTGGGGGACAGCATCGCCGTGGATGGGGTTTGTCTGACCGTTTCCAGTTTGGTGGGCGACGGTTTTCAGGCTGACGTCAGCGAGGAGACGCTGGCGCGCACCACCTTGGCCGTTAAGGCGGATGGGGGTGGCTGGGTCAACCTCGAACCCGCCTTGCGCCTGGCGGACCGGTTGGGCGGTCACCTGGTGAGCGGCCATGTCGATGGCCAGGGCAAGATCCTGGGGATCCAGCGCCAGCCAGCCTCCTGGCACCTGGAAGTGGGTTGTGATCCCCAAAAGCATGGCCGCTATCTCTGTGAGAAGGCCAGCATCGCCCTGGATGGCATCAGCCTGACCCTGGCCGGCTGCGATAACGATGGCACTCGTTTTTGGATTGCCGTGATCCCCCACACCTGGATCGCCACCACCCTTCAATACCGGCGGGTGGGCGACCAGTTGAATCTGGAGATTGACCTGTTAGCGAAATACACCGAACGCTTGCTTGATTTCCGAGGCCAGGTCGGTCGTTCCAATCCTCCTGGCCCCAATCCAGGAGCCCAAGGGGAAGCTTCACCGCCCGACCCGATCAGCGCCGCATGGCTCCACTCCCAAGGTTGGTGAGGAGAGCAGGCCGATCGACCTGCCGCGGCAGGAAGGGTGCCTCAGCTGGTTGGCCCCTGGCCTTCCAAGGGAAGCAGCCAGATCGAGCCGGTTTCGCGATGCAGCTCAATGCGGAACTCCTGGCCGGGTTCCAGGCCCATGCGTCGGGTGTAGGCCTGGCCAATCAACAGGTTGCCGTTGCCGTGGACCCGGGTGCGAAATTCGGCTTGACGGCCGCGGCTGAGGCTCGAGTTGCTGCTGGCTGAGGGCAGGGAGTAGCCCTTGGCTGCCACCAGGGCCCGGTAGAAACTCTTTTTGAGCACCCGGCCACTCGGACCGACATAGCCACAGCCCCGAGCGATCTGATCTTCCGGCCGGTTCCCCAGGGAACGGGCCTTGTCCAGAAGCGCTTTGCCTTCAAGGGGGGTGGTGGTTGGGGAGGGAACGGATTCGGTCCCAGCCGATGCCCTTAAGAGAGTCATAGGGCGCCTGTCCAAGGAATTCTGCTCTGATTCTGCCGAGCGCAAGGCCGGCTTAGCAAGGGTTTCCAAGCAAAGAGCAACAAGCCAGTGCAGGGGATTGACCTGGGCCCTGGTTATTCCTCGGTTGGGATCTACGTTGGTCCAGCTGTTTCTGTATAAGGTTCCAACGTTCCTTGGGCCTAATTGTGTTGAGACACTGATCTTGCTTGATCCCGCTAGTGTGCAACCCAGCCCGAGGGCATGTTCAAGATCTGGAAAGGAGAGTGGCCAAATTGATTGCTCCTGTCACTGCTGATCTCCAGTCAGATTCTGCGGAGAACAACTCTGTAGGATTGATGCGATTGATTCAGGGGATCACCTCCCATCTTGTTGTGGGAGTGATTGCTTTGATTGTGATTGGCGGATCCACCCGGGTCATGGAGGCTGGACTCGCTTGTCCTGACTGGCCCCTTTGTTACGGAAGTCTGCTGCCTGGCAAGCAGATGAACCTGCAGGTTTTCCTGGAATGGTTCCACCGACTGGATGCTTTTTTGATTGGTTTGGCTCTGGTGGCCCTCAACGTCATTGTGGTGCTGCGTCGCTCCTCGCTACCCCACTGGCTTCTCTGGTGCACGCTTACGGCGTTGTTATTGGTGGCGATCCAGGGAGCTCTCGGAGCCTTAACGGTCACTTCCCTGCTGGCTTCCATGAGTGTGACCTCCCACCTGGGCACGGCCCTGGTGCTGTTGCTGCACCTTTGTGCGACCGATCAAGCCTTGCGGTGCAAGCGTCAAACTCTTGACCCGATCGGTCTCCCTTTGGCCCTCCCGCCCCAACTGCCAAGGTGGTGGTGGCCTTTGCCCCTAACGGTGATGGTTGCTGTGCTGGCCCAATGTCTTGTCGGTGCCCTGATGGCTAGTCAATGGGCGGCAGACCGTTGTTTGGATAGGGGCGACTCCTGTTTCTGGCTGGCGAATCATCGTTTGATGGCCTATCCCGTTTTGCTGGGTTTGATGTTGATGTCCGTCGGTGCCGCTTTCCTTCCCGGTTCCCACAGAATGTTGAAGTCCTTCTCGTTTCTGGCAGTTGCTTTTGGATTGGGTCAAGTGTTGATCGGTCGATTTAATTTGATGGTTCATTTGGCGATTCCATGGTTAACCATTTCCCATCAATTGATTGCTGCTCTGCTTGTGGCCCTGATCGGAGCCGCCATCGGTTGCACCCTGTCGATGACTTCAAGCGCATGGCCCGGCCAGGAGGTTGTTGATTTTGGTTAGGTCCCTGAATCTGGTTCCCTATCAAGCGGCACCAGCCCCACCCCAGGCCCCCCAGGCGGGATCTACCAGACGCCAACTCCCGGCTTGGTTAGAGGTTCTCAAGCCCCGCTTGATCCCCCTTTTGCTGGCCACCACGGTTGGTGGCATGGCCGTGGTTGAACCCTGGCCCCTGGGGCCGGTTCCATTTTTGGCGACTTTGGTGGGGGGAGCTTTCGCTGCTGCCGCTGCAGGGGTTCTGAACTGCCTCTGGGAGCAGGATCTCGACGCCAAAATGGTGAGAACCAGTCGGCGGGCCCTTCCTTCTGGAAGGCTGGCCCAACATCAGGCCCTGGCGTTGGCCATCGGCCTGACCACCGCTTCGGTTCTGGTTCTGACGTTGCTGGTCAATCCGTTGGCGGCCGCCCTGACCTTGCTTGGTCTTTGCAGCTACGTCCTTCTCTATACCGCCTGGCTCAAACCAAGAACAAGTCAGAACATCGTCATTGGTGGACTGGCGGGAGCGATCCCTCCACTGGTGGGTGCCGTGGCGGCGTCTGCCCATCCTGGCTGGGGTGGTTTGTGGCTGTTTGCTTTGGTGATGCTTTGGACCCCAGCCCATTTTTGGTCCCTTGCCTTGCTCCTCAGGGAGGATTACCGCTCCGTCGGTATCCCGATGCTGCCCGTTGTCAAGGGCGTCAAGGTGACCGCTCAGTGGATCCGTGTCTATGGTCTTCTGACCGTCGCCATGAGCTTTTTCGGCATTCTGGTCTTGCCAACGGGAGGTTGGTTTTACGGACTTCTCGTGTTGCCGTTCAATGCCCGTTTGCTGCAGTTAGTAGACAGCCTTCAACGCCAACCAGAGGATCCGGTGGCGGCCCGCAGTCTTTTCCGCTGGTCGATCCTCTATTTGTTTGGTGTTTGCCTTTTGCTCGTGCTCTCCAGAACCCCATTGGTGACAGCGTCTGTCAACCCCCTGGAGCTGCTGCAGATCTTTTCGTCAAGCTCACCGCCGGGCCCGGCTTAGCCAAGGGGGAGCGGTGATTGCCTAGATTGATCCTTGTTGGGCCCCTTGGAGCATCCACGGTTTGATCGAGCTTCAACACCTCAGCAAATCCTACGGGGGCGGAAAGCACCAGCCAGTCAAGGCCCTCAATGATCTTTCCCTGCAGGTGCCCGAGGGCGTGCTGTACGGCATTTTGGGACCCAACGGATCAGGTAAGACCACTTGCCTGCGCATTCTTTGTACGTTGTTGGCTCCTGATTCAGGCTCGGTGACGGTTGCGGGTATCGATGCCCTCAGTCAGCCAAGGCAAGTGCGCCGCTTGCTGGGCTACGTGGCTCAGGATGTGGCTATAGATAAAATTCTGACGGGCCGCGAATTGCTCGCATTTCAGTCCGATCTTTATCATTTGCCAAGTAATTTGCGCGATAAAAGGATCGCAGAATTGATTGATCTTCTTGGTATGGGTGAATGGATCGATCGTCGATGTGGATCCTATTCCGGTGGTATGCGCCGTCGTATTGACCTGGCGGCGGGCCTGTTACATTCGCCTCAGTTGCTTGTCCTTGACGAGCCTACGGTTGGCTTGGATATTGAAAGTCGTGCTGTTCTTTGGCAAGTCCTACGCCAGCTTCGTGACCAAGGTGTGACCGTGGTATTAAGTAGTCACTATCTTGAGGAAATCGATGCACTTGCCGATCGACTGGCTATTTTTGATTCGGGATCAGTCATCGCCGAAGGAACTCCAGCCGATCTTAAGAAGGCACTTGGTGGTGAACGTGTTACCTTGAAAGTTAGGGAATTCAGTGATATTCAGGAAGCGGCACGGCTGCGAATGCTGCTGCTTGAATGTCCAGGGGTACGCGATGTTGTGATCAACCAGTCCCAGGGATATTCCCTGAATCTGCTTGTTGACACCCAGGATGTCAGTGAGACGGTTCGGCGTCGTTTGCTTGAGCAGGATGTTCCCGTATTTTCCCTCACCCAGAGTCGTCCAAGTCTGGATGATGTCTACCTCCAAGCCACCGGCCGCACGCTCATGGATGCCGATCTCGCCGGGGCGGGCCTTCGCGATCCCAAGGCAGAACGGAAACAGTCCATGTAAAATGGTCCAATGACGATCACATCACCTTCTGTTCAATCGGAATCACTAGGGACGGGCGGTCATCGACCATTGCCCCAGGTTTCTGCCCCAGCGGAGATTTTTCAAGAAACCTTGGCCCTTACCCGGCGCCTGTTCCTCCAATTGATCCGCCGACCATCCACCTTGGTGGCCGGTATTCTTCAGCCATTGATCTGGCTCATTTTATTTGGTGCCCTTTTCGCCAATGCTCCGGAGGGTTTGCTTCCAGGGGGTGGGAGTTATGGCCGTTTTCTGGGAGCCGGTGTCATTGTGTTTACGGCATTCAGCGCCGCTTTGAATGCCGGGTTGCCAGTTATGTTTGACCGTGAATTTGGCTTTTTGAATCGCCTCTTAGTCGCTCCTCTACGTTCACGGGCCTCGATTGTATTGGCCTCGGTTATTTATATTACTCTTCTCAGTCTCATCCAAAGTGTGGCAATCATTATTGCGGCTGGATTTTTGGGTTACGGATGGCCTTCTGTACCAGGAATGTTGATTGTAGTTTTGGTACTTAGCCTGTTAATTTTTGCCGTCACCGCCCTGAGTTTGGCCCTCGCATTTAGCTTGCCCGGACATATCGAGCTGATTGCTGTTATTTTTATTAGTAACTTACCTCTCCTTTTCGCCAGCACGGCCTTGGCCCCCTTAAGTTTTATGCCTAGCTGGCTTTCTTGGCTTGCCTCCATCAACCCATTGACTTTTGCCATTGAACCGATAAGAGCTAGCTACTCAAGTGATTTTCATCTGTCAGATATTGTTCTTACTGCTCCCTACGGGTCCTTAAATTCCCTGACATGTATTGCTATTCTTGCTTCTCTGGCCCTTTTTCTGTTTATAGCAGTAAGGCCACTACTAGATCGAAGATTGAATTAAATTGTGACTTGCGATTCTACTTTTCTTCGACAGCTCTCCACTAGGGTAAAAGGAGGTTTGATTGTCTCTGTTCAGGCTCCTTTCGGTTCTGCCCTGCGGGACCCTTATGTCATTGCTGCCATGGCTGAGGCCTGTCTTGCTAATGGGGCTGTAGGGGTTCGGATAGAAAGTCCTGAGCATATTTCTGCCGTGCGTCAACGTTGTCCTTCGGCACTGATTATAGGACTATGGAAGCGAACTTTTCCCCATAGCGATGTTTACATCACACCAGGTTGGCATGAAGTCCAATCCGTATGGGCCGCTGGTGCTGACGTTGTTGCTCTAGATGCAACCGATCGCATCCGCCCTGATGGGGATTCGCTTGCAATTCTATTGCAACGTATTCATCAAGAACTTTCTATACCCGTCATGGCTGATGTCGATTCTTTGAACTCCGGCCTCAAAGCCGCTGAATTGGGTTGTGCTTGGGTTGGCACAACCCTCTACGGTTATACAGAAAAAACGGATTCCTGCCGTCCTCCTGGCTGGGAACTTTTGCCACGATTGCATGCAGAGCTACCTGCCGATGTGTTGCTGATTTGCGAAGGCGGCATCAGTTCGAGCACTGATGCCAAAAGGGCTTTGAACGAAGGTGCGGATGCTGTAGTCGTTGGTACATCAATTACGGGCATTGATCTTCAGGTCTCGAATTATTGTAAATCTATCGATCAAATGCATTGCAACAATCAAAAGCCAGTTTGATTATTTGTGATAATTAATAAACGATTTACCTTCAACCCCCCATGATGTTTGGAGTTGAGGCTAATGGCCAAAACCCAAAAAAAACGAAAGACTTCCCAATCTTGAACATGGGCCTCTTTAATTTTCTCTAGAATGAACTGATGGAAAATTTATTGATTCCTTCCAAGCCAGAGATTAATATCAGTGGACTTTTGCTCTCTTCAGATTCCTCAGAAGGAATATTTGAGCATATTTCAGGTGGCAATGGACTCGGGTTTTTATTGATTTCCGCCTTTGGTTTAGCCATGGCATTGGTTTATATACCGATCCGATTATTTTTGACAATTACAGCTAGGAGTCGCAGGCTTAAATTACTTCTGCGCATTCGAAAGTTGAGAGAAAGTATCGCCCAACCAATCAACAAAAATAGTTAAATCTATGCTGTTAAATCTCTGGGAATGGATTGAAGGCTTGGCGAGTTGAAGCTATCTATACTGCGTACGAGTGATTGTGGCTTGCCACTGATTGCTAAATAAATTCGTCCAATATATTCACCAACCACGCCAAGTAACAAGCATTGGATGCCTCCAAAAAATAGTATTGAGGAAATGATTGAAGTCCAGCCAGGAACCTGATGCTTGTCAAAAATATTTGAAATTACTGCATATGCTAAACCTGATGCTCCTATTATAGCCGTAGAGATTCCAACCAGTATGGCAATCCGCAGGGGCATCAAGGAGAAGCCAGTTAAAATAACCAGCCATAATCTAATTAGGCGACGCATATTATAACCGCTTTCACCAACAAATCTTTCATCATGATGCACATCTAGACTTGAAATGGAGGAAGTTAGCTGGGAAAGTATTCCGTCTATATAAACATAAGGGCCTTTATAATGGGCGATATTCTTTGCTATATGACGACTTACACAGCGAAAGCTAGAGAGATAGTCAGTGCCATTAATATCAAGAAGAAATTTAGCGGTCAGATTGGCAAAAAAGCTACCAATATTGCGCCAGCCAGCATGTTTCTTACTCCTATAGTTTCCATAGACAACATCGAAATCATTCTCCCGTGCGTATTGCAGCATACGCAGTGCTTCTTCTGGGGGATTTTGAAGATCATCATCTAGATTCAGTACATATTCACCACTGGCATATCGATATCCAGTTAATACGGCATTGTGTTCGCCGTAATTTCTTGTATGACGAACAAGAATAGCATTGATAGGTGAGCTTTGCAGCATATACTTAATCGTATTATATGTATTATCAGGACTTCCATCGTCAACAAAGACTACATTCCATGGTTCAGATGTAGATAGATTTTCCAGTCGTTTAAGTAGATCAGGTATGATTGATTCGCTTCGATAAAGAGGAATGACGAGGGTAAAAGCATAATCTTTTTGATTCATGTCAAACTAGTATAGTAATGGAAGGATCCGGGCAATTGTTTAGGGGATTTTGTGTCATCAAGAAAGGTCCGACTTAATAAATTCACATACTTTTTTAACATCTTTTGATTTGAGATAGGGGTTCAGGGGAAGTGTCAAGATTTGCTGAATCATTTTATCTGTGTTTGGTAGTGTGTGATGGCTGGGATAATTGTCTATTATATAGGGATGCTTGTGACATGGTAGAGCATAATGTAATCCTAGGGGGATTTTAGTTTGTTTGGAAACATCAAGAAGCCTATTCCTTAGTTCAGGCTGCAATTGAATCACATAAAGATGGTAACTATGACTCCAATGGTCTTGCTCCGATGGCAGGCTAATAATTTGATCGCCAAGGCATACCTCCAGTTCGGAATAATATAGTGCTGCGAGTTCACGGCGGCGTTCAATTTGTGAGTCTAAATCTTTTAGCTTACCAGATAATAATATGGCCTGGAATTCATCAAGTCGGCTGTTGACTCCAAAGCTGACAGCTTCCCTATTGCTATTCCAGCCATAAAATCGCATCTGCCTGGCATTTTCTAACTGATCTTGGTTGATCCTTGGATTAACAACTAGCATCCCTCCATCACCCATGGCGCCTAGATTTTTTGTGGGATAGAAGCTGAATGCAGCGAAATCACCAAAGGTTCCTACACGGTGATTTTGATAAAGGCTTCCCGTCGCTTGGGCACAGTCTTCAATAAGGGGTATATTATTTAGACTGCAAACAGCCTGAATTGATTCAAGATCACATACTTCGCCATAGAGATGAACGGCAATTACAGCCTTAATATTTTCACAGATACTTAAGGTATCGGTCAATGTTTCAACGCTGATTACAGGCCGATTGCCCTGAACATCGATAAAAATGGGGATGGCCGCAATTCTTAAAATTGCTGCAACCGTTGCGTAAGCCGTATGAGACGGAACTGCAACGTGATCACCTGCCTGTACCCCTGCAGCACGTAAGGCCAGTTCGAGTGCATCTGTACCATTTCCAACGCCGATACAATGTAGAGGCTCAAGATCGTGAGATAACCATTCGGCAAAATCGGCTTCAAATTGTCTGACTCCTGGCCCTAGAATCAATTGGCCACTATGAAGAATGCTTTGTAGGGCATTATCGATAAGAGCTTGATGGAATTCGGTATCTTTTTGAGGAAAATTGATCCTGTCCTGGAGGCTCATGGAAGGTTGGATTGGCTTAGATGTAATACAAAAGATGATCTGAGTAGTAGTCTAGGGTCCTTCGCAGAGTTTGCTGGAGGGATTGGGCAGGTTCCCAACCGGTCAAATCTTTAAACCGTTCAAAGGAAGAATAGTAATCGCCAATATCAATTTTTTTTCTCTCAGGAGGATAGGCCATGATCTTTATTTCGCCACTTCCATGCAGCTCTTTCATGATGTTAGCGAGCTCTAGCAAGCTCACTTTCTCTTCACTACCAAGGTTAAAAATTTTACCAAAACAGTGGTTATCTTGAGAGGCTATTAGCATGGCTTGTACGACATCTTCAACATCATTGAAGTCTCTGAGTTGCTCACCACCCCAGACCTCAATGGGTTGACCCTGCATAAGTTGACGAATCCAAATGCCAACAAAGGTTTGCCTTGCATCCTTGATCCGCATTCTGGGACCGATGGTATTTGTTAGCCTAAGTATACAAGTGCGAATGCCATGAACTTTGCCATAAAGGCCATAATAAAGCTCTGCGGCATATTTATGGATGCCATTGATGTCAACAGGGTTGATGTTATGATTTTCGTCGACAGGCAGATAGGTGGGTTTGCCGTAAATTTGACGTGTGCTTGCGAAGATGATGCGAATGTTGGGATTGTATTGACGACAGGTTTCCAGTAAATTGAGTTGGGCCATACAGTTGATGCTTAAATCGGTATGGGGATCTTTCATGGAATCCATGTGGCTTGTTTGGCCGGCCAGGTTAAATAAGATATCAACATTTTCAATCAATGGTCTAAGGGAAGAGCTGTCCCTGATGTCGGAAAGATTTATTCTTATTTTGCCTTTAACCGGCTCTAGATTGTATAAGCATCCACCGTATTCGGGGATGAGGCTATCTATCACTGTGACTTCGGCCCCGAGTTCTGCTGCGCGGATCGCCAAGGTGGAACCGATGAAGCCAGCTCCTCCAGTAATCAATACTTTTTGTCCTTGCCAAGGGGAGGATTCAGGCTGGGACGGATCCATGATTGGCGTCAAGATTTAGTCAGGATCGTTGTGTGCCCAACTACGCGCAAGGCTAGTGTAAATTGGTTTACTCGTCAAGGGCGGTTTCGCGCAGCGTCAAGGCTTGGTGAGACAGTCTGGCGAATCCCATTCAGATGCGCTTTGGATTTTTCCTTCAGCGCATCACCATGCCGCCATCCACCTGCAGCACTTGGCCTGTGATGTAGCTTGCAGCGGGATCAGCCGCAAGGAAGCGTACGACTCCTGCCACTTCTTTGGTGCTACCCATTCGGCCTAGGGGGATCGAGCGAAGGATGGCTTCGCTTTCTAGTTCTTTGGTCATGTCAGTGGCAATAAAACCTGGTGCAACGGCATTAACAGTTACACCTCTGCTGGCGAATTCAGCGGCAGTACTGCGGGTTAAGCCAATCACCCCTGCTTTGGCAGCACTGTAATTGGCTTGGCCAGGGTTGCCCATCAATGCCACGACCGAGGTGATGTTGATAATGCGTCCACTCCTGGCTTTGAGCATGGGCCTACTGACGGCGCGGCTGCAAAGAAAGACTCCGGTTAAATTGAGATCAATGACACTTTGCCAATCTGCGGTCTTCATTCGCATCAGAAGGCCATCTTTGGTGATACCTGCATTGTTGACAAGAATATCGATTCGATTTTCCCGTTCCATGATCTGTTTAACCATCGCTTCCACCTCCTCCTCGTTGGCGACGTTGGCCTTGAGGCTCCAGGCCTTGCCACCGGCTGCTGCGATGGCGTTCACCAGCGCCGCTGCCGCCGTTTCGGAGTGGGCATAATTCACCACAACGGTGGCGCCTGCGGTCGCCAATTCTTCGGCGATCGCCGCACCGATGCCCCGGCTGGCACCCGTAATCAGGGCGGTTTGGCCAGTCAGGGGTTGGGGATGGGACATCGAGGCGCCTGGTGTCGCCGCTGATGGTATGTCGGCATTGCTGACTCTGTCAGCCGTGGAGCATCAGGCCGGCATGACTCCCACATCCACCAGGGCTTCCCCAAGGAGATCCCTTAATCGGCTCAACTGCTCCTGGCTCCCCATCACGACAAGGAGCTGTCCGGGTTCAAGTCGGACATGACCACCAGGGTTGGCAATCAGGGATGGGGCTGGATGGCCCTCCATGACCTCCCCTTTCGGGTTGCGTACCGCCAATACCAGGGCACCACTACGGCGGCGCAGGTGCAGATCTTCCAGACTGGCTCCTTGCAGTTCGCCCAGGCGCTGGGGATCGGCACTGAGCTGGAATTCCTCGACCTCGCATTCGGAGCCCGCCAGCAGCTCCATGAAACTGACGGCGAGGGGCCTTAGGGCTGTGGCGGCCATGGTGCGCCCCCCAGCAACGTAGGGGCTCACCACCTGGTCGGCGCCGGCCAGCCTCAGTTTGCGGGCGGCCTCATCACTGTCAGCGCGGGCGATCAGCCGGCACCCCGGTGCCAGGCCCCTGGCACTAAGGACCACATAGAGATTGGCCGCATTGCTGCTGAGGGCCGCCACCAGGCTGCGGCAGTGTTGGATGCCTGCTTCCATCAGGGTTTCATCCAACGTGGCATCCGCCAGCAACACCGGCAGTCCCCGCTCCTCTGCTGCCTCCTTGCAGGCCTGGTCGGTTTCGATCACCAGCAGCCGCACCCCTTCTCGGTTGAGTTGCTCGGCGATTTCGCGGCCGATGCGGCCATAGCCGCAAAGAATGACGTGATTGTTCATGCGCTTAATCCAACGGCGTAGGCGGCGATCCCGCAGGCGCCGGAAATAACCTGATTCAGCCAACCCCAGCAGGCTACGGATGGTGAGTTGCACAACCACCAGCCCACCGGCGATCAGAAAGGCCGTCACCACACGACCCGTGGCCGTCAGGACCTTGGTGTGGGGGTCACTGAAGCCGAGGGTGCTCAGGGTGATCAGCACCATCCAGTAGCAGTCTCCCCAGTCCCAGCCTTCGGTGAGCTTGTAGAGACTGGCCGCCAGATTCACCAATCCCCCCAGGGCCAGGATCGGCAGGAGCCAGGGCCGCCGCGAGCGGCTTGTGGGAGGGCGTCTCCAGCGCGCCAGCCAGGACCGTGGCCATCTCATCGGTCGGCCGGCGAGCTGGCCTTGAGGTCAGCCAAGGCCCAGGGCTCCAAGCACGTGGTCCACACTCACCTGGGCCAGCGCTGTGGCTCCGCCCAGGCCTGTCACGCCCTCCCTCGCCGGCAGGTCGTCCGCAAGTCGGCCCAGGGCCACCACGGGCACGCCACAGAGCAGGGCCAGTTCGATGGTGACCGGATCACTGGCCAGCACCACGTCGCTGGAGGCCACCTGGGCGGCCCGTTGGGACCATGGAGATCCCGGGGGGAGGCTTGGCTGAACCCTGAGATCGTTGAGTCGCAGCTGGATGCGTTGGGTCACGGTCTCCCAGTTCTCCCGGGGCCAGTCCTGGGGCCCTCCCGCTGGCGCCACCAGCAGCACGGGGCCCTGGCCCGGCGGCAGGGCTTCGGCGGCTTTTTGAAGGCTGGATCTGGGCAGCACCAGGCGAAAGGCCTGGGCGTCCAGTTGAACCCCGATGGGAGCCAGATAGGGCGCCAGCCGCTGGGGGGGCCAGCCCTGCTCAAGGGGCCTGACCCTTTCGGTGGCGGAGAAGCCTGAGGCCGCCAGCCGCTTGGGGATATGGCTCATGGACAGCATCAAGTCCACCTGGCGTCCCTGGGCCAGGTTGATGCAGGCCTGGAAATCGGGATCCCGAACGGATCCCATCAAGTTGGTCCAGTCCGCCAGGGTGGCTTCTGAGTCGTTGAAGGGGATCACCTTCTCAACGGCGGGTATTAACTCCCAGATACCGCCGACCGAGGGGGGACAGACAACCTGGATCTGGAATTTCAGCTGCTGGGCCGTTGCCGCCACCGCCGGCAGGGTCTGGAGCTGCCTAGCGGCATCGCCTGGAATCAGAAATAACGCGCGCATCGGGCCTCGGCTGGGCGGTGGATGGGACTGCGGCCTGATTGTATGGAGAAGAATCCCTGCGGTTTGCTGCCGAGGACGGAAATCCTGTGCATTTGCTGATTGCGGCCGCCGGTAGTGGTCGGAGGATGGGGGCTACGGGGAACAAATTGCTGCTTCCCCTGGCGGGTCGCCCCTTGCTGGCCTGGACCCTGGAGGCGGCCCTTGCCTGTGGGGCTGTCCGCTGGATCGGGGTGGTGGGTCAGCCGGTCGATGCGGAAGCGATCGCGGCCCTTGTGGCGGAGGTGCGCCAGGGTGCAACGGCCCGATTCCCTTTGGCACCCGTGGTCTGGATCGTGGGGGGCGACACCCGACAGGATTCGGTGCGTCGGGGCCTGGCGGCCTTGCCGGAGGACGCCGAGCAGGTCTTGATTCACGATGGTGCCCGCTGTCTGGTCGAACCGGACCTGCTGCATCGCTGTTGCGAGGCCCTCGGCGAGGCGGCCTTGGCCGGGGCCGGCATCATTGCCGCCACCCCTGTCACCGACACCATCAAGGAAGTGGGGGAGGGCGGCCGCATCAGGGCGACTCCCGATCGTTCGGTGTTGTGGGCTGCCCAGACACCCCAGGGGTTTGGCGTGGGCCCCCTGCGCCAGGCCCACGCCAGGGCCGAGGCGGAAGGTTGGACCGTGACCGACGATGCGGCCCTGTTCGAGCGACTGGGTTGGCCGGTGCATGTGTTGGAGGCACCTCCCTCCAACATCAAAGTCACCACCCCCTTCGATCTCACCGTGGCCGAGGCCGTTCTCAGGTCGCGTGGTCGCGGCGGGGCCCCAACCCCTGCCCCGCCCTAGGACGCCTGCGTCAGGCCCCGACGGGGGCCTGCTAGGCAAGAACAGACCAACGGCGTTGGAACGTGATGGGATCTCTTTGGAGCCAATGGCAGATCTGGGCCGTTCTGGCGGCCGTCACCGCCGCCTTGACCTCCCTGTTGGCCAAGATTGGGGTGCAGGGGGTACCCAGCAATCTGGCCACCCTGCTGCGCACAGTGGTGGTTCTGTTGCTGCTGGTTGCGGTGGTTTTTGGCCGGGGTGAATGGCAATCGCCCCTCGACTTACCCCGTCGCAGCTTGCTATTTTTGCTTTTCTCTGGGCTGGCCACCGGGGTGTCCTGGTTGTGTTGGTTCCGGGCGATTCAGCTGGGCCCCTTGGCCCGAGTCGCCCCGATCGACAAGTTAAGCGTCGTAATCGTGGCGGCTCTAGGGGTGCTTTTGCTGGGGGAAAGCCTCAACCCCTGGCAGTGGTTAGGCGTGGCTCTGATGGGTGGGGGTGCGGTGTTGTTGGCCTGGCCCTGAGGGGTCAGATTTCCCTGGGCCGGGCAAGCTGAAGGGGTCAACGCCGTTCTTGCTGTGAGCCCCCCCCTTCGCCCCCTGGACCCGGTTGGGCGCCGGGATCATCGCGGCCCGCTGAGGACCTGGGGCCTGGTGCTTGGCACCCTCTTGCTGGCGATTTGGCTGGGCTTGTCGGCCGCCCCCGCAGGGGCCCTGGCGCCGGTGCCGCCCCCAGGGGCTCGGCCCACCGCTCCCCAGTGGATCACGTTGGACGGCCGGCGCATCCTCGAGTTGCGTTCGGTGGCGGGGGCCCAGAGCCTGGAATCGGTGGCCAACCGCGGCTCGGCGTTGCTGCAGGATCTGGCCCAGAAGGGCACGGTCGCTCCGGAGCAGTTGGTGGTCCAGGAGGACTCTCCTTATTCGATGATCGGGGTGCTGGACGCGACCGGCCATTTCAAGCCCTACATGGCGGTGGATGATCGGGCCGGAAGAGCCTTTGACATCAGCCGCCAGGAGCTAGCCGAGCTTTACCGCGACCAGCTGCGGGGCGCCATTCGCCAGTACCGCAGCACCCACAGCCTCTCCTCCTGGTTAAGGGGCACGGCCATGGCCTTGCTGGTGCTTGGGGCCTATCTGCTCTGGCTGCGCTTGCAGGGGGACCTCAACCAACGCCTGCGCCAGGGAATCGCCCGGGGGAGCACTCCCTGGTTGAGGGGGGTGAGCCTGGCAGGCAGCAAGGTGCTGGACAGCGAGCAGGAGCGCGGTGCCGTGCTCTTGCTACTGAGGGTCTTGCACTGGGGTGTTTTGCTGCTGGCCAGCTACCTGATGATCCCGCTGCTGCTCGGCTTTTTTCCGCCGACCCAGGGGATCGCCGAGGGACTACGGGGCCATATCCGGTTGGTTTTGGATGGGGTGCTGGATGGCGGGGTTGACGCCATACCAAATCTCATGGCGATTGCCCTGATTTTGCTCATCACCCGCATGGCGATGCGGGCTTGCCGTGCCTGGTTTGGCGCCATCGAGCGTGGCCGGTTGCAGTTTCCAGGCTTTTACCGGGAATGGGCCCAGCCCACGGGCCGCTTGGTAGCGGCGGGGATTCTGGTGGCTGGACTGGTGAGCGCCTATCCCTACATTCCCGGATCCGATAGCAAGGCCTTCCAGGGGGCGGGCCTGTTCGTTGGTGTATTGGCGGCCTTGGGGTCCAGTGCGGTGGCCACCAATGTCATTAGTGGACTGATGCTGATCTACACCCGCGCGTTCCGTGAGGGCGATCGGGTTGAAATCAATGATGTGATTGGCGTCGTGCAGGATCGCGATTGGCTGGTGACTCGCATCCAGACACCACGTAACGAATTGGTCAGTATTCCGAACGCCACGGTGATCGGTGCTTCGATTGTCAATTTCAGTTTTTCCCGCCGTGAAATTGCTAAACCCGTGGCGCTGGCGACCACGATCACCATCGGCTACGAGGTTCCTTGGCGCCAGGTGCATGCGCTGCTGTTAAAGGCGGCCCGGGCGGTGCCTGGTATCGCGGCCGATCCCGAACCATTTGTGCTGCAGCTATCCCTCAACGATTTCAACATCAGTTATGAGCTCAATGCCAGCGTCAGGGATGTCATGACCTATCGGGAAACCCTCTCCGATTTGCTGGCGGCCATTCAGGATGCCTTTGCCGAGGCCGATGTGGAAATTCTCTCTCCTACCTATGAGTGCAACCGGGATGGCAGTGCCCGCACTGTGCCGTCGCTGCCGAGCTTGGAGGTCCTCAGGAATCCGCCAGATTGAGACGGCCCCTGTTTCCGTCCAGCCTGGCCAGGCTTCCCAGGGGTAGGGCCCCATTGCCCGTAGAATGCCCCACCGGGAGTTGGGCCACCACAGGAATGCCTAGGTCGGCGGTGCGCTCACGTAACACCTGTTCGGTGGTGAAGTAGTGGTGGCTCGGTTGGTCGCTGCGGTCGTGGTCGACGCAGTCGCGGAAGTTGCCAAAGCCGATTCCGGCCAATTGTTGTAACGCACCGCAGAGCCGCCAGTGGGTCAGCATCCGCTCCAGCCGATAGGGCGCTTCTCCCACGTCCTCGAGCACCAGGATGGCGCCCCCCAGATCGGGCAGGTGGGGGGTACCCAAAAGGTGGGTGGCCACGGTCAGGTTGGCGGCCAGGAGGGGACCCGTCGCGACGCCGCTTTGCCAGCCTTCCCCCTCCAGGTCCGGGAGGGGTTCGCCGAACAGCAGGGCCCTTAAACGGTCCTGGCTCCAGGCGGGTTCGGCGGCCAGGGTCGTGACAAGGGGGCCATGGATGGCGCCCCCTCGCCCCCGGGCGAGCCGTTCCCACAACAGGGAGGTGACATCCGAAAAGCCCAGCAACCAGCCGTTGTGGTCGGGGAGCTCCTGTTCGAGGAGCCGCGCCGCCCCCCAACCGCCCCGGACACAGGCCAGCAATGCCGCCCCTGCCTGGCTGCTGGGGTCACCGGGATGGAGGTCGGCGGCCCGATGCTGGTCTTCGCCGGCCAGGAATCCCCAGCGGCGCCCCACCAGTTCGGGTCGTTCTTCCACGTCCAGGCCCCAACTCCGCATTACGTCGATGCCCCGCTGCAGCCGTTCGCCCCCTTCAAGGGCCGAACTGGCCGCCACCAGGCGAACCCGATCTCCGGCCCGGAGCGGTTTGGGGTGGCTCAGGGGAGCAGCCATGGGTCAGCGGGAGGCAAGGGGATCACTGCGGCACGATCAGGGCCAGCAGCAGCAGGGCCCCCAGCATGACCTGATGGGTGAAATGCACCCCGTAGGCGGCCCGCGGCAGATCGGGGCGCCTCAGGATTGCCACCTCCCGTTGCATTCCCCAGGCGGCCGCGATCCAGAGCATCCAGAATTCGGGCATGGCGATGCCCCGCAACCAGGCGGCCGTGGCCAGGGCCCCAGCCGTCAGGCCATAGCAGCAGGACACCACCAGCGGCGCCTGGCGACCCAGGGTGAGGGCGCTGCTCCGCACCCCGAGGCGTCGGTCGTCTTCCCGGTCGCTCATGGCATAGACCGTGTCGAAGCCGAAGGTCCAGCAAAGGGTGGCGAACCAGGTGAGGGCCAGGGTCGGGCCCGCGAGTGCGCCGCTGGCGGTGGCCCAGGGAATCAGCACCGCAAAGCCCCAGCAAAAGGCCAGGACCAGCTGGGGCAATGCAAACCAGCGCTTGGCGGAGGGGTAAAGCAGCACGGGGGGCAGGGCCGCCAGGGCCAAGGGCAGGGCGAGAAGCCGGCCCTGGCGGCCCTGCCCCCCGTGCTGCTTTACCCCTCCGCCAAGCGCTGGTTTGCAT
>Ga0194059_1000406_pt1 | contig 20726 bp, 18 predicted proteins | sample SepL6211m_MetaG_FD_163426 | JGI IMG/M metagenome (GOLD analysis project Ga0194059, IMG submission 163426) | Anoxic zone freshwater microbial communities from boreal shield lake in IISD Experimental Lakes Area, Ontario, Canada - Sep2016-L626-11m | ecosystem: Environmental > Aquatic > Freshwater >... | reverse complement strand
ATGGAGCACGGTCAGCACAGTCTCTAGAGCGCTCCGACCGGTGCGGGGATGGATATCGGTGGGAATGCCGCGGCCGTTGTCGGTGACACTGGCGGAGCCATCGGCATGGAGCACCACCTCAATGGCGGTGCAGTGGCCCGCCAAGGCCTCATCGACGGAATTGTCCACCACCTCGTAGACAAGATGGTGCAGCCCGCGAGGGCCGGTGGTGCCGATATACATGCCCGGCCGCTTCCGCACCGGTTCCAGGCCCTCGAGCACCTGAATCTGTTCGGCACCGTAGGCGGCATTGACCTTGCTGGCGTCGCTCATTCGGGAAATCCTGCGGGCAGCCGCTTCAGGGCCCGAAAGGCCTCTGCTCAAGGCACACTCTACCACTGGCACCCCCAGGCGCCAGCCAGGGCCCTCTCAGGGGCGATTCAAGGCCAGGATGCAATCGCCCCGCTAATCCGTCCCAGCGGGGGCCCGGCCAAAGTGGCGGGATGACCGACCCCTCGCCCCCCCTCGTCATCGCCCTGATGGGCCCAACGGCAGGCGGCAAGACGGCCCTGGCCCTGGAGTTGGCCGAAAGCCTTGACCTGGCGGTGCTTTGCATCGATTCTCGCCAGCTCTATCGCCAGATGGCCATCGGGACCGCCCAACCCACCGCCGCCGAGCGAGCCCGGGTCCGTCACGAACTCCTTGACCTACGGGATCCAGACCAGCCCATCAACCTGAAGGAGTTCACGGTTCTGGCCGGGGAAGCCATCGCTGCGGAACACCGACGCCGCGGCGCCGCCCTGCTGGTGGGTGGCAGCGGCCTCTACCTCCAGGCCTTACTGCAAGGACTGAGCCCCCCGGCGGTCGCGCCGCAACCGGGCCTGAGGGCCCAGTTCGGGGCCCTGGGCCAGGCCTCCTGCCATGCCCTGCTGGCCTGCGCTGACCCCGGCTCCACGGACCGCATCGCCGCCGCCGATGCGGTCCGCACCCAGCGGGCCCTGGAGGTGCTCTATGCCACCGGGCGGCCGGCCTCCCAGCAACGCCACCGCCACCCTCCCAATTGGAGGGTGATTGAACTGGGACTCGATCCCCCAGACCTTGTCGAACGCATCAGCCGCCGTACGACGCAAATGTTTGAGGCAGGCCTGGTGGCCGAAACGGAAGCCCTGCTGGCCCGCTACGGAACCGACTGCCCTTTGTTACAAACGATTGGTTACGGAGAAGCGCGCCGCCTGCTGGCAGGTGAAATCGACCGCCAGGAGGCCATTGCCCAAACGGTCCAGCGCACACGCCAGTTGGCCAAACGCCAGCGCACCTGGTTTAGGCGCCAGCACCGACCCCATTGGCTGCAGGGTGCGGATCTGGAGGCGCAAGCGCGGCAACTGGCGCAGCAAGGTTTAGGGTGAAGGTTAATTCGCCACTGTGAATGCCTCCCCGTCCCCGTTTTGATCGCCGCGCTCCCGTGCGGGAGCTGCCCAACATCAACGACCGCATCAGTTATCCCAACCTCAGGGTGGTGGATGCCGACGGGAGCCAACTGGGAGTCATCACGCGCGAGGCCGCCTTGGAGGTGGCCCGCGATCGCGAGCTCGACCTGGTTTTGGTGAGCGAAAAGGCCGATCCCCCGGTCTGCCGGATCATGGATTACGGCAAATACAAGTTCGAGCAGGAGAAGAAGGCCAAGGAGGCCAAGAAGAAGTCGCACCAGACCGAGGTCAAGGAGGTCAAAATGCGCTACAAAATCGATTCCCACGACTACCAGGTGCGAATTGGCCAGGCCGTTCGCTTCCTGAAGTCCGGCGACAAGGTCAAGTGCACGGTGATCTTCCGCGGTCGGGAAATCCAGCACACGGCCCTGGCCGAGCAACTTCTGTTTCGGATGGCCCAGGATCTCGCTGACAATGCCGAAATCCAGCAACCCCCCAAGCGGGAAGGCCGGAACATGATCATGTTCCTCAGCCCCCGCCGCCTGCCAGGGGGCAAGGTCATCGCCAAGCCCATGGGCAGGGCCGACGGCAAACCCACCGAGCTGCGCACGATCGAAACCAGAGTCATCGAGACCAAGCCCAGCCAAGCTCTGGTCTCAGATGATTCAGAAGCGGCCAGACCCGCCTCTTGAACTAACCCATGCCGCAACCAGGGGATGGGTCCAGGGTTGCGGATCAGTCCAGGGTTTCGCCGAAGAACGTCAACATTTCGCCCCATGCGAGGGCCGCAGACTCAGGGTGGTGGTCTTGGCGCTGGTCACATAAGAAACCGTGACCGCCAGGAACCATCAACAAACGATGGAGCCCTTGTCCCCTGGCTTGGCGCCCTGCATTGGCTGCGGTCAGAGCCTTCTCCAGGGCCTCCCCATCCTGGGGAGGAATCAGGGCATCTTCCGTCCCACAGACGCAGAGAAGCCGGCCTGGCACCCCAGCCACCTCGTCCAGGGTGGGTGGGCCACCGCCGGGACGCCCACTGGCCACCCCAGCCCCGTAGAAGTCACAGGTGGCGGCAATCCCCGCCAGGCTGGCGGCCAGCAAGGCAACATGCCCGCCAAAGCAAAAGCCAAGGCAACCGATCGGGGCCCCAGGGGCCCCGGCGGCGCCCAGGGAGTTTTGCAACCAGCCCAGGGCTTGGGTTATGTCCTGCAGCAGCTCAGGGGCCCTGGTGCGCTCCTTGTGGGACCGCCCCTCGCCCAGGGACTCGGGGCTGTAGTCGAGGTCCAATGAGGGGGCGGTTCGACTGAACAGGGGCAGGGCCAGGGCTGCGTACCCTTCGCCCGCCAACCGATCGGCCACCCCCCTCACCCAGCCGTTCACCCCGAACACCTCGGGCAGCACCAGCAGGCCGGCCCGGGGCGTTCCCGAGGGGAGCGCCCACCAGCAGCGCAGCGGCACCTCCCCAGGGTTCTGCGGGGGGATAGAAACCCAGTGGTGGTCGGCAATGGGATCGACGCGCAGGGGGACGGTCAAGGGGACACTGGGCAACCGGCACATGGTCCTATGCCAACGGGGCAATTGTCACCGGGACCAAAGCTCCTTAGGGTGGCCGGCAGCCCATCTGGCCCACGGCGTGCGATTCCACATTCAGCAGGAAAGCGACATCCCGGCTTCGACGCAGCTGTACAACCAGATCTGCTTCGCCATTGCCGCCCGTCACTACCCCCCAGGGCACCGGCTACCAAGCACCCGCCAGCTGGCCATGCAGACCGGCCTGCACCGCAACACCATCAGCAAGGTCTATCGCCAACTGGAGACCGACGGGGTGGTGGAAGCCATGGCCGGATCGGGCATCTATGTGCGCGACCAACAAAAACCTCGGGAAATCAAGCCACCGCCAGGCCTGCGCAGCAAGGCCCTGCCCGATATTGATCGGGAGGTGCGTCAGAGCATCGATGGCCTGCTCAACGCCGGATGCACCCTGCAGCAGGCCCGCGAAATGCTGACCCGGGAAGTGGATTGGCGACTGCGTTGCGGTGCCAGGGTGCTGGTATCGACCCCACGGGAAGATATCGGCGCCTCGATGTTGATTGCCGAGGAGCTCGAACCCAACTTGGACGTCCCCGTGGAAGTGGTGCCCATGGAAGAGCTGGAGGCGGTGCTTGAAAGTTCCAGCAAGGGCACCGTGGTCACCAGCCGCTATTTCCTGCAACCCGTGGAGGAGATCGCCCAACGCCACGGGGTGCGCGCTGTCCCGGTGGATCTCAATGATTTTCGCCACGAACTGGATTTGCTCAAAGAGCTGCGCTCCGGGAGTTGTGTTGGGCTGGTGAGCATCAGCCCCGGCATCCTGCGGGCCGCCGAGGTCATCCTGCACTCGATCCGGGGCAATGAACTCCTGGTCATGACGGCCAATCCCGATACCAGCAGCCGGTTGCTCGCCCTGCTGCGGGCCGCCAGCCACGTGCTTTGCGATCGGCCCAGCCTGCCCCTAGTCGAACAGACCCTGCGGCAGAATCGGGCCCAGTTGATGCGTCTACCGGTGGTGCACTGTGCCCGCAGCTATCTCGGCACCGCCACCATCGACCAGCTACGCAAGGAGATCGGCCTCCTGGCGGCGTGATGCGCTCTCTGACCACCATCTTCCAGGCGATCGGGGCCGATCTGGCGATCATCAAGGAAAGGGATCCCGCAGCCCGCAGCACCCTGGAGATCCTGCTCTGCTATCCGGGATTCCATGCCTTGGTGATCCATCGCATCAGCCACCGTCTCTGGCGACTGCAGGTTCCCCTGCTGCCCCGGCTGCTGAGCCAGGTGGGAAGACTGTTCACCGGCGTTGAAATCCACCCGGGCGCCCGCATTGGCCATGGCGTCTTCATCGACCATGGCATGGGGGTGGTGATCGGCGAGACCTCCGTCATCGGTGACCACTGCCTGCTTTACCAGGGGGTGACCCTGGGGGGTACCGGCAAACAGCACGGCAAACGTCACCCAACCCTCAAGGAAAATGTGGTGGTAGGCGCCGGCGCCAAGGTGCTGGGCGCGATCACCGTGGGGGCCAACACCCGCATTGGCGCGGGATCGGTTCTGCTTCGCGATGTGGCCTCCGACAGCACGGTGGTAGGCATCCCTGGGCGCGTCATTCACCAATCCGGTGTCCGCATTGATCCCCTGGCCCACTCGGCCCTTCCCGATGCGGAAGCCAGCGTGATCCGCAACCTGATGGAACGCATCGACAACCTGGAAAGCCAGGTCGGCCAGTTGCAAGGTTGCCTGCGGGAAGTGGCGGCGGGGCGCCCCCTGCTGGAAGCCTGCGCCGGAAAGGCGCAAAACCTGCGTGATCGGGAAATCCTGGAATTTCTAGGCGAGGGGCTCCCCCCCCCCGCCTCCTCCTGACCAAGCCGTCAGGCGCCCTTTAGCGTTGTCGGTAGCGGGGCGAACCAAACCACCATGGCGCATCTGCTAGTCACAGGCGGCGCTGGCTTCATCGGTAGCCACACCTGTCTGACGCTTCTGGAGGCGGGCCATTCGCTGGTGGTTGTCGACAACTTTGAAGCCGGCTCACCGGAACCCCTGCATCAAGTGGCCGCCCTGGCCGCTCTGGGCCCTCTGCAACGGCTGGGTCCGGGCCTCTGGGGCACCCCGGGCGAGCCGCGACAACTGCTGCTACTGCAGGGGGATATCCGCTCCAGCTTGGATTTGGAAATGGCCTTCGCTGCCTCCAGCACTGCAGCGGTAGAGGGGGTGCTCCATTTCGCCGGATTAAAGGCGGTGGCGGAATCCGTGGCCGAGCCTCTGCGCTATTGGGATACCAACGTGGCCGGAAGCCGCTGCCTACTCCAGGCCATGGCCCGTCAGGGCTGCCGGACACTCGTGTTTAGCAGCAGTGCCACTCTCTACGGCATACCTGACTCGGTGCCGATTCCGGAGAGTGCCCCGGTACGACCGCTCAACCCTTACGGGCAGACCAAGGCGGCCGCGGAGCAGATGCTGGCCGACCTGGCGGCCAGTCAAGGGGGCTGGCGCATAGCCAGGCTGCGTTACTTCAATCCCGCTGGCGCCCATCCCAGCGGCCGCATCGGCGAGGCCCCCAACGGTCAGCCCAGCAATCTCTTTCCCCTGATCAATTTGGTGGCCCAAGGGCAAAAACCTTGCCTAAGGGTTTACGGCATGGACTGGCCCACGGCCGATGGCACCGGTGTGCGGGATTTCATCCATGTCATGGATCTGGCCGAGGGTCACCGGGCGGCTGTGCAAAGACTCCTCGACGCGCCGCCCATACTGCTCACCCTGAATCTGGGGAGTGGCCAGGGCCATTCGGTGCTGGAACTGGTGCGGGTCTTTGAGAAGGTGACGGGCCGGTCCGTGCCCTGGGAGGGGGCCGATCGACGCCCTGGCGACAGTGCCTGCAGCATCGCCGATCCCTCCTTAGCCAAAAAAATCCTCGGTTGGTCCACGAGCCGCAACCTGGAAGAGATGTGCCGGGACGGATGGAGGTGGCAGGAAAGCCACCCCCACGGCTACAAAATGACGAGCGAACCGGCAGGGACCTGAATCAGGCGGAGGCCACCTCCTGGGGCACCTGGGGTTGGAACATGAACATGGAATAGATAACGTTGCGGCGCATTTGGGTCATCATTTCCAGGAACATATCGTAGCCTTCATTTTTATATTCAATCAGGGGATCCTTCTGGCCGTAGCCCCGCAATCCGACGGATTCCCTCAGGGCATCCATCGCCTGGAGGTGTTCGCGCCAGAGGGTATCGATCTGTTGCAGCACAAAAAATCGTTCCGCTTCACGCATCAGGCCGGGGCGCACCTGATCCACCTGGCCTTCCTTGATGTCATAGGCGTTCCGCAACTGCTCCTGCAGAAAGGCCTTGAGTTCATCGATGGAAAGTCCCTGGAGTTGCTTAGGCTGCAGATCCTGGAGCAGATAGATGAATTCCTTGACCTTGTCCAGCAGACGGGTCAGATCCCACTCCTCCGGCGGAAGATCGGGGTTGACATAGGCATCGACAATTTCGTTGACGGTTTTTTCGCCAAATTCAATGACTTGTGACTTAAGCTCTTTACCCTCAAGCACCCGACGACGCACGCCATAAACAGCCTTGCGCTGATTATTCATCACCTCGTCGTATTCGAAGACCTGCTTTCGAATGTCGTAGTAATAGGTTTCGACCTTCTTCTGGGCCCCTTCCAGGGAGCGGGTCAGCATGCCCGATTCAATGGGCATATCCTCCTCGACCCGGAAGGCGTTCATGAGGCCAGCCACCCGCTCTCCCCCAAAAATTCGCAGCAGGTTGTCCTCCAACGAAAGGAAAAAACGCGTACTACCCGGATCCCCCTGACGACCAGCCCGCCCGCGTAACTGGTTATCCACGCGCCGGGATTCATGGCGTTCGGTGCCGATCACATGCAAGCCGCCGGCCGTACGGACCTGCTCCTCCTCCTGACGCACCACCAAGTCGTATTCGGCCTTGACGCGACCAATCATCTCTCGCATCCAGGTGATTTCCGGGCTGTCCGTAGGGGCCTTCTCAGCAGCCTGGGCAATGCGGTCCTCCAGTTCGAGCACCGTCAGGCTGCGCTCACCCCAGGTCTTGACCAGGTGGCTGGCCAAAGCCGAGAGATCGTGGTCGGTCTCGGCCGAGAGGGCACAGGGGAAGAGGGTGCCCAAGGCCCTGGCCTCGCTGGGGGGCAGGCCTGTGGCGAGGGCGGCCTGGGCGCCAAAGCCGGCGGCTGGTAAGGCCGAAGGGGGCAAGGGCACGGGAGGCAAGTGGCCTTCGTCGGGCCGAACCAGGCGGATCAACAACACCTCCCGCAACTTGAGACGGGCCATGTAATCGCTATTGCCACCCAGAATGATGTCCGTTCCCCGTCCAGCCATGTTGGTGGCGATGGTGACGGCTCCGGCACGACCTGCCTGGGCAACGATTTCAGCCTCCCGCTCCACATTCTCGGGCTTGGCATTGAGCAGATTGTGGGGAATCTGCTGCTCGGCCAGCAGGCTGGATAGCAATTCCGACTTCTCCACACTGGTGGTACCCACCAGAACAGGTCGACCGCCGCGGTGAATTTCGGCCGTCTCCAAGGCCACCGCACGCCACTTGGCGGGCTCACTTTTGTAGACCTGATCCGTCCAGTCAGCGCGGGAACGCACCCGATTGGTGGGCACCACGGCCACCTCCAGTTTGTATGTCTTTTCGAATTCCACTTCTTCGGTCTTGGCGGTGCCGGTCATGCCGGCTAGCCGCGGGTAGAGCAGGAAGAAGTTTTGATAGGTAATGCTGGCCAGGGTCTGGGTTTCGGGCTGAATCGGAAGTTGGTCTTTAGCCTCAATTGCCTGGTGTAAACCATCACTCCAGCGCCGTCCGGGCATGACCCGTCCGGTGAATTCATCGACAATCACCGCATCGGTGTCGCGAACGATGTAGTTGACATCCTTAATAAAAAGCTCCTTAGCTTTGAGGGCATTATTGATAAAATGAGCCCAGGGATCTTTAGGATCATAGAGATCTTGCACCCCTAGCAGTTGCTCAGCCCTGGCGTAGCCCTCATCCGTGAGAGTGACATTACGTTGTTTCTCGTCCACTTCATAATCCCCCTCTGGATCAATACCGTCCTTGCCCATTTCAGCTGAACGAATGAGCTGATTGGCAATTTCAGCTGCAGCTCGATATTTTTCCTGGGGCCGTTCAACCTGACCGGAAATAATCAGTGGCGTGCGAGCTTCATCTACAAGAATCGAATCGACCTCGTCAATAATGCAATAGTGAAAATCACGCTGGACAACCTCGGCGATGTCATTCGCCATATTGTCGCGCAGGTAATCAAAGCCCAGCTCTGAGTTCGTGGCATAGGTGATATCGCAGCCATAGTTGCGTTGGCGCTCGGCCGGAGCCATTTCCTGCTGGATCAACCCCACGGAAAGCCCAAGGAAGCGGTGCACCTGGCCCATCCACTCGGCGTCGCGGCGGGCCAGGTAATCATTCACCGTGACCACATGAACCCCACGGCCCGTGAGGGCATTGAGGTAGGCGGGCAGGGTGGCCACGAGGGTCTTACCTTCGCCGGTCTTCATCTCGGCGATCTGGCCGTCGTGCAGCACCATGCCGCCAATCAACTGGACATCAAAGTGGCGCATGCCAAGCACCCGCTTGCCAGCCTCGCGAACCACCGCGAAAGCCTGGGGTAACAGTTCGTCCAGTAATTTGCGCTCCCGGGTACCGATCGCTTCTGGAGTGCCACCGAGGCTGCGGGCCTGGTCCAGCTTCAAGCGAAATTCAGTGGTCAATCCCCGCAGCTGGTCATCGCTGAGGGGAATGATCTCCTCCTCAAGGAGGTTGATGTCGGAAACAATCGGCTGGTAGCGCTTCAGCTTGCGGGCATTGGGGTCACCCAGCAGCAGCTTGAGCATGTGAAACAACCAACCTTGGCCAGGGATTCTACCATCGCGAAAACACAGCAGGCGCCTTCAAAAAGCTGATGGGGCAAGGGGTCCCGTCCAGATTGGATCGGGAAACCGCCTTAGTCGTAGCGTGACCCGTGCCCGCCATGTGCCCTTGGGCCCGCCGATTGAAATCCTGCGCCATGGCCCCGGATCTCCGGCCCTGCGCCTGGGATTGGGTCCGGGCTGGCGACCGAGTCAGTCCCTGACCCAACTCCAGAACCTGTTTCGAGACAACAGTTTCTGGGCTGCTGGACGATCCCAAACCGACCTGCATCGAATGCTGCGGGGCAGTGAGGCGGCGGTCAGCGCTTGGCAGGGCCAGCGGCTGGTGGGCTTTGGCCGAGCCACTAGCGACGGCATCTACCGGGCCGTGCTCTGGGATGTGGTCGTCATCCGCGATCTGGAGGGGCAGGGGCTTGGCCGACGACTCGTGGAAACCTTGCTTTTGGCAGCACCCGTGGCCTCTGCCGAGAGGGTTTACCTGATGACGACGAACAGCAAAGGATTTTATGAGCGGCTGGGCTTCCAGGAAGTCATCACACAAAAGTTGATGCTGAGATCTGAAGGGTGACCATTAATAACATGCCACTTTAATGAAGACAGCTATTAAGGAAAACCAATAAGAACAATTTCAAGCGGATGAAGAGATTCGAACTCTCGACCCTCTCCTTGGCAAGGAGATGCTCTACCACTGAGCTACATCCGCAGCTGAACCGCGTTCGCCGGACATCCGGACTTGTGCAGTATGCACCACAGGGGGGGGCGGTCGTCAAGCAGGACCGCTGGGGCGAGCGCTTCTAGTGGCCCAAAAACCAGCGGTGGCCAAGGCAGCCAGCGCAAGCTCCCAAACCACTGGACCCGCCTGGGGCCAACATCCATCGCTGCCAGCTCCAGAAAGGCCAACGAGAAATTCGCAAAAAACTCCCAGACTCTTAGTGCTAAGCTATTTTAGATTATGCTTACTCACTGACAAGGGTGAGAGCCATTAAGCAGCGCGCCAAGACAGCCCATGACTCACCCTCAACAACTGGCTTACTTTGAGCGCATTCGAGACCTTTTTGGCCCTGCCTTTGCTAAGGCTGAGAACATCCTGGAAGTGGGCAGTCAGAACATCAATGGAACCGTAAGGGATTTCTTCGCAACCAATACCAACTATCTAGGCATTGATATTGGCAAGGGCAAAGACGTTGATTTTGTCATTCCTGGAGAACTCGTTGAACTGCCTGATGGATGGGCAGATATAGCTATTTCCACCGAATGCTTTGAACATGCGGAGAACTGGAAAGACATCCTCCTGAATATGATCCGAATCACCAAGCCACAGGGGCTGATACTGCTCACCTTTGCCGGCAAGGGCAGAGTTGCCCATGGAACCTTGGATTCAGACGTTTTCAGCTCCCCTTTCACTACCACTTATTATCAGAATCTAGCGCCAGATGATGTCGCCAGAGACATCGCAATTGGCAAATATTTTTTACGGCACGGTTTCGAGGTCGACTCGATCGCCCACGATACCTACTTCTGGGGAATTAGAAATAACGACAATCCGGCAGATCCGGATTCTGCTTGGGAGACATTGGAATGCAGGCTTGTTCGTGCCCAAGGGCAACTGAGCCAAGCAGTAAGTATATACAACGGACTTAAGGTGGAACTCAATAAATCCCAGTCAGCCTACGAACAATTGAGCAATAAGCTAGCTGAAGCCCAGTTGAAGTTAAAAGCATCCCAAGAGCATGCGGATGTAGCCCGTAGTAAACAAACCAATGCTTCCCTCCAGGCTCAACGGGCCCAATCAAGCGCTGCCCAAGCGATCGCCCAAAAGGATCAAGCTCGCCGGGAAGTAATGGAATTATCGAAAGTCCTCTCCGAAGAGCGCAACCAAGCAGCCATTCGACTGCGAGCTGCTGACCAGGAACGGCTGGCCATCGAGCAAGAACGCAAACAGACAGCCATCAGACTGCAAGCTATTGAGCAGGAACGGCTGGCCATCGATCACGAACGTGCTGAAGCCCTCACGGCCTTGGGAAAAGCCCGTCAACAAGCCGCGTCAGCCCGCCAGGAAGCAGAAAAAGCCCGTGAACAAAGCCATGAAAACTGGCTGGTCACAATGGAGATTATGAATTCCAGGATCTGGCGTGGCACCCAGTCGATCCGAAAAGTAAAAGATGGACTTCGCCAAAGGCTCAGATCTGGGCCAAACATTTCCACCGCACCCAATCCTATTGACTCCGACCCGACCAGCCATTCCGATCCAGCAACATATTCGCCCCCCAAAGGCAATCATGTTGGTCATAATCAATGGCTGCAAGAAAACTTTGAACAGGACTGGAAATTCAATCAAGACCTAATCAGGCAATCCGGCAAGTCAAATCATGGTCCAACCAGGGGCGGGTCAAAAGCTTTGATTATTGACTGGAAATGTCCGGAAATTGATAAGGATGCAGGCTCGCACCGCATGGATGCAATCATTCGAATCATGTTGGAGTTGGAGATCAATATCAGCTTTTTCAGTCAAGCCGTCAATCAGGAAGCCGGTTACATCAATCGCCTGCGAGACCTAGGACTGTCAACCTATTTGGGCATTGATTTAGCCGCTAAACATCTAGCCGAAGTGGGTCAACACTATGAATATGTGATTTTGTCGCGGCCAGATACAGCAGAGGCGTTCCTTCCCTTTATCCAGCTTTATTGCCCCAAAGCAAAACTGATATACGACACCGTGGATTTGCATTACCTAAGGATGAAACGCGCCCTCCGCCTTCTTCCCGAAGATTCGGAGGTTGAAAAAAATTCGTTAATGAAGGCCTCAGAGCACTACTACGCAAAAGAACTAATCATTTCTCGCTCATCCGATAAAGTCATTGTCGTTTCGGATGAGGAAATGAAATTTCTTGCCGATGAAGATGCAACACTGGACATTGTCACCATCCCTACCATCCACACCATCGCTGAAGACACACCAGGATTTGGGGCAAGAGAAGGCCTATTATTCATTGGCGGATTTGATCACCAGCCGAACAAAGACGCCATGATTTTCTTCTGCAAAGAGATAATGCCTAAAATCGCCGAAACTCTAGAAGACATCATCATGACCATTGTCGGCAGCAATATGCCTGATGAAATTTTCGCCCTAGAAAGTAAACACGTCAAGCCTGTAGGCTATGTTGAAAATTTAGATCCAGTCCTTGCCAATGCGCGAATCTTTGTGGCTCCTTTGCGCTACGGTGCAGGGATAAAAGGCAAAGTTGGTCTTAGCATGTCCCATGGAATCCCCGTTGTAGGAACCAGTATTGCAGCTGAAGGATTTGGTTTGGTTGATGGCAAAGAGATGCTAATCACAGATAATCCCAACCAGCTGGCTGAATATATTATCAATCTATACCGCAATCAAGAGCTATGGACCAAGCTATCGACGCAGGGCAAGATATTTATCAGAAATAATTACTCACCCGCCGTGATCAAAGATCGCATTGCCAACCTATTCAACCCCACAACATACAACCAAAAGGAAGGCACTTATGTCTGACAAAAAAGTGCTGACAATAGGCGTGGCACTCTCCGACAAGCCAAACCATGCTGTTTCGATCATGGATGGGCTTGCAAGCAGTCGGGAATGGCAATTAGATCAAAAATGGCATATTATCGGCAAAAATATACTACCGAGGATGGACCATGTCGTCTGCCACTCGCTGGATAAAGAAGAAAAATTCAAGATCCTTAATCGGTTGATCAAAGAAGTCACTCTTGCCTCCTATGAATACCTATTTGTATTTGACGATGACATTCAGATACCCCCTAATTTTATTGATCAATATCTTCAAATCGTCGAGAAAAGAGGATATGCATTGTCTCAACCGGCTAGAACCCATGCCAGCTATATAGACCATTATTTTGTCTCCCAGCTATTAGGGATTGAATCAAGACAAACAAACTTTGTAGAAATTGGTCCCGTCACGTGCATTCACAACTCCGCCTACCATCTGCTGCTTCCTTTTGACCTTAGGGCGCCCATGGGCTGGGGATTAGACTTTCACTGGCCAACCATACTTTGTCAACATAACTTAAAGATGGGAATCATCGACCAAATACCGATTGAGCATTCACTCAGAAAACCAGTAACGTATTACAATTATCAAGATACCGAATCAGGCATGCAAAGCTTCCTTGAGCAAGTGCCCCACATCAATCATCATGAAGCATTCACCGCCATAGAAACCTATTCCCTCGCAGAGAGCCTCGAACGTAAACCGGGAGAGAGGACATTTTAAATGGCATTCAAGTTATCCGTCGTTTTAACTACCTACAATCGCGCTTCATTTCTTGCAAAAGCACTGATTTCACTGGCCAATCAAACAGTGGACAATGAAGAGTACGAAGTTATTGTTATTGATGATGGCTCCTCCGATAACACCCTGGAAATAGTTAAGTCAATCGGGCCAATCCTGCCGATAAAATATTCATATCAGCAAAATTCAGGCCTAGCATCTGCCAAGAATCACGGCTTATTCTTGGCGAGTGGTGATATTGTTTTATTCCTCGATGATGACGATATCTCAGACCCCAACCTAATTGAACAGCATTTATTGGCCCACAGTGCCAATCAGAATCCAAATACGGCTATTCTTGGCAAAACAAATATAGCTTCAAGCCTGCAAACAGATTCCTTAATGCATTATGTCACCCAAAAAGATCCGATGCTATTCTGTTATCAAGGCATACATCATCGTGACGTTCTCAATTACGAATATTTTTGGGGTGGGCGGACCTCCTGCAAGCGCGAACTACTCCTAAAAGAAGGGGTTTTCAATCCTGTCTTTCGATTCGGCTATGAGGATATTGAGTTAGGCTATAGACTGAATCAAAGGGTTGGCCTGCAAGTAGTATTTTGGGAGCCTGCGGTAAATACCATGATTCGCCAGATTGATCTAGCTTCATTTATCAAGCGTTGTCAACGACAAGGTGAGTCTGCTTGGCGCTTCCTTGAGATACATAACATGGATGGGGAGATAGAACGCTATCTTAACTGCAACAATCTACTAAAAGACCTTGAGATTCTAGATCCAGCCTACGAATCTTCTATCCTGTCGGCCAGCAAGTTGGAGGCTTCAATAAGAACTGCTATTGCTATGTCGTACGAAGTTCCTGACGATTGGCAAAGAGCAATGGAATCAGCTTATTACAGAGCCTTCCGAGCAGCCATGAGTAGGGGAGTTAAAACCGCCATGAAGACTCCATCACCTTCAAGCAGCACTAAAACATCTTGATGCAGGTCTCCACCTATCTCCGCAAAGCCGGCCGAAAATCAAGACAACTCTCCAAGCGATGGATCTATCCCCTATCTCCTAAAATCCATAGTTTTATTTTCTTTGAATTGCGGCGAAAGTTGGTGACACTGACGTCCGTATTGACTACGGGGAATTTATCTGATTTTTCCCGTTTGCTTCACAAGGATAAGGTGGGTCCCTACCTTCCCCTAGTCACTATTATTGTGCCCTGCTTCAACCACGGCAAATATCTAAGGCAAAGACTTGATAGCATCTATCGGCAAACATATTCCAACTATGAGGTCATCCTATTGGATGATCACTCCACTGACGAAAGTGCCCAGATATTGAATGAATTTGCATCGACCTATGATCAAAATACATTCCTAGAAATCAACTCGATTAATTCCGGTTCGCCCTTTAAGCAATGGAGCAAAGGCCTCCAAAGGGCCAAGGGTGAGTTGATTTGGATCGCGGAATCTGATGATTTCTGTGACCCAAACTTTCTCTCCGAACTGGTGCCAGCCTTCATCAACGAAGCCGTGATGCTGGCATTCAGTCAAATTCGCTTTACCAACCAAGAGGGGGACTCTGACGTTTGGTCCATGGAACAATACCTGCCTGAATTTGGACCACGAACCTGGCAATCACCATTTACAGTCTCCGCCCATAAACTCGTACAAAAAACCTGGAATCGTCGAAATATTATTCCAAATGCAAGTGCCACACTATTTCGTCGCCATCTTCATCTTGACCTTTTGAGTAATATTGAATGGTTGCATATGCGTGTTTGCGGAGACTGGCTTTTTTATCTCACAATTGCCCGTGGTGGACTTGTTCACTACACACCGAAAACCACAAATTACTATCGCCAACATCCCAGCAATAGCTCAGTAGCCATGCATCAGCAGGTGCGATATCTTGACGAACATATTGGCGTGGCTCAAAGCCTGGTTTCTCTATACAAGCTGGATGCCTCAGATGTCAAGAAAATGCAAGCGGAGCTGGTTCAACGCTGGACGCAGCACCATAGCGAAGCCATGCCGGCAGAACAGCAGCAAAAGATTGATTCCTTGCGGAATATGTGCCCCGAGCGCAAACCCAACGTTCTAATTGTGGCCTACTCGCTGATTCCCGGGGGTGGTGAAATCTTGCCTCTCAAGTTAGCTAACATTCTGCACTCAAAAGGACATGGGGTAACCGTTCTTAATTGCCATCAGTATCCCAACGAAATTGGGATTCGAGCGATGCTCAGGCCAGGCATCCCCCTTGTCGAACTGCAATCCCTTGAAGATCTCCCCAAGCTAGTTGAAGAGTTGGGAATTGAAGTGATCCACAGCCATCACCCATGGGTAGATACCACCCTATCGGAACTTTTGGTCGATAACCCACACCTGGCCCATGTAATAACATCCCACGGAATGTACGATGAAATTGATCGAGATGATTTTGGTCGCATTGGCAAGATACTGTCTCCCTGGGTCAAGAAAGTGAGTTATGTAGCCGACAAGAACAGGCAGCCGTTGCTCGATCTGGGATTCGATGAATCTCAACTCCACAAGATCTCTAATGCTATTGATCCTATGGAGATAGAAGCTATCGATAGATCCTCGTTAGGCATATCGGAACCGGATGCCTTCGTTGTTTGTCTTGTAAGCCGTGCAAAACGAGAAAAAGGCTGGCAAGAAGCCATCGAAGCTGTTGCAATGGCGCAGAAGCAAACCGATCGTCCGATTCATCTTTTACTGGTTGGCGAAGGTGTGGAATTACAACGTCTGCAACGAATAACGACCGATGCTCGTGTTCACTTTCTTGGCTTTCACAGCAAGCCGAGAAATCTTTATGCCGGTTCAGATCTAGGCATATTACCAACATTTTACCCCGGCGAGAGTCAGCCCTTAACCCTAATCGAATGCCTGGCAACAGGCAAACCGGTGATTGCAAGTGATATTGGAGAAATCGCCTCCATGCTCACCATGCCCGAAGGTATTGCTGGTGCGGTGATTCCCCTTTGGGAGGGCCGGGTGGATCCTTCAGCCTTTGCCGATCAGATTTTGATCCATGCTGACAATCCAGACATTCACCGTAAGCATTGCGAGATAGCCAAGCTGGCCAGCGAGAAATTTAATCCAGATGTGATGGCAGCTGAATACACAGATTTGTACGAGGATGCCATCAAATCATGCGGAGGCCCCACTTACGGAAATACATCCAAGCACTATGGAGATTGACCAAGGTGAGTTTTTTACTGCGGTGGTTACCCCGCCCCCAGTGATGCACCACTGAAACAATAGGCAAGTGAATTGTACGTCCATAAGCAGCAAGACTACGGGAAATATCGGCATCCTCTAGGTAGAGAAAAAATCGCTCGTCAAATCCACCAACGGCCAAAAAAGCTTGCGTTCGCATCAACATACAACAACCACTTAAATAGGGAGCTTCGAAAACTTCTGTGTAATCACGATCGGCCATTACATAGTGCCGATCATAACGTCGTAACCATAGAGGCTTCCACAACTCAGGTACAAAACGACGGCTGAAAAGACCGAGCAGTGAAGGATTCTGTTTGCACAGTTGCTGCACTTCACCCTCGGGATTGCACAACTGAGGCACCGCCAACACCACATCCCCATGGCGCTCCAACCAGTCCAACAAGGTTTCAAAACAACCATGCGGCCAGGTCAGATCCGTGTTGAGGGCACCGAGATAGGTCGGCAGGGGACCGAGGCGTGCCAAGGCGGCCACAGCTTGGTTGATGGCACGGCCGTATCCCGGATTGTGTCGGTTAGGCAGAAAGACCTGGCTTGCTTCAGCAAGGGCTTCAACGGGCTCTCCTGGCCGGTGATCATTCACCACAACCCCATAGCCGATGTCTTCTGGCAAAGCCCGCAGGCATGTCTGCAATCGAGCCACCTCGACAGCGGAGGGATGGTAAGCCACCACAATTAGACAAGCACGCAGGCTCATCAGACCAGGAAAGGCAAGACGCGGCGCTCGCGCTGCAGCAAGCCCAGACTAATCACGGTGCCAATCACATTGAAGACCAGCAGGGTGAAATTAGCCGGCCAATTAAAGGTTGAGTGAATGAGCGAATCTCTCAAGGGGCTAAAGGCTTGGTAAAGAGGGTTGAAGTGGGCAATCCAACCAAAATGGCCGAGGCTTTCTTTCATATATAAAATAGGTGACAACAAAAAGACAAGCTGCAAAACCACAGGAACAAGCTGGTAAATATCCTTGAATCGCGCCCCCAAAAGACAGACGATGAGAGGCAGCCAAAACATGAAGATAATGAAGTTAAGCATTCCAGGTATGCCGTAAACCAGCAGATTGACGAAAAGAGAAGGCTGAAAGTAACTAAGGCCCAGTAATACCATCAGCAAGGACTGGCCCAGGGTTTGAAGCTGGAAAGCCCACTCCTCAAGCGCATAGAAAAGAGGCGGCAGATTAATGTTATTAATACTGTCGCGACTCTGCTCAAACAGGCGGGGAGCAGTGCCAATAGCACCGGAAAGTGAATTCCATAACACCAGGCCAACACCTAGATAAACAGCATAGTGCCTAAAATCCTGGACCTTAAATACGGTGCCGTAGACACTCGCTAGGGCGGCAACTGATAACAAATTCGTGAGACCCAGCCAAAGACTGCCCAGCTTCGTGCGTACAAATCTGGCCTTGGTGCGGGCCGTAGCCGTGAACCACCAAACCCTGCGGGTACGCCAGGCGAAACGCAACTGACTCAGGGTTGAATTGCTTTTAAGTTGCCAGAGATCCATCGTGGCGCGATCGGAAGCCTGGACAGCAGTCGTTCTCTGGATTAGGACCGGATCAGGGGGCAAGATTTCCAAGACTTAGGCCGCGTGAATGTGATTTTGATAATAAGAAAGCGCCGCGTCAAGTGGCCCATCAAAAACAATCATGCCCTCACTAAAGACAAGGCCTCGGGTGCAGAAACGTTGGAGTAAATCATCGGAATGCGAAGCAAGAAACAAGGTGCCTGACCCCTGGATAAAATCGCCAAGCCGCCTCCTGGCGGCCTCGACAAAACGGCTGTCGCCGGTGCCGATACCTTCATCAAGGGCAAGACATTCGTGGGAAACACCTGTTAACACGGCAAAAAGCAGACGGGCCACCATGCCTTGGCTATATCCCTTAACGGGAAGGTGAATATAATCTCCAAGTCCGCTGAATTCGCGAACGTCCTCAAAGAATTCTTCAAAGCCCTGCAAATTGCCATGCATCATCAAGTAATGGGCCTTAACGGCCTGAAGCCCACTGAGTTCGGGACTGGTGATGAAACTCTTATGAATCATCGGATAAACAAACGTATGCACACGCATAAAGCCACTGCTGGGCTGATAAATCCCACTGATCAACCGTAAAAAAGTACTTTTACCGGCTCCGTTGTGGCCAATCAGGGCGACCCGCTCGCCATGGGTCACGAAGACATTGAGATCCCTCAAGGCTTCAATCACAGCACCGCTACGTTCGCGGCGCAACGTTCCGCCCGTCACGGAGCGCAGCAAGCTGGAGCCGAGGCTGCGCATCTCGGTCGTAAAAACCGGAATCTGAAGTCCCACCCCCCGCATCTCGAGGATCGGCTGGGCAGCGACTCTTTCCAAGGAATTCACCACGGGGAGGGCCACAGGCCCGGACCTCGCCAACCCCACATCGAGATCATTCATCCAGCCCCCCCATACAAATCGATCATCTCACCAGCCATCTGAGATCTCTGAGGGATGCTCAGCGGCCCCTGGCCTTGAGCACTGTCTTGACCGTCTTGAGGAGGATCAACAGGTCTAGGCCCGTATTCCAATGGCGCAAATAATATAGGTCGTAGCTGAGCTTCAGTTCGGCCTCCTCCACACTGGCGGCATAGGGGGCGCACACCTGGGCCCAGCCACTCAGGCCCGGTGGCATCCAGTGACGCTTGCGGTAGTGGGGAATGCGCTCCTCCAGGTCCCGCTCCAACTCGGGTCGCTCTGGCCTCGGACCGATGAGACTCATCTCACCGCGCAGCACGTTGAGGAGCTGGGGCAGTTCATCCAAGCGCACCCGGCGCAACAGCCCCCCAATGCGGGTGATGCGCCGATCCCCCCGCACGGTCCAGGTGGCCGGCGCCTGGGGTTCGGCCTGGCGCATGGTGCGCAGCTTGAAGAGCTTGAAGCTCTTGCCCATCAGGCCACTGCGCTTCTGGACGTAAAGCACCGGCCCCCGATCCTCCAACCAAATCAACAGGGCCGCCAGGGCGATCAGCGGGAACGTCACGAGCAACAGCACCAGGGACAACAGTCCGTCGGCGGCCCGTTTGAGCTGGCGCTGCACACTGAGGCTGTCGCTCCAGGGCAGGTCATCCAGCACCAAGGCCTCCTCCGGCAGATGGCTGGGCAACAGGCGTTGCTGCTGGTTTTCGGTCTGATCGAGCAAACTCAAGCCAGACCGCTGCTGCGGCCGGGCCAGGCGCCGCAGCCAGAGGCGCTGCACCAGGGCCCATACGGTCATGCCAGCGAGCAGGGCCAACTGGACACGCCGGTGGCCCAGGGTGAAATTCACCGGCAGATGGAACAGCCAGTAGGCCGAAATCACCATCAGCGCACTGGCCAGGGCCGAAAGACCCAGCCGCACCGCCACCAGGGACAGCCGCAACCGGGGCAGCTTCAAGAGGGTGTAGCTGCCGAACAGCCAACTGAAACCGATGTAAACCAGCCCAAAAGGCAACAGCCATTCGGGATGGCGCAGCAGATCGGTGCCATCGAAACGGTCGATCAGGGCCGCCGAGATCACCAGCCCCACCAGATCGAGGCCAGCACACAGCAGCAAAACCTGACGGGGCCTCAGGCGCCCGGACAACTGGCTCCGCTTGGATGTCACCCCGCCAGCGCCGCCATCAAGCTGCCCATCTCCAGGGCCTGGAGGCCGTAGCTCCAGCCGAGGTTGCTCTTGATGCCAGCTCGCTCAAGGGCCTGCTGCAAGGTGTCCGTGGTGAGGACGCCAAAAATCACAGGAATGCCGGTGTCCCGGGCCACGGCGGCCACTCCCTTGCTGACCTCAGCCACCACCACATCGAAATGGGGCGTGTCTCCACGGATCACGGCCCCCAAGGTGATGATCACCTGGTAGCGGCCGCTGGCCGCCAGGCGCTGGGCCACCAGGGGAATTTCAAAACTGCCGGGCACCCAGGCCACATCCAGCTGGGTGCTGGTGGGGGTCACATCAATGCCGTGGCGGCTGAGGCAATCCAGGCAACCACTGAGCAACTTGCCCGTGACCAGATCATTAAAACGGGCCACCACCACGGCAATGCGCAGTTGGCCGACGTCGGTGAAGCGACCTTCGAAAACGGTCAACGGCTCAAACCACGAAGTAACTCATGCCCCAGTTGAGCAGAACGAGGGCGACCCAGGCGGCACCACCGATCAAGATGAGGCGGTTGGAACGGCCGCTGTCCTCGGAGCTGGCGTAGAGCACGGGAACCGCAACGATCAGGGCGAAGGACATCACCACCAAGGCCAGAACGGTGAGCGTGTTGAGGATCTGCATGGCGAAGGGTGCGCGCTGGCCTGATCAGGCGTTGGGGCCATTCTTCCATGGCGGACCGGGGGTGACGGG
>Ga0194059_1000405_pt1 | contig 20727 bp, 16 predicted proteins | sample SepL6211m_MetaG_FD_163426 | JGI IMG/M metagenome (GOLD analysis project Ga0194059, IMG submission 163426) | Anoxic zone freshwater microbial communities from boreal shield lake in IISD Experimental Lakes Area, Ontario, Canada - Sep2016-L626-11m | ecosystem: Environmental > Aquatic > Freshwater >... | reverse complement strand
GCGCAACTTTTCCTCGGGAAGGAGTTCAATCACACGGTTGTTCCCTTCGACGAGATCTTCGATGCGATCCGCTCGGGCTCGGTGGATGTCGGCCTAATCATCCATGAAGGTCAGCTCACTTATGATAACGAGGGCTTCGAGAAAATCGCCGACATGGGCGAGTGGTTCAAGGCCGAGACGGGCCTCCCGCTTCCGCTCGGCGGCAATGTCATCCGCAAGGACTTCGATTCCGATCAGCGTCGCGAGCTGAATATTATCATGAAGGAGAGCATCCGCTACGGCTTGGAGCATCGTCGCGCCGCTGTCGACCACAGCATGGCCCATGCCCGCGGTATGGAAGTGCCCCTCGCCGATGAATTCATCGGGATGTATGTGAACGACTACACCCTCGACTATGGCGAGAGCGGCCGAGCTGCGATCCGGGAGTTCTTGGGGCGCGCCGCTGACCAAGGTCTGGTACCAAGGCTGGACAAGCTCGAGTTTGTGAGTTGAGCGTTTTTTATTATTGCCATAAGGCTCTCACTCTGAAATCTTCCACCCCCCATGCCAAAAGCAATCGCACGTAGCAAAACCAAGAAGTCCGTGGCCAAGCGGTTTAAGATCACCGCCACGGGCAAGGTCGTTCGTTCGAAGGCTGGTCGGCGCCACTTGCTCGAGTGCAAAAGCTCCAAGAGCAAGCGGAAGCTTGGCAAACAGGTCGTTGTTGAAGACTGCGATGTGAGCCGGGTGAAGCTGAATCTGCCTTTCGGCCTGCGATAAAAGGTTAAAAAATACGATCCGAGGATCTGGCCGGAAGATTTCCGGCCTTCCCGGGCGGGTGAGATCCCGGATCGAACAACACAAACAGCCAGCCCGACGAGGTCCACCGTGTCACAGCGGTGGAAATAAGAGATGCCAAGAGCCACCAATTCACCCGCCAGTCGCGCACGTCGCAAGCGGGTTATCGTAGAAGCCAGCGGATACCGCGGCCGCCGTTCCAAACTTTACCGCTATGCGAAGGATGCACGGATGAAGGCCAAGTATTGGGCCTACCGTGATCGCAAAACACGCAAGCGCAACGTCCGTTCCCTCTGGATCGTCCGTCTGAATGCAGCCGTCCGCGCTCAGGGACTGAGCTACAACCGCTTCATCGAGGGCCTGAAGGCCGCCAACATCCTGCTCGATCGCAAAGTCCTCTCGGACATCGCGATCACGGATGAGGGTTCCTTCACCCAGATCGTCGCCAAGGCCAAGGCAGCCCTCGAGGCAAAGCCAAAAGTCAAAGCGCCGCAGGCTGTCGCAGCCTAAGGGCGGTCACCGGGATTTCCCTAAGTGGAGACCCAGACACCAGCGCTTAGCAGCCAAATCGACCAGCTTCGCATCGAGGCGCTCTCCGCTATTGCGGAGGCGTCCGATGCCATAGCTCTTAAGGAAGCGCGCGTCCGCTACCTCGGTAAGACCGGATCGGTCTCCCTGCTGAGCGAGGGGATGCGCACCCTCTCCAAGGAAGAGCGCCCTATCATGGGTAAGCTCCTGAATGACTTGCGTGCCGCTGTCACGGCCTCGCTTGATGAGAAGGAATCGGCTCTCACTGCCCAGGCGGACGCCGCCGCTCTCTCGGCAATCGATACCTCTCTTCCCGGCACGGGGCCAGAGGCCGGATCACTCCACCCGCTCACACTGCTGGTCGACCAGGCCGTGCAGATCTTTCGCAGGCTAGGATTTGCCATTGCCGATGGTCCTGACATGGAGACCGAGTGGCACTGCTTCGACGCGCTGAACACCCCCGCCGACCATCCGGCCCGGAACGAGCAGGATACCTTCTATCTCCCCGATGGACGTTTGCTTCGCACGCATACGTCGTCCATTCAAATCCGCACGATGGTGGCGAACCCGCCCCCGATCCGTATCATCGCACCAGGTGCCGCCTACCGCCGCGACGAAGTCGATGCCACCCATCTCGCTCAGTTCACCCAGATGGAGGGACTCTATGTCGCTCCGGGTGTGAGTCTGGCCGATCTCAAGGGAACGATCGAATTCTTCTTCCGCGAGCTTTTCGGCGCCGGCACAGAGATTCGTTTTCGCCCTCATTTCTTCCCCTTCACCGAGCCGAGCTACGAGATCGATCTCCGTACCGAGGCCCTAGGCGGGAAGTGGATGGAACTCGCCGGCTGCGGTATGGTCGACCCTGCCGTCTTCGAGGAAGTAAACAAAAAGCGCGGCGACAATGCCTATGATCCCGAGAAGGTGAGCGGCTTTGCCTTCGGCTTTGGTCTCGACCGCCTCGCTATGAATCTCACGGGTGTTTCCGACATCCGGATGCTGACCGAGAACGACCTGCGCTTCCTTTCCCGATTCACAGCCTAATTTCACAGCCTAAACGCCTATGAAGATCTCCCTTTCCTGGCTACGGGACTATCTCCGCACCGACAAACCGGTTGCCGAGATCGCTCGTATTCTGACCGACGCGGGCCTCGAGGTCGGCGCGATCGAGTCGACCGGCGTCGCCATTCCGAAAGTGGTTGCCGCCCAGATCCTCGAGTCAATCCAGCACCCGAATGCCGACCGACTCAGTGTCTGCAAGGTTGATGATGGCAGCGGCATGCCTCGCCAGATTGTCTGCGGAGCCAAGAATTACAAGGTCGGTGACAAGGTGCCGCTCGCACAACCAGGCGCCGTGATGCCCGGTGATTTCAAGATCAAGGTGGGCAAGCTCCGCGGCGTCGAGAGCGAGGGGATGATGTGCAGCTCGAAGGAACTCGGCCTCGGCGAAGGAGCTGATGGATTATTGATTCTGCCTTCGGAGACCTCAATCGGAACGCCCCTAAGCGAACTTTTCCCAGCCGAGGAAGTCTTCGAGATCGAGATCACGCCGAACCGTCCCGACTGGCTCGGTCATCTCGGAGTGGCTCGCGAAGCAGCCGCCTTCGACTGTGGTGAGCTGATTGCTAAGGAGCCGGATCTTCCCGAAACGAAGCAGGATGCTTTGGTTGCCGCGATTGCAACCCCCGGGGCCGCATCCTTCTACAGCATCCGCCGCATCGACGGGGTGAAGGTTGGGCCTAGCCCCAAGTGGCTCCGCAAGCGTCTGGAGTCCGTCGGCCTCCGCTCCATTAACAACATCGTGGACATCACGAATTTCGTGATGTTCGAGACGGCTCAGCCTCTGCACGCCTTTGATGCCGGTAAAATCGAGGGGGCTCTGATCGTCCGCTTTGCGAACGAGGGGGAAGCCTTCGTAGCACTAGATGGAAAGGAACATAAGCTCTGCCCCAGCGATCTTGTGATCGCCGATGCCAAAGGACCTCAGGCCATTGCAGGAATAACCGGGGGTGTTGCGAGCGGAGTCTCGGAAGCGACCACATCGATTCTGCTTGAGAGCGCCCTCTTCGAGGCGACCGTGATCCGGCGTTCCAGCCGCGCGCTGGGAATCTCGACCGACTCCAGTTACCGCTTCGAGAGGGGAGTCGATGCCCAGAGCGTGCTGACAGCTTCGGCCCGTGCCGCAGCCCTTATTGTTGAGCTAGCCGGAGGAACTCCCTCTGCCGAGGTTGTTGCTATCGGATCGCTGCCAGCAATGCGCGTGGTGGCCCTGCGCGGTGATCGTGTTCGCTCACTGCTCGGCGTCGATCTGGATGATTCTGCGATTACTTTACTTCTTGCCAAGCTGGGGCTCAAAAAGATCACCAGTGAAGCTACTCTGGGATTTGAGATTCCCTCCTGGCGGAATGATCTGACCCGCGAGGTCGATCTGATCGAGGAGGTCGCTCGCCTCCACGGGATCAACTCCATCACCGCAAAGTGTGCAGGTATCCCTGCTCACTCGAGCGAGGCCGACAAGGCTTACGATTTTTCCCGTGGTTTGCGTCGCCGTCTCTCTGGCGGAGGATTTCATGAAGCCCGTAGTGGAACCCTCACTGGTAGCCGCGATCAGGCAGCCTTTGCCACCGGGACCCCCGGCAGATCTGGGGCCGTTGTTTCCGTCCGCAACCCGATGGGTGAGGAGCACTCGACTCTTAGAGCCAGCTTGATACCGGGACTTCTGGAGGCCGTTTCGCGTAATCTGCGCCATGGAACTGATTTGATACGGCTCTTCGAGATCGGCAAAGTCTACCAGCAGGAGCAACCCGAGGAGTCGATGCGACTCGGTCTTGTCATGACGGGCCGCACAGCGCCCGAGAATTGGCGTGGTAAGGAGGAAGGGGAGCGGTCCCTGGATCTCTATGATCTCAAGGGCTTCATACAACTGCTCGGCGCGCGTCTGGAACCAATCACCTTCCGTGCTGCAACCCATGCTTCTCTACCGCTGGCTCTCGAGCTTTTGATCGCAGGCAAATCAATAGGGATTCTCGGCGTTCTTTCACCATCTGCCACGCGGGAGGTGATGGTCGGTGGGCATCAGGGTCAGATCGTTGTGGCTGAGCTCGACCTCAATGCACTGCAGGTAGCCAACGGCATTGGGTTCTCGAAGGACCCGAAGAAGCATGGCTCCCTCCCCAAGTTCCCGGCGATCCGTCGCGACCTTGCCCTCCTGATGGAGGCGGCCATTCCCTATGCGGCGGTCGAAGAGGCTGTGCTGGGAGCCAAGGAGGAACTTTTTTCTTCAGTCATCCCCTTTGACGTCTTCAGCGATCCCGAGGGAGTCAAGGTGCCGCTTGGCAAAAAATCTCTGGCGATCGCCTTGACTTTCCTGCATCCCGAAAGAACCTTGACCACGGAAGAGGTGAACGCGGCGGTCACACGCATCGTCGCCAGGCTTCGGGAAGCGGCGGGAGCCGAGGTCCGAAGCTGAATCTTCGAATCATGAAAATGGTAGTCGCTCTCTCCACATTTTGAATTTGCCCTGCGGTGTTCGGGATTCGGTCTGTATGCTCCCGATCCGATGTGATCAAACCGGAGGCTGACCGGGCGGAACAATGACAGGCCTTCACTGGAGGTCAGCGGTCCGCACGGAGGTCTCCACCCTAACCTATATTGGGAACGGGATCGCGACCTAACGGCATCGCGGGGCAATCTTCTATCCTTCAGGCTTCTTGGGGGTGTAAGGCCTGTCTACGATTGGCCTGCTGTTAAACCATCTCCATAAAAATAGCCTTCCTTTTTTGGTCACATTCGTATTGCGATGTTTATTGCGCTGACCTTACTTGGTGCATCCTCTAGCCATTCACAGGAGCTGCCAGTTACGGACACCCGAGGGCGGTAAGTTTACCCTCGAGACGACAATACCCAAGGGAACCATCGTGCGGATCGAAATCCCGGGCAACTTTGCCAAGTTAGGAGAGGGAAGCGAATCTAAGGCTCCAAAAGCGTTGGGGATGCAGGATAAGCGCCCGGTCTTCAAGGTCTTGCCCGGAACTTACAGCTTCACATCCGATTTGCTAAAACTATAATCACCGCACCCCCCATCTTCATGAATCCATTCCTCGGCGTCTTCTTCCACTGGCTCGGCGGCTTTGCCTCCGGCAGTTTCTATGTTCCCTACCGATTCGTGAAGAAATGGGCCTGGGAGACCGCCTGGATGGTGGGGGGCTTCTTCTCTTGGATCATCATGCCGTCGCTGCTGGCGCTGCTGATGACCCATGATCTCCACGGCGTGATCGCGCGCCAGACTGGAAACACGCTCTTGTGGACCTATTTCTTTGGCTGCCTCTGGGGGTTGGGTGGTTTAACCTTCGGCCTCACGATGCGCTATCTTGGAATGTCACTCGGCATGGGGGTCGCCCTTGGTTACTGCGCCGCCTTCGGGACGCTCCTTCCCCCGATAGCCAAGCTCTTCATTCCATCCATTCCGTGCGACGAGACGATCATCCAGATCGCCTCCACCCTGCCTGGCCAGATAACGCTGATCGGCGTGCTTGCCTGTCTCGTCGGCATCGGGCTTGCCGCTTTGGCAGGACTCAACAAGGAACGGGAGATGGACAAGTCGGCGAAGACGGAAGCCATCAAGGAGTTCAACTTCCCCAAGGGAATGGCCGTCGCCACCTTTTCCGGCGTGATGAGCGCCTGTTTCGCCTTCGCACTGACCGCCGGCAAGCCGATCGGGGAGGCCTCGCTTCTGGCCGGCACCGACCAGATCTGGACTGGGCTTCCGAAGCTCGTTGTCGTGCTCCTTGGCGGCTTCACTACGAATTTCCTTTGGTGCGCCTACCTCCACTTCAAGAACGGCACAGCCTATCAGTACCTCAGCGGGACGATCCGCGAGGAGCATGCCGCTCTCGGCGGTGCTGGCCGTGGTGAACATGGAGCAGCAGCTCCGGTCGCGCCTGCAAACGGTGATCTTAAGGTGCCAATGCTGAGTAACTATATCTTTTCCGCACTAGCGGGGACCATCTGGTATCTGCAATTTTTCTTCTATACGATGGGGGAGACGCAGATGGGTAAGTTTGGCTTCGCCAGCTGGACCCTCCACATGGCCAGCATTATCATTTTCAGTACGATGTGGGGCTGGATCTTCCATGAGTGGAAGGGCTCGAGTAAAAAGACCCATGCCCTCATCGCTTTGGGCATCGCCACGCTGATCCTCTCCACTATCGTCATCGGCATCGGCACCTGGTTAAAAGGACATTCCTGATACGGAACCGCCAGAATTAGCACAGAAACACCCATATTTTCATGAACGCCTATAACCTAGCCAAAGAAACCTACGCCTCCCACGGAGTCGATACCGAGGAGGCGCTGAAGCATCTCGCCGCCACCCCTATCTCACTCCACTGCTGGCAGGGGGATGATGTGGGGGGATTTGAAAGCGCCGGTGCCGACCTGGCCGGAAGCGGTCTAGCCGCGACGGGAAATTATCCCGGCAAGGCCCGTACTCCGGAGGAACTTCGCCGTGATCTGGAGAAGGCGCTTTCGCTGATCCCCGGAAAGCACCGGCTCAATCTCCATGCCTGTTACGCCGAACTCGGTGGCAAGAAGAAGGAACGATGCGACTACGGCATCGGAGAGTTCCAGGGCTGGATCGACTGGGCGAAGTCCTGTGGGCTCGGCATGGATTTCAACCCCAGCTTTTTCGCTCATCCGAAGGCCGCATCCGGCTTCACCCTCTCCAGCCCTGACAAGGGCATCCGCGATTACTGGGTCGAGCATGGCAAGGCCTGCCGCCGGATTGGCGCTGAGATCGGTCGCCAACTCGGATCAATCTGTGTCACCAATGTCTGGATTCCCGACGGTTCCAAGGATCTTCCAGTCGACCGCAAGGGACCCCGCCTCCGCCTGGAGGCCGCGCTCGATGAACTCTTCTCCGAGACAATCGATCCGAAGCAGAATCTCGATGCCGTGGAGTGCAAACTCTTTGGTATTGGCAGCGAGAGTTATGTTGTCGGTTCCCATGAGTTCTACATGGGCTATGCCGTAAAGAACCAAAAGCTCCTCTGCCTCGATGCCGGCCACTTCCACCCAACGGAGCAACTGGCCGACAAGATATCTTCAGTTCTCCAGTTTGTCCCCGAACTTCTACTCCATGTGAGTCGTGGTGTCCGATGGGACAGTGACCATGTCGTCCTTCTTGACGATCCGACGATCGCCATCATGGAGGAGTTGGTGCGCGGTGATTTCCTCAGTCGAACGCATATTGGCCTCGATTTCTTCGATGCCTCGATCAACCGTATCGCCGCTTGGGTGATAGGCACCCGCAGCGCCCAGAAGGCACTCTTGCTAGCCCTGCTTCAACCTCTTGAAAAGCTCCGGGCCGCCGAGGACTCCGGCGCTCTCTGGGAGCGACTTGCGCTCATGGAGGAATCGAAGACGCTGCCGACAGGGGCCGTCTGGGAAGAATTCTGCCTCAGGAACAACGTCCCCGTCGACTGGATGACCGAGGTCCGTTCCTACGAGAAAAGCGAACTCTCAAAGAGAGGCTGACGATTTTTTATACGAGACCCCGTAGCTTGAAGCGGGGTTCTATAATTCATCGGTTCCTAAGCATTGATTTTCCTGTCCGCTCGGGCGAGGGTTAGAGTTCATGTTTTTAGGAGCCCTTAAAGTCATCGGTATTATTCTCGAGGTGGTGATGCTCTTCAACCTGCTCATTGTCGTGCATGAGTTGGGCCATTTTTTCGCCGCCAAGTGGTGTGGTCTGAAGGTGGAGAAGTTTGCGATCTGGTTCGGCAAGGCGCTCTGGTCGAAGACGATCAACGGCGTGGAATACCGACTCGGTAGCATTCCTGCAGGCGGATTCGTTGCCATTCCCCAACTCGCCCCCATGGAGGCCTTGGAAGGTGAAACCAATGAGAAGGAAGAGGCGCTGCCTCCGGCCCGCCCTCTCGACAAGATCATCGTCGCTCTTGCCGGTCCCGCCGCCAGCCTCGGGCTGGCTTTTCTGATTGCCTGCGTGGTCTGGTATGTAGGGCGTCCTGTCAGCGAGGCCGAGACGACCAACGTCATTGGTTATGTTCTTGAGGGAGGACCCGCTGCCAAGGCCGGACTCAAGCCGGGAGACAAGATTCTGGCCGTTAACGGACACCCGGTTACTCGGATCAATGGTATGGGCCGGATGAGCGACAGCGTTGCCTGGAATCTGGCCATCAGCTCCGCTCCCGTGGTGCCCATCCGTTTCGAACGCGCCGGCAAGCAATCGGCGGTCGAGGTGGAGCCTTTTGTCGAGCCGAGTAAGGGCTGGGGGCGCAAGAACCTCCGCCAGATTCAGATCATTCCGGCCATGACTCCGCTCATCGCGCGCGTCGTTGCTAACAGCCCAGCCGAGGAGGCAGGACTTCGTGCCGGAGATCTCGTGATTGCGGCAAATGGGCAAAAACTCTACAGCGGTCAGACTCTTGCAGAGGTTCTGAGCGCTACCAAGGGCGCCCCGGTGACTCTGACAATCCGCCGGGGTAATGCAGATTTTCCAGTCTCGATAATCCCGCGCATCCCGGTGGGTGAAAAGCAGGTCCGCCTCGGTATCCAATGGGACCAGCGTGGGCTTGTCAGACTGGTCCATCCGGATCCCTTCACGCAGATCAAGTCGAGCCTGCTAACCATGTGGGAGACCATCTCGGCCGTCACGGCCCGCCATTCCGAAATAGGCGTCCAACAACTCAGTGGGCCCGTCGGGATCATGAGGATCTACTACCTTCTCTTCCAGAGCCCGATGGGATGGCAGCTGGCCCTCTGGTTTAGTGTCGTTCTGAACGTCAACCTGGCTGTGATGAATATGCTCCCGCTACCTGTCCTCGATGGAGGGCATATCCTGCTGGCCTTCATCGAATGGATCTGCGGTCATCCGATCCACCAGAAAACGCTGGAGATTGTCCAGACCACCTTCGCCATGCTGCTGATCGGGACCATGATCTATATCTCCTTTTACGATGTCAGTGATTTGGTGACGGGACACAAATCTGCAGCGGCAGCTACGGGTGATAAGACAGCGGAGACCATGACCTTCTCACCAAAATCTCCTGCTGTTAATGTTGTGGCCCCCTCGCCAGCTTCCTCCGTCAAGCCATGAACAGCGCGGGTGATGCCGCCGCCAAAACGGTAGGACTACTCTGCTACGCGGCCGATCTTTTCTCCTACGCACGACGTCCCAGTCGTGAAGTGATCATCGGAGGCTTGGGCTTTGGGGGTGCCAACCCGATACGGATCCAGTCGATGATCACCAGCGACACGATGAACACGGAGGCCTGTGTCCGGGAAACGCTGCGACTGGTCGAGGTGGGCTGTGAAATGGTTCGCATCACGGCACCGACCGTGAAGGATGCCGCCAATCTAAAGAACATCCGGGCCGAACTGAATGCGCGTGGTTGCACTATTCCCGTTGTGGCAGACATCCATTTCAAACCGGAAGCGGCGATGGAGGCTGCTCTTTGGGTGGAGAAGGTCCGGATTAATCCCGGGAACTTCGCCGACTCGAAGAAATTCAACGTGCGGGATTACACGGATCAGGAATATGCCGCAGAACTGGAGCGCATCCGCGAGCGCTTCACGCCGCTTGTCATTCTCTGCAAGGAGCGTGGGGTAGCCCTGAGGATCGGAACCAACCATGGCTCGCTTAGCGACCGGATCATGAATCGCTTCGGCGATTCCCCGCTAGGCATGGTGGAGAGTGCCCTAGAGTTTGCACGGATCGCACGGGACCTAGATTTTCATCAGATGATCTTCTCAATGAAGGCCTCTAATCCGAAAGTCATGATCGCCGCCTACCGTCTGCTTGTGGCCAGACTGAATGCGGAGGGACCGGACTGGAACTATCCCATCCATCTCGGTGTGACCGAGGCGGGTGATGGTGAGGATGGGCGTATCAAGAGCGCCATCGGCATCGGATCGCTTCTCTCGGACGGGATCGGCGATACCATCCGCGTCTCGCTGACAGAGGATAGCGAGTATGAAATCCCTGTGGCGCGTGCCTTGGTGGCTCCGTTTGAATCACGAACTGCAGCCGTCTCCCCGGTTTCCGGAATCAAGGCGAACTGGCCGCTATTCGACTACCAAAGACGCTCTTCCGAACGGATTGTCCTGGAGGGCATCACTCGGCCGATCGCTCTAGGAGGAACGGAAACGGTCGCCGTTACTGTCCCGCGTCGTGTCGATGAGGGCGTTGCCCACAAGCGTGATGCTCTCGGCGACTACAAGCCGGAACTGATCCTTGAAGACTTGTTACTAGTGGAAGTGGACCCCCTCTCTCTGGAAGAGATCGCCGCAGTGAATGCTGTTTCGGTGCCACGCCTTATCACGGTGCGCGATGGTGTTGCGCTGGATCCTATCGTTGCTTTCCGACTGCTTGCTGCACAGATCGATGCCAGACATCCCATTCTGCTGAAAGATATATTCACTCCTACTTCAGGTGGTGAATTTATTGATCATCTTCTCACTTCAGCAACCGTTCTGGGATCACTGCTTTGCGACGGGATCGGCGATGCCATTCTGCTGCGTACCGAGGATGCTCCGGGGCAATCGCTTCGACTCGCCTACAACATACTCCAGGCTGCCGGCGTCCGTATTTTCAAGACCGATTATGTTGCCTGCCCCTCCTGTGGCAGAACCCTGTTCAATCTTCAGGAGACCACGGCACGTATCAAGGCCTCGACCTCTCATCTCAAGGGTGTTCGAATCGCGGTCATGGGCTGCATTGTCAACGGCCCAGGAGAGATGGCAGACGCCGATTTCGGCTATGTCGGCGGAGCTCCCGGCAAGGTGAACCTCTATGTCGGCAAGCAAGCCGTGAAGTTCAACATTCCCGAATTAGAAGCTGTCGATCGCCTGGTGGATTTGATTAAAGAGCACAACAAGTGGGTTGAGAAACCAGCTTAGGCTCTCTTTCTCTAGCGAGAGGCCGGTGGCAGGGGACAAATGCCTCCGGCGGGGAAGACCGGTTCAGGTGGCGGGGTGCGGAACCAGGATTTGATCTCGTTCATCATGCGCCTAATATGTCGGTAGGAACGGACGCAGACCATCTTGCGGTAGCTCTTCCAAGGATTCCCCCAGTGAAGGATCTCAATCGTGACGCGGCGGACCCCCCAGGCACGCATTTCCCTTTTTGTGGGCTTATACAGATCGATGGTATTCACACCCGAGAGGGCGAAGCCGTAGTCATCGACTTCATAAAGCTCACCCGTGGCCCTGATCCGGAAGATCGTGCCGCAGGGCCAGCGTGCCCAGTCTGCCGCCGCGCTATTCACAATGCCGCGACGCAGCGTCGTGCCGATCGCTGTTTTGTCTCCGTAACGGATATGGTCACTCTCGCTCTGGGTGTAAGCGGTGGTACGAACTTTCTGAACGGCGGCACGCCGTAGCGGCGGTTCGTAGCGCGGAAGAGGATGAAGACAGCCGCCCAGAATGAGTGGGAGAAGCAGGAAGAGAAATAAGCACAGACGCTTCATGAGAATGTTTCTTCGCAGAATGGAGATAAGGAATCCAATGATTAATCAGGAACTCCTTAAATCAGGAAAATGAAATTAACTCACTGCAGGAAAATCTCCCGCAGAGGCGCAGAGGCGCGGAGAAAAAATCGCCGACCCATGTTCCGAAATTGCCACACGGATTGGCTAGGCAGAATGGGTGGGCTTCTCTAGAAATTCTCCATGCTCAATCCGATCGACTTGAAAGCAAATAAGAAGGCCTTCGAGATCAACATGTCCAAGACGATCTATGGCACCTTCGCCGAGATCGGGGCAGGCCAGGAAGTTGCCCGGCGTTTCTTCCATGTCGGCGGTGCCGCTGGGACTGTCGCCAAAACGATCTCTGCCTATGACATGACCTTCTCGGATGCGATCTACGGGAAGAGCACGCGTTTCGTCAGTCGTCAGCGCTTGGGTGAGATGCTGGACCATGAGTACGATCTGCTGATCGAGCGTCTGGACGAGAAGGTCGGAGCGGAGCGCACCTTCTTTGCCTTTGCCGATACCGTAGCGGCAAGGTCCTACAAGACGCTGAATGAATCGCACGGCTGGATGGGAATCCGCTTCCAGGGCCATCCCCGCACTCAGCCCAATGAAATCATCATGCATGTCCGTATGCTGGATCCTCATAACCTCGAGCAGCAGGAGGCACTGGGTATTGTCGGTCTGAACCTGATCTACGGGGCATTTTTCCTTCGCAAGGATCTGAAAAAATTCATCGCTTCACTCCTGGATGATCTCGAGTCAACGCGTATCGAGATCGACATGATCCGCTTCTCGGGACCTGATTTCGCGATGGTTGACAACCGGATCATGTGTCTGGAACTGGTCACTCAGGGCCTTGCCCAGGCCGTGCTTTTCCGTCCCGATGGCGAAGTGGTGCAGGCGGCGGATGCCTTTTATCACAAGCCCCTCATCATCGAGCGGGGCAGTTTCCGCCCGGTCACCAATGTCGCTTACGACATGCTCGAGTGCGGGCACTCGATGTTCCTGATGGAGGAGGAACTGAACGGCGAGAAGCCCGAAATCATCCTGGAAATTACGATGAGGAATCTGATGAGCGGCGGGGAACTCGACCTGCAGGATTTCCTGGACCGCGTCGACATGCTCGGCGCTCTGGGGCAGACGGTGCTCATTTCCAATTACGGCGAGTTCTACCGTCTGATTCAGTATTTGCGACGCTACACTGACCGTGCGATAGGGATGCCGCTAGGCATTCCGAGTCTCCACGAGATCTTCGACGAGAAATACTACACCAATCTGGACGGAGGCATTCTCGAGGGTCTTGGGCGGCTCTTCAAGAAGGGGGTGCGTCTCTATGTCTATCCCACCAAGGATGAGAAGGGGCACATCATCGAAGCCGCCTCCTACAAGGTCGATCCGAGCCTCCGGGCGTTGTATTCCTACCTGATTGAGAATCGCTTCATCGTTCCGATGGCCGGCTGCAAGCTCGATTATCTGGGCATCGACTCAGCCCAGGCCCTGAAAAAGCTTCAAGAGGGCGATCCTTGCTGGGAGCAGATGGTTCCTCCCAAGGTGGCCGAGATCATCAAGAGCCGTAAGTTCTTTGGTTGGAAGGGGTGATTTGGGGAAGGGTGGAAGCGTGAAGCAGTCTCCCCGAGAGAAAAAGGCGAAGATACACCTCCGCTCCTTTAGTTCTTAACCTTTCAACGGTTCAACCCTATCACCCTCGGCCTTCTCTCCGATCCCCTATTACCTACCTCACAATGCCGCGTTCGCTTGCCGCGATGAATTCTGCAAGAAGGGTGACAAGCGCCGAGGAAGCGAACTGAGACCTGAGCGCTTCCAGTCCCTGACTGGTATTGAGATTGCTCCGGAAGATCACCTTGTAGGCCTCGCGTAGCTCGCGGATCTCCTCTTGGTTGAACCCACGGCGTTCAAGGCCCACATGGTTCACCCCGCGGATCTCGGCCGGATTCCCGTCGGCGATCAAGAAGGGAGGGAGATCCTGCACGATCTTGGTGCAGCCTCCCACGATGGCATGGGCGCCGATGCGGCAGAACTGATGGACGCCGCTGAGTCCGCCGATCACCGCATGATCCCCGACAACAACATGGCCGGCCAGGGTGCCGTTATTGGAAAAGACGACATCATCCCCGACCACGCAGTCGTGGGCGATGTGAGAGTATGCCAGGAAGTTGCCGCGGCTGCCGATGCGCGTGACGCCGTCCGGTGCGGTGGCCCGGTGAACCGTCGTGAATTCGCGGAAGCAGTTATCGTCACCGATCTCGAGGTAGGTCGGCTCACGCGCGTATTTGAGATCCTGACTGCGATGGCCGATGCAGGAGTAGGGGTAGAATCTGTTGCCGTTGCCGACTGTCGTGGGACCGTCGATGGTGACATGGGCCTTCAACTCGCATTGTTCACCGATGACAACGCCGGCACCGATGATGCAGTAGGGACCAACGGTGCTTGATTGACCGATTTTGGCCGTCGTATCGATAATGGCTGTGGGATGAATGCGTGCCACGGCTGACTTCTATTTATTGATGATGCCGAAGAGGAGAACGCCTTCGCTCACCACATCCCCGTTCACGACGCACTTGCAGGAGGCTTTGCCCAGATTCTTTCGCGCCTTGAGCATCTCGACATGGATGAAGAGTGTGTCACCGGGGAAAACGGGCTTACGGAACTTCACCTCGTCGGCACTCATGAAGTAACCGATCTTTCCGGTATTCTCGCTCTTGCGCATCATGACGATGGATGCGACTTGGGCCATGGCCTCGAGCTGAAGGACTCCCGGCATCACGGGGTGGCCCGGGAAATGACCCTGGAAGAAGGGCTCGTTGATCGAGACACACTTGACGCCAACGGCCTTGGTCTCACCGTCGAATTCCACCACGCGGTCCACCATCAGGAAGGGATAGCGGTGGGGTAGGACACGCATCACCTCGTTGATATCCATCACCGGTGCCGACGAGGTCACCGGTGTGGGAGCCATGGCCAGAAGGTCGCTGTGGCGCTTGGCGATGGCGCGCGCAAGTTCCGTATTGGGCCCATGGCCGGGACGGACGGCAACGACATGACCTCTCAGGGGACGTCCTGCAAGAGCCAGATCGCCGATGATATCGAGGATCTTATGCCGGACGAACTCATCCTGAAACCGAAGCGGTTCTTTGCTGAGAACGGATTCGCCACGGATCACGAGGGCATTCTCCAGACTGCCACCCTTGATAAGGCCCTTTTCCATCAGATCCTTCACATCTTCATAATGAACGAAAGTGCGCGCAGGGGCGATCTCCCGGGCATAGACCTCCGGGGTGATCTCCAGGGAGAGGTACTGGGTGAAGCGTCCGTCGTGATTGGCCTGGGTGCAGGAAATCTTGAATCCCGTATGAGGGAAGACCGACATGATGGAGCCGCCGCTAGTCTCAAGGTGAATCGGTTGGCCCAGCTCGAAAGGCGCGCGGACAGCCTCTTGGTCGATGATGCCGGCTTCCTGAATCAGTGTGACATAGGGGGCGGCGCTGCCATCGCCTATCGGAGGCTCATTCGCATCCATCTCAATAAGGGCATTATCGACACCGAGCCCTGCCAGGGCCGAGAGGACATGCTCGACGGTCTGGATCTTGGCATTCCCCTGTACGAGAGTGGTGGACCGCTCGACGGTCTTCACATGCTCGACCAGGGCATCCACGATCGGCTCATCAGGAAGATCCGTCCGGCGGAATTTATAACCATGGCCGACTGGAGCGGAATGGATGGTGAGAGTGACATTGCCTCCGTTGTGGAGGGCGGCGCCGCTGAGGCTGGCAGACTTCGCAAGAGTGCGCTGGAGTTCCATGGAAAATCTTCTGTATCTTAAGGTGTTAGGAGGATGATGAAGAGACGAATCAGGTGGCATCCGGAGTGATGCGTCCATCCTTCATCCTGATACGCCGGTCGGCCAGGGCCGCTACCGAATCGCTGTGGGTTACCATAATGACTGTGGTGGTTCGGCGGGAAGCAATCTTTGCAATCACATCGAGGACTTGGGAAGCGTTTTCACTGTCCAGATTCCCCGTTGGTTCATCCGCCAGAAGCAGGGAGGGACCATGGACCAGTCCCCTGGCAATGGCTGCACGCTGCATCTCGCCTCCGCTGAGCTGGTGGGGGAAGTGCATCGAGCGCTGAGTCATCCCTACCTGATCGAGCATGGCCAGGGCGGCTTGCCTGACTCCCGAAGAGGGATCGCCCCGGAGCAAGAGGGGCAGCTCGACATTCTCCACAACGGTCATGGAGGGGAGAAGGTTGAAGAACTGGAAGACGATCCCCAGCTTTAGCCTCCTGTACTGGGTCAGGGTTTGGTCATTCGCATGCTCCAGGTGGATCCCATCCACGATGACCTCGCCCGAGGTGGGGTGGTCAAGACCTCCCAGCAGGTTCAGCAACGTGCTTTTGCCAGAACCGCTTGCCCCGGTGATGGCGAGGAATTCACCGCGCCCGATATCCAGAGAAACCGAGTCGAGTGCAGTGACTGGAGGTGTGCCGTAGGAGCGGGAGGCTTTGACGAGTTGGATCATGTTGTTCACAAATGAACGACCAACCATGTCCGAGCAAGCTTCTATACCGGCCTCCATGTCCGGCGCTTTCCGAATTCTTGGGGAAACCCCCGATCTGCTGGCCGTGGAGAAGCCCCCTTTCCTGCTCATCCATCCCAGCAAGCCGGGCGATCCGGTGACGCTCTGGGACCGGCTCAAAGAGCTTCTTGCTTACGAGATCGCCGGAGGAGGTCAGGTCTCCCTGATCAACCGGCTCGACCGTGAGACCAGCGGCATCGTGCTCGTGGCCAAGAACGCCGCGGCCGCCCGCGTCTGCAGCATGACGATGGCGCGGGGAGAGGTGAAGAAGGAGTACCTGGCCATCGTCATGGGATGGCCCGAGATCGATCAATGGGAGATTCGGGAGCCTATCCTCAGGCTGGGCGAAGTTCAGGATGCCCGGATCTGGCTTAAGCGCGGTGTGCACCCAGGGGGGGCGCCTTCGCATACGGCCTTTCGGGTTCTGAAAAAAATGACGCATCCCGAACGCGGCCCCATCGCCCTTATCCATTGCATTCCTTTTACCGGCAAGACACATCAGATCCGGATCCATCTGGCCCACTCGGGATATCCCGTGGTGGGCGACAAGATCTACGGGCCTTCCGAGGAATGTTATTTGAAGTTCATCGAGACCGGCTGGACTGCGGAACTGGCAGCTCAGCTCTGGCTACCACGCCACGCGCTGCACTCCTGCTTACTGGAGATCGATTATCTGGGGCAGAGCCATAACTGGATATCACCCCTTGCTGAGGATCTGGCGCAGTGGTTGCAGGCATGTGGTTGAAGACCACCGTCAAATGCACGTTTGACCGCCCCTCTCTGATAAACTCTAATGTCATCTCCTCCATGACGCTCCCTCGTTTTTCCATCTTCCGTTGGCTGCCTTGGATACTGTTGCTGTTCGGGATCGGCACTTTCCTGAAGTGGCAAAGCGCAGCTCCGCCCGTGAACTACATCACCGGCACAATTGTACGGGGCACCCTTGAGGACGCTGTTTCTGCAACGGGAACCCTTCAAGCCAAGGAATATGTCGATATCGGCGCTCAGGTCTCGGGAATCCTTCAGAAAATCCATATCCAGATCGGCCAGACTGTGAAGAAGGGGGATCTGCTTGCCGAGATCGATCCTACCCTGTTTCAGGCCCAGGTCGTTCAGGGTGAAGCGACTCTCGACAACTTGGACGCCCAGATGGATGCCGCCAAGGCGACGCTAACATTGGCCGAGCAGCGACTCACCAGGAACAAAAACCTGCTTAAGAGCGATGCAGTCAGTCAGGACGAGCTGAACTCTTCGCAGGCAGACTACTCACGCGCCCAGGCTGAAATCGAAGCCCTGAGTGCCCAGATCGACAAGGCCAAGGGTAGTCTCGATGCCACGAAGGCCCAACTTGATCACACCAAGATTTACGCGCCGATCGACGGAAGCGTGACCCAGATCCAGGCTCGAGAAGGCCAGACACTTAATGCCAGCCAAACGGCACCGATTCTCTTCCGGTTGGCTAACCTCGATACGATGAGAGTTCAGGCCCAAGTTTCAGAGGCTGATATCGAGCGGATCCACACCGGGATGCCCGTCTATTTCACAACGCTCGGCGATCCCGACACCCATCATGACAGTACGGTGGGGGTTATCACTTCCTCCTCGCTCAACACCACTCCCCCGGTCTTTTACAACACGATTTTCGACGTTCCCAATGACAAGCATACCCTTCTGCCCGACATGACGGCCCAGGTCTACTTCCCCCTGGTCTCCAGGACCAATGCCCTGATCATGCCGCTTGCGGCTCTTGATTATGCGAAGCATCAATTGCCGCTTTCGGAGCAGCACTCGTCGTCCAAAGGAAAAAAAGCCAAGCAGACAAAGATATTTTTCCTTGGCGACAACGACAAAGCGGAAGTGGTCGAGGTCACGCTCGGGATCCGTAACCGGGTTTCTGCGGAAGTCATCTCGGGTCTCTCAGAGGGGGACGAGGTGATCACCGGACCGATGGATCTGGGGCCGCAGTCACGGCCCAGGGTGATGATCCACTGAGCTTCCCCCCGTCGTCTTCCAACGCCTGCTTAGTGCGTTCCTATAGCCTGCCCGTGAATTCCTCCTCCGATCATAAGCCTCCCGCCATCCTGATGGAGGGAATCACCAAGTGCTATCCCGTCGGGGACACCGAGATCGCGGTGCTGCACGGGGTGTCGCTCCGGATTGAGGTGGGTGAATTCGTGGCGATCATCGGCCCCTCGGGTTCGGGCAAGACCACGCTCATGAACATTCTGGGACTGATGGACTCTCCTACCTCGGGACGGTTTGAGCTTAACGGACGGGATGTCTCCCGGCTTAAACCGGATGAACGCGCCGAGGCGAGGGGACGACTCTTCGGGTTCATTTTTCAGCGTTACAATCTGCTCACCACCCAGACGGCGGTCGAGAATGTGGAGCTTCCCGGTTCCTACATCGGCATGCCCGCTGCCAAACGACGCGAACGCGCCCTCATGCTGCTGGGGGAGCTTGGCCTCGGTCATCGCGTGCAGAATCGCCCGACCCAGCTATCGGGAGGAGAGCAGCAGCGGGTAGCGGTCTCCCGCGCCCTGATGAACGGGGGCAGCATTATCTTGGCCGACGAGCCGACCGGGGCCTTGGATACCGCCCGTGGCCGCGAACTGATACTAAAAATCCACGACCTGCATCGTGCCGGTCACACTGTCATCCTGATCACCCATGACCCTAGCATCGCCGCAGAGGCCCCCAGGGTGATCAGGATCGTGGACGGAAATATCCTATCGGATGAGAAGTCCGACAAGGAGCAGGTCGGTCCTGTCTTGGAAGGATCGCAAATTACTATTCCAGCATTTCCCGTTTTGCCCGTTCCTGTAAAACGGCGTCGGCTGATCCTGCTTGCAGACCTGATGGAGGCTGTACGGATGGCCTCCCGTGCCCTCAGGAATAATCTCTTCAGGACTTTTCTCACCATGCTGGGCGTCATCATCGGCGTGGCCTCCGTTGTTACGATGCTTTCCATCGGCGAGGGATCCCAACAGAGCATGATGAAGTCGATGGGGCGTATGGGAACGAACATGCTAATGATTCAACCTGGCTCCAAGACCGTGCTCCAGGGCGGGGCCCTCACTCTCCAGGATGTCGAGGCCATTAGGAATCTCAGCCATATTCTACAGATCGTCCCGAGCGTCACGTCCAGCCAGATCCTGCGCTACCGCGGCAAGACTTACTCCTGCGGCGTCGGCGCCGTCACCCCCAACTACCCGGAGGCCGAGAACCGCTTGATTGTGATGGGAACCTTTTTCAACCAGCAGGATGAGGAACGGCGAGCCCCCGTCGTCGTCCTGGGCATGAAACCGTATCTCGAGCTTTTCGGCGCTGGTGTCGATCCGATCGGGAAGTATGTGCTGCTCAACAACGCCCCCTTCATGGTAGTCGGCGTGGTGACCGTCCGCGGAGGAAGCGGCGACGGCCGCGATCGCGAGGATGACAACGCCTTCATCCCCCTCAACACTGGCGAGGCTCGCCTCTTCCGTAGCCAGAATCTCTCTCAGATAAGAGTGCAGGTTGACGAATACAAGTATGTTGATTCCGTTCAAGACGAGATCAGGAGTCGGCTCAATAGGCTACGACAGCAAGAGGATTTCCGCATCTTCAACCAGGCCGCCATGATCGAGGCGACCAAGCATGCCCAAGATACATTCCGATTCCTGCTTGGTGCCGTGGCTTCAGTCTCCCTCGTGGTGGGAGGCATCGGTGTCATGAACATCATGCTGGTCAACGTGGTCGAGCGGACACGCGAGATTGGGGTCCGGATGGCCTGTGGTGCGCGGAGCAGAGACATCCAGTTCCAGTTCCTGACCGAGGCCATCCTTGTCTGTCTGCTGGGAGGGTTGCTTGGGGTGGCCCTGGGGGCTATTCTATCATGCATTATCGTTGTCGGTGACACAAAGCCCGTACTCACCTTGGGACCTATCCTACTCTCCTTCGCAGCCGCTTTTATCACGGGAGTCCTCTTCGGCTTCCTTCCGGCCCGCAAGGCCTCCAGACTTGATCCCGTCGTCGCTCTCAGCTCCGAATAGTCGTCCCATGGACCGCTCAATGACCAGACACATCTCGTTGACGGCACTGATGCTTGCCTTCGCCATACCAAGTTGCTCCACGCCCCGCAAGAAGGAGCCGTCATCACCCGTTGCTGTTCCGCAGGAATGGAAGGCCACGGGCCTGAAATCCTCGCTCGCTCCTTCCGGATGGCTCTCCACCTTCCACGACCCGATGCTGGATTCCGTGGTGAGGAGCGTCCTCGCCGATAACTACGACCTGAAGGCTGCGGCAGGCCGTCTTCAGGCTGCCGTCGCGAATTCCCGCGTGGCGTCCGCGGACCTCTATCC
>Ga0194059_1000404_pt1 | contig 20752 bp, 21 predicted proteins | sample SepL6211m_MetaG_FD_163426 | JGI IMG/M metagenome (GOLD analysis project Ga0194059, IMG submission 163426) | Anoxic zone freshwater microbial communities from boreal shield lake in IISD Experimental Lakes Area, Ontario, Canada - Sep2016-L626-11m | ecosystem: Environmental > Aquatic > Freshwater >... | reverse complement strand
CATTAATTCTTGTGCGCGTTCTTTAGAAAATCCAAAGAGCTTTATAAAAACATGGGTCACATAGGTCATAAGATTTACTGGATCATCCCAAACGATTGTTATCCATGGGCGATCAATTAATTCACTGATATTTACTTCTTCTTTTGCTAGCGTCTTTGTCATTTATTTACCTATATCTACCTAACGGACCAAGACCGAAGTAAATGCGCTCATTGACCCAATAAAACCGGTTTCTGGTTCAGTCACTATTCTGAATTGTTTTACGCCAATTTTTGTCGTTGTAACAGTGATCTCAAATTTTCCATCAGCCAAAGTTTCTGCAGATGCCAAAGCGCTTCCATCATCTAAGGAAACTTTTATTCCCGCAATTCTTGGTTGGATTTGTCCGGTTACTTTATAGGCAACTCCATGTTTCATTGAAGCCGGAATATTCCAGGAAATCACTCTAGAAATCCCAATGACCTTCTCCGGCGTAATACCCAGTGTTCGATCCCAAGTTTCATCGGTTGTAAATGAAATATTTGTTGATTCACCAAGTAAGACCTTTGTTTGAAAAGTGCCATCGGGCCCGGTCTGAGTGATTGGTTTGCGGGTGTTTCCAGATGGCCGCTTTAGTTCAATAAAGACTGGCACATTAACAACCGGCCTGCCATCTGCAAGTTTGAAAGATCCATTAAATGTGATCCCTTCACCATAATTAATATTTTCGGCGCTCGCCGTTACATCTCCAACTACCTTGTCTTGCCCCATTGCGATTGCAACCTTTTTAACTTCTTCAATCGCTAAATTATCGCCATACCCAATCTCCCACTCGGAAATTCCACCCAATCTATATTGCTCAACGAGTTTGGCTCGTGCGTTATATCCCCGTGCATCTAAATACCAAGCGGAATGATTTACCTTGCAACTTGTTGGGGTGTTTGACTTATTTACGCCATTAAATTCGGCCGTGTATAGAATATTGGTCTCACCATATTTTTCATTATATGTAGCCACTGCGCCAGGTTTATCTAATATGGCTTGCGCTTTGAGTTGATGAATAATCGCGGCATTCGAAGATATTTTCTCGGATGCTGGGGTATTAGTTGGACAAACTCCAGTTACTTTTGTTACCCAGTTGTATCCATAATTTGGCGTACCGATATAAATCTTCCAAGGCGCAACAGATTTCAAAGCATAGATAAGTGAAGGTTCAAACCAATTTATTGGGCCAATAGGTCCCGCCGCAGTATCGAATTTGTGATAATCGTAAGCCATAATATTTAAGCGATCGATGTAATTTGAAATCTCTGGCCAAGCATAAAAGTAATAACCTTTCTTACCTGTAACTGGATCAAGTAAATATGGTGTTGTCACTGACAATAATTTGCTTTGAGCATGAAGAGTTGTAGAAAGTTCGGTAATGAACTTAACCCACCTTGGTTGAATTGTCGGCCAAGTTGCAATTTTGTCTACAAAGGCGAAACCTTCAAAATCTAAATCAATACCATCATAATTATTTACAGTGACCAAATCTGAAATACTCTTTATCAAAGTAGCTCGGTCGGCATCATTACCCATAATCTTTGAAAGAGCGCCTTCGGCCGTGCCATCTGTGATTGTTGGGATTACTTTAATTCCCAAACTTTGCATAGTCGAGATAGGAATAGCTTTATCAATTGAATTCTGCATTACATATTTATCTTTAATTGTTGTGGCGCTTGTAAGTGTGTACCAAAACGGGTGAACTTGCGCGAACATATCTGCGTGCGCAACAACAAAATCCATCGCTTGAATCTGGCCTTTTGTGGTGTCGCCATAAGTGCTGTAATCCGTCATCCATCCAGAGAATATTTTGCGAAGCGCTCGGTCATCAGCGTTTGCCAAATTGATGGAAGTTATATTCAAAGAGAAGAGCCCAATAAGTAGCAGGCCGATGATTCGTTTTTTCATTCCTTCTTCAGGCCATCAAATATTTTCTTGCAGATCGGACAGATAGGAAATCTCTCGGGATCACGGCTTGGAACCCATTTCTTGCCACATAGGGCTCGGACAGCTTTACCGGTTACTGCAGATTCAACAATTTTCTCTTTTCGTACGTAGTGCGCAAATCTTTCGTGGTCGCCATCTTCATTTGTCAGCCGAGTATCTTCTTTTTCAAGTACATCGGTAAAGGGCGCAAGATCACTCAAGCCTGGAGTTGATTTAGGTGTTCGAGTGAAGATTCCCATGATGCAAATTCTACCGAGGCAGCCTCGGTTATTGGGTATTATTCAATGATGAAGGATCTATTGCGCACCGAACATCTCTCCAGGAATGATGTTGAACTCATTCTTGATACTGCTGCGCAATTTGCAAAGAATCCATTTCGCTCTAAAGATGCGCTAGCAAACCAAACGGTCGCTATCTATATGACCAAATCCTCAACTCGTACCAGATTGGCATCCGAAACTGCAGTCGCCCATCTTGGTGGTACTCCAATATTTCTTCGTGGTGATGATTTACAAATTGGTCGCGGCGAAACTATTTCAGATACTGCAAAAATCATCAGTGGCTTTGCGAGCGCACTTATAGTTCGTACTTTTGCACAATCAGATGTGGATGAACTTGGTGCACACTCTTCGATTCCAGTACTAAATGGTTTAACAGATACCGACCATCCAACACAGTTACTTGCAGATTGGTTAACAATTCGCGAAGTCTTTGGTTCAGATATTAAGGGTCGCAAATTTACCTATGTTGGTGATGGAAACAATATGTCTCATGCTTGGTTAACTATGGGTGCCATCATGGGAGCGCATGTTGTTGTGGCTACACCACCAGGAAAATGGGCGCCGTCAGATTCCGCAATTGAAAGTGCAAAAAGCATTGCAAGTAAGACTGGTGCAACTATTGAAGTATTAAATGATCCAGAGATTGCCGCAAAAGGCGCAAGTGTTTTATACACCGATGTTTGGATGTCCATGGGCGATCCCGAGGAAGTGCGAAGCGAAAAACTTAAAGCCCTTGCTCCTTATGCGATTACTAATAATTTGATGGCGCTGACTTCATCTGATTCGATATTCATGCACTGCCTACCCGCCCATCGCGGCGAAGAAGTTGAAGCCGAAGTTATCGATGGTCCTAAATCTGTGATCTGGCGTGAGGCGTATCACCGCCGCACCACGATTCAAGCAATTCTTTACCACTTAGTCCGTGGTGAGATTGAGGGCAACCACTAATTGCTCTTCTGTTGGCTAAAAGTTCAACGAAATTGGCAGACATCCCACATTTGAGGCACTAATCTTTCGGAATGCGAATAGCCGTAGCTAAAGAGATCCGGTCTGGCGAAGCACGTGTAGCTCTCGTTCCAGACATCATTTCAAAATTAACAAAAGCTGGCCTTGAGGTCGTAATCGAATCCGGAGCCGGTGTTGCATCGGGCTTCCCGGATAGCGAATTCACGGCAGCAGGCGCCACTGTAAAGAGTGGCAATGTAATTAGTGATGCTGATGTAATTGCATCCGTTACCTCTCTATCTCCAGATCAGATGAAGTCACTTAAAAAAGGTGCACTTACTATCTCTTTCCTCTCGCCCACAACAGGCGTTGATTCGATAGAAGCCGCCGCAAGTGCTGGAGTAACCGCACTCTCTCTTGAATTAGTACCTCGTATTTCTCGCGCTCAATCAATGGATGCCCTGACTTCACAAGCGCTTTGTGCGGGATATCGCGCTTCACTTGTTGCAGCCGAACTTTCACCACGATTCTTTCCGCTTCTTATGACTGCGGCTGGAACTGTGACTCCCGCACAAGTTGTAATTCTTGGTGCAGGTGTTGCTGGTTTACAAGCAATTGCAACTGCAAAACGTCTCGGCGCAGTGGTTAGTGCGTATGACGTTCGACCATCGTCAGCCGATGAAGTTAAATCAATGGGTGCAAAATTTATTACCTTAGAACTTGAAGCTCTTGAAGGAGCCGGCGGTTATGCCCGCGAAATGACTGAAGAGCGCGCAGCTAAACAACGCGAACTTCTTACTCCTTATTTAGCTGCAGCTGATGTTGTAATCACAACCGCAGCAGTTCCTGGAAGACCCGCACCAAGACTTGTTACTGGTGAAATGGTTGCCGCAATGAAATCAGGTTCGGTAATTGTTGATCTTGCAGCAGAAACTGGCGGAAACGTTGAAGGTAGCAAGCCTGGCGAAACTCTTACAACTTCAAACGGAGTTCTGATCTGGGGCGGAAAAGATGTTCCAAGCCAGTTGCCGTATCACGCATCGATGTTGTTCTCGCGAAATGTTGTAAACCTCTTGTTGCTAATGACCAAGAGCGTTGATGGCAAACCTACTGGTGATGTAATTCCTGACTTCTCAGATGAAATTATTGATGCAGCAACACTTACTCATGGCGGCTCTCGTCGCACACCGGAGGGCAAGAAATGACAACGATGGCAATTCTGACAATATTCGTTCTATCGGTATTCGTAGGATTTGAAGTGGTTTCAAAAGTTTCAACAACACTTCACACACCACTTATGTCTGGTGCAAATGCGATTCATGGAATTATTTTGGTCGGTGCAATTCTCGTAGCCGATGGTGCAACTAGCACTTTAGAAACTTCATTGGCAATTCTCGCAGTTGTGTTAGCAACTATAAATATGGTCGGCGGCTTTGTAGTAACAGACCGCATGCTGGAAATGTTTAAAGGGAAGGGCGGTAAGAAATAATGAATTCAAATCTTTATGCTCTCCTAGGTCTTGGTGTTGCGGTCTCCTTTGTTATGGCTCTAAAGGGTCTATCGGCTCCTAAAACAGCTCGCCGCGGAAATCTAATCGGTGCTTTCGGCGCAACAATTGCGACCGTAATTGTCTTCTTTGATCCATCTTCTACTAAGCACCACAACACACTTTTAATTATCGCTGCTATCGCATTCGGTGTACTAGTTGGCGTTCCTGCGGCTCGTAAAATTCAAATGACACAGATGCCTCAACTAGTTGCACTATTTAATGGTGTTGGTGGTGGCGCTGCAGCACTTGTAGCAATTGTTGAATACCTAAATCTAAGCGCTGAAGGAAAGCCTTCTACCGCGAACTTAATTGCGACCGTCTTTACCGTAATTGTTGGGTCAACCTCTTTCTCAGGTTCTGTAATTACTTTCTTGAAGTTACAAGAGTTAATGACAACTCGACCAGTTGTATTTCCTGGCGGCCGCTTTGTTATCGCCGCAACCCTTGTCGGAGTTTTAGCATCAGGTGGTTGGACCATTTCTTCAGGTGGAAATACCCCACTTCTAGTTATGGGCATACTCGCACTTCTCTTTGGTGTCCTCTTCGTACTTCCAGTTGGCGGAGCAGATGTTCCTATCGTTATCTCACTCTTAAATGCATTTACTGGACTAACAGTTGCTGCTAGCGGATATGTCTTGCAATCTACTTTGCTTATCGTTGCTGGAACACTCGTAGGAGCATCCGGAACAATCTTGACTCGCAAGATGGCAGAAGCTATGGGACGTTCACTCTTTGGAACTCTCTTCGGTGCATTTACTGCAAAGCCACAAGCTGTTGCTGAAGGCGGCGAAGCCCGTAGCGTTAAATCAGGATCTCCAGATGATGTTGCAATTCTTCTTAATTATGCCCAGCGCGTTGTGATCGTTCCAGGTTTCGGACTTGCAGTTGCGCAAGCTCAGCACACTGTTCGCGAACTTGCAGACATACTTGCTGCGAAAGGCGTTGAAGTTGCATATGGAATTCACCCTGTTGCTGGTCGTATGCCTGGTCATATGAACGTTCTTCTTGCAGAAGCAAATGTTCCTTACGAACAACTCGTTGAAATGGAAGAGATCAATCCAACATTCCCACAGACCGATGTTGTATTAGTTGTTGGTGCTAACGATGTTGTTAACCCAGCAGCAAAGACCACCCCAGGTTGCCCAATCTATGGAATGCCAATTCTTGATGTTGCAGGCGCTGGAAATGTTATTTTCCTAAAGCGTTCAATGCGCCCAGGTTTTGCTGGTATCGAAAATGATCTTCTCTACGATGCCAAAACAACGTTGCTCTTTGGTGATGCGAAAGATTCGCTAACTAAAGTTGTAAGCGCGCTAAAAGCTCTTTAAAACTAATCGAAGCTAGTTACCTTCGATTACTTCTTGTGGCGCGCCATGCACACCAGTTATATCTGCTGCTGGAATAGTTCCGAGCAGCCCCTTTTGGAAATCATCAAAGGCCTTTAAAACTTCAGCCTTGGTATTCATCACAAATGGCCCCATCCATGCAACCGGTTCTTTAATCGGTTGACCACCAAGAATTAGTACATCCATCTGTGGAGATCTAGATTCTTGAGTTAAATCTGCTTGAACAACCAAGGTATCGCCCTCGCCCATTACAGAAAGTTGTCCCATTTGAACTGGACGCTTCTCCTCACCAACACTTCCGTGCCCATTTAAGGTGTAGATAAGTGCGTTGTAACCCTTGTTCCATGGCAGAACCAATTTTGCGCCAGGTGCAAGAGTTGCGTGCACAATAGAAATTGGAGTTTGTGTTGAACCAGGACCAACATGTCCGGCAACTTCACCAGCGATAACTCGAATTAAAGTTGCACCATCACTCGAACTTAGAAGTTTTACATCTGATGCACGTAGATCTTGATATGCCGGCTTTGACCATTTTTTCTCCGCAGGCAAATTAACCCAGAGTTGAAAGCCGTGGAATAGTCCGCCGCTCATTACTAAATGTTCTGGTGGAGTTTCGATATGTAAAATTCCGGCTCCCGCAGTCATCCATTGGGTATCGCCATTTGTAATTGTTCCGCCGCCGCCATGATTATCTTTATGATCAAAAATTCCATCAATAATGTATGTAACAGTTTCAAAACCGCGATGTGGATGCCATGGTGTTCCCTTTGGTTCACCAGGGGCATATTCAACTTCACCCATTTGATCTAAGTGAATAAAAGGATCTAGCTTTGCCATATCAACACCAGCAAAAGCCCGACGCACTGGAAAGCCTTCACCTTCAAAACCTTGCGGCGCTGTTGTAACGCTAATTACGGTTCGAGCTCTGGCTGTTGGATCAGCGATAACTCTTGGCAAGATTGTTATGTCAGCGACGGTAACTGCAGGCAATTCGTGGCTCCTTAGCGAGTTCAAAAATTAATGATTGGAATCTACTCCCTTATATTAGTTGAATCTTCAACAAATTCAATTCGAAGTAGGAAATGGCGCTACCCTTCAACATATGAAACTGGGTAAATCTCTAATTGCTAAGTTCTCACTATTTTTAATAGGCGCAATCTTGCTCACAAGTTGTGGTCTTCCAACTGGAAATGAACGTCCAGATGATACGAAACTTAGAGATGGCATCAAACTTCTGCTAACTCAATTTGAATCTAAATATCCGAAATCGATCAACTGGAATAGCGCCAAAGTTAAAGCGCAGATATCACAACGCCTGCCAGAAGGTATTGCAACGGAAGCTGGTTGGACACTTAAGTGGCCTGATTACGCGGCTGGAGAACTGAGTAGCGTTGTAGTTCCTTGGATAATTCTTGCCCAGTACCCAACTAAATTCGCTTTGGATGTAAACACCTATAAAGGTGGCGGTCCAGTAGCTACCGGAATTGCGATGCAAATAACTAAATTGCAACAAGATGATTTTGGGAGCAATTTTTTTGCTGCGGTAGTAAATCTGAGGATTTCAAATATTAATAGCAAATGGATTGTTTTTACAACGATTCCATATCTTCCAGTCACTGATCCGGCATATGGCTTTGCCGAGTCAGTCAACGGTAAATGGAAGATCGTAGATTTTGGAACAGCGACAGTCGGTTGTTCAAGCGTTCCGACTGCAGTACAACGTGAGTTTGGGTTTACTTGTCCACCGAGATAAATTTTTCAGGATTTGCTGCAAAGTTATCTCTGCAACCAGGCATACAGAAGTAATACATCTTTCCATTTAATTCGTAACTCGCAGGAGCGTCAGAAATGCGTACCTGCATGCCACAAACCCAATCTTTTGCAAACTCTTGATCTTCACCTTCAATGACGCGATTGCGGTACATCCAGTAAACCCAGATGATCAGAAGTAGAGCCAATACATCTAGGACTGTTGTGTAATTCCAACCAATTGAATTTGAATGTGACATGTTGTGGCTGGCTGCGGGAATCTGCCCTAGGGCTTTGAAAATGGCCTCAGTAATAAACCCGCTAAGACTCATGACAAGCCAGAAAACTAGTGTTAAACGAATTGCCAATTTGGTACCGTAATACTTTCGATAAATAAGTACCAAGGGCAGTGAAATCAAATCCGCGAAGATAAATGAAATTGTTCCGCCGAATGTGATTCCGCCATGCCAAAGTGCAGCAGCAAGCGGAACATTGCCAACTGAGCAAACAAAACTAATAAAGGCAATAAATGGACCAATGATTGCATTTTCAATACTTGAAATAATCCCGTGGCCCGACAAGAAGAGTGCACTCCAAAAAGATGCTGGTACTAACTTTGCCGCTAGGCCTGCCACAACAAAGCCAACGATTAATTCCACCCGCAACATTTTGAAATCACCAATTGTGTAGCCGGCAGCATCGTGCCAGGTTGCTTTCCTAGTTGAATCTGAGTGATCACTCATCTCAAAACTTTCACGTGAATCAGCAATAAGTTGTGCTGGAATTAACTTAGGAATTAATAACTTAAGAAGCACAATCATTATTGCGCCACCCAAGAATTCAGCCGCAGCGAATTGCCATCCCATTAATATCCAAAGCACTAGGCCTAATTCAATTACCAAATTAGTGCTTGCAAACATAAAGACCATAGAAGCAGTGAAGTTGGCACCCTTTGAGAAAAGACTCTTTGCCAGTGCACTTGCAGAGTACGAACATGATGAACTGATCACGCCAAAGAAGGAGGCTTTGGAAATACTCTTGGCACTGTCATCACCTAATTGTTCTTTCATGGCGCGACGAGAAACAAATGCCTGAACAGCCCCGGAAAGTGTAAAACCAATTACAAGTGCCCAGAAGGTATGGAAAAACATCCACCATGCTTCTATTAATCCGTTTCCTATTGAATTCATGGAATCTATTTTGGTTTCCTAAGGCTTTCATGGTTTATTTCCTTAGATTTTTCATGAATCTTGCGCATCTGTAATTCAAGGGCCGTAACTGCTTTATCAAATGCCGCAACATCATTAAAGCCAGATCCTTCGGCTCGCATAAATGGACCCGCACCATTTGTGGTCAGTAATACCTCATGTGAAGATTTACCAAAACGTGGATTTTGTTCATGCTTAATTTCAACTTTAATACTTTCAACTTTTACACTAAATCGATCTAAAGATTTTAGTTTTTCAGTTGCTATCGCTTTGAAGTCCTCGGCCAAATTTGCATTCCTGGCATGAATTACTATTTCCATGAAAACTCCTTCTCCATCGATATCTTCAAGTTACACCAATTCGGCAGATCCCGCAGTAGGATTTGCATGAGATGAATCGCCTTAGAGAATTTCTGCCAAATCGTTCAGATTATAAAAGTGCAGGCACTACCTGGCGCAAAGATTTAATAGCCGGCATAACCGTAGGCATAGTTGCTCTGCCTCTTGCTTTAGCATTTGGAATCACTACGGGAGCTGGGGCTGCTGCAGGATTAATCACTGCAATTCTCGCCGGATTAATTGCCGCAATATTTGGTGGATCAAATTTTCAAGTAAGCGGCCCGACGGGTGCCATGACCGTGGTTCTTGTTCCAATTGTTACGAAGTATGGTGTTGAATCTTTAATCCCACTTGGCTTCTTTGCTGGATTGCTAACGCTGGTTCTTGGTACTTTCCATGCTGGTTCAATTATCAATCGAGTTCCGTGGCCGGTGATGGAGGGTTTTACTCTCGGAATTGCAATTGTTATTGCACTTCAACAAGCCCCGACTGCACTGGCAACTCCATCAATTGATGGAGGCAGAACAGTTGCAACGGCTTGGCGAACAATTCGTGGCGCAATCGAAAATGGGCTGCATTATTCAGCGATTTCAATAGTAATTTTGGCGCTAATTATTAAATTTACCTACCCAAAACTTGCCCATAAATTTAAAATTAAGATACATATTCCAGCGAGCTTCTTAGCGATAATCATTTCATCTTTAGTTGTATTCATATTTGGGATTGACGTTCCAAAAGTTGGCGACCTACCCAAAGCTATTTTTCACATGCAAAAGTTTGAATTATTTGGACTTGGAACTTATGAATTGATTACCGCCGTGATTGCGATTTCCGCACTTGCTTCAATCGAATCTCTGCTTTCAGCTAGAGTTGCAGACCAAATGGCGCACATTCACGATGATGAACACAAATACAAACCTAACCGCGAACTATTTGGGCAAGGTTTAGCATCAATGCTCTCATCACTTGTTGGCGGCATGCCAGCAACGGGTGCCATTGCGCGAACCGGTGTTAACATAAGATCCGGCGCGATTTCAAGATTATCGGCAATCTTTCATGCTGGTTTCTTACTTTCAGTCGTTCTTGTTTTATCACCAATCATTTCAAGTATTCCTACATCAGCTCTTGCCGGAGTCCTGCTGGGAACTTCCTATCGCATGGCCAGTCCAGCAAATCTGCGAGAAATTCTGCGGACCACTCGCCTTGATTCTTCAATTCTTCTGATTACAGCGCTAATAGTAATTTTCGTAGATTTAATCTGGGGAATTGCAATTGGAACTGCGCTTTACTACGCAATTAAGAAATTAAAAGGAAAGAAAGTTAATTAAAGCGGAAGTAAGTAAATAATTAGCGTAATTGTTAAGGCCAAGGAAAGAGCTTGAGCCAAAATTGAGAGCGCCGTCTTCCGATCTGCTTTCCGATCTTGTTGCGAGGCTACTCTGGAAAGTTTGCCAAGTGAGCCAAAGTTAAATGTTCCCATAAAGCCAAATGCCAAGCAAAATTTGCGACGTGATTGTATGAAACCTACTGAGAAAATTAGCGCCGGAATAAAGACACTTAATCGGGCACTCTTTGCCGCGCTTCCTGATATCAATCCTGCGGTAGTTACAACAATTAGAACAAGGCCAATTAGCGCCACAAATTGTCTACGTCGAACTTCACCCTTGCCAATATTGCATGAACCTGCGATGTAATCCATATTTTCGAGTTTTTACTTAAACGCTTTCGCGGTCATCATCTGCAAAAACTTCATGATCGTCATCGCCGCTTTGTGCTACCCATTCAAATGCCGCCTTAATTCCGGCAGCGATAACTGCAAGAAATGTAAGTGTTGCCAATAGGCGTCGAATGGCTTTGATCATGAGATAAATCTACCTCAAAAAATAACTTGCTGTCCTCTTCTAGGTCAGCGACACAATCCGCGAGATGGCCTCTTCAATTATTTCCTCGCTCGTTGCAAAGTTAAGTCGCACGAATTGTCCGGATTCAGGACCAAAACTTATGCCTGAATTAAGGGCCAACTTCGCTTGGGTTAACAGAACCTCGCCGGGATTCTCGCCTAGGTTTAATGAGCTGAGATCAAGCCACGCTAAATAAGAACAATCAGGTATCCGATAGCCAACACTAGGCAACTTCTCGGTTAACAAGTGGGCTACAAACTTTCGATTGCTATCTAAAGTTTCAATCGCGTTATCTAGCCATTCCACACTTTCATAAGCAGTCGCCGAGGCTACTGCGCCAAAAAGCGAGGCCCGATAATGAACTGCATCTGGCATGGATTTTGCCTGCGCAAATTGTTTCGGATGGGCCGTGATGATAGTTGCGCATTTGAGACCAGCTAAATTCCAACTCTTGCTAGCCGCTGTGACACAAATTCCTACCTCTCGAGCAGTTTCACTAACGGCAAGAAATGGCGTGAACTCTGCTGCCTCATAAGTTAGTGGGGCATGAATCTCATCGCTAAAAATCATTACGCCATACTTCTTTGCAAGATCTGCAATCATAGAAAGCTCGGACTTCGTGAAGACTGTTCCAACTGGATTATGCGGATTACATAAGAAATGGATCTTCACGCCTCGTTTATAACCCTCTTCAATAGCGGCCAAATCTATTGTGAAGTGAAGTCCATCTTTCTTAAGAGGTGCATCATAAAGATTGCATTTCAACTCGGAAATCCAATTCTTAAAATTGTGATAAACCGGTGAGTTAATCATTATCAAATCGCCAGGATTCACAATCATGCGCGCCATTTCCACCATACCAACGCCAACATCTGTTGCTGTGAAAACTTGTGCCGGATCAACTTCCCAGCCCCATCGGCTCTTTGCAAATTTAGCAAAGTTAATTCCAAGTTCGGGTATTGGTCCAAGATACCCAGTATCAGAACCCGCAATCATTTCTCCGAGAACATCTCTGATCGGTTTGGCTATCTCAAAATCCATTTCAGCCACTGGCAGAGGTAAGACATCTGCTGGAAATTCCCGCCACTTAGTGCTTCTACGCAGATGTAATTCTGCGAGTGAAGCAGCTTTGAGTTTTGCCATTTGCTGGTGCGCTCTAACCCTTCCGAGTTTTCAAGAGACTTAATATTGATGTTGAAATTAAAGTTATAATAATAAAGCCCAGGCTAACTTGCAATGAGATATGGGGGATTGAAAAATCGCCGATGTGATCCCAGTGCTGGTTGTGAAGCGCTTCGATAATTAATTTGATTCCTATAAATCCTAGAATTGCAGAGAGACCTTCTGTTAAGTAGACCAATTTCGCCATGAGTCCACCAATTAAGAAGTAGAGCTGGCGCAGCCCCATCAAAGCAAAGATATTTGCCGTGACAATTATGTAAGGGTCCTTCGTTAGACCAAAAATTGCAGGAATCGAATCGAAGGCGAATAAAACATCAGTCATTGCAATTGCAACGAGCGCCAAGGCAAATGTTGATGCACCCTTATTGCGCAGATAGGTTATAAACCTACCCTCCTCCCACTCCTCCTCTTCGCTCTCTTTGATAAGTTTGAAAGCGGTATAAATTAAGAAAGCCCCGAAGAAGAAGAAGATCCAGGCGAATCTGCTAACCACAACTGAACCAACCGCGATGAATCCACCACGCATTAAAAGCGAAGCCGCAATACCGAAGAGTAAAACTAATTGTTCTTTCTCTTTAGCGACCTTTAACCTTGCAAGGATTAATACAAAGACAAATAGATTGTCGAATGAGAGTGAGTACTCAGTTAGCCAGCCTGCAAAGAATTCATTTTGCGCTTGAGTATCGGCCCACTGTCCTAGTGAAATGCCGAAGCCAACTGCGAGAGCTATATAGAACAGAGTCCAACTGACGGCAGTCGCTAGGGAAGTTTCAACATTGCGTTGTTTGTAAGCCATTGCAAAGTCAAAGATTAAAACTAAAGCCAGAACACCTATTGTTATTTCCCAAACACCTAAACTCATAGTTCGTAAAATACATTAGTTTCTTTAAAAAACACCATTTGCCGCGAAACTATGACTTAAATACGGTTCCAGTACTTGAATGGCAATCGTAACCATTTGGATTCTTGGCCAAGTATCTTTGGTGGTATTCCTCCGCTGGCCAATAAGTATGGGATTCGGCACTTTCGATCTGAGTAACAATCTGACCAAAGCCGTCAGCTGTTAGCAGTGATTGGTAAATATCCTTAGTTGCGAGCGCCTCTGTTAATTGTTCCTCTGCAGTAGTAAATATCGCGCTTCGATATTGCGTCCCAATATCTCCCCCTTGCGCATTTAGCGAAGTTGGATCATGCATTACCCAAAATTCTTCAAGTAATCTGCGGTAGGAAACTTTGGTTTGATCAAAGGTGACACAAACTATTTCGGCATGGTTTGTGACGCCAGTACACACTTGTTCATAATTTGGATTCGCGCGATTTCCACCCATATAGCCAACGCTGGTTTGGAACACGCCTGGCAAATTCCAGAATCTACGTTCGGCGCCCCAAAAGCATCCAGTAGCGAAATAGGCAATCCTCAAATTTGCAGCATCCAAATCTTCAGTAGCTTTCATTGTTTAATCATTTCAGATATTTGCAGGTAAAATTTGCAGGTAGAGTTCAATCACTACAATCACTCCGGATATTTGGTATTTACTAAATAGGCCCCCGTAGCTCAGTGGATAGAGCACCGCCCTCCGGAGGCGGGAGCGCAGGTTCGATTCCCGCCGGGGGCACAAATCACACAATCAAATCGCAAATGTCCTTGTTATGTCTGGCAATCCACGGGAGAATACGTCCTATGTAACGGGTAGTTAATACCTATTACTTCCCCCGATTTACGAATAATTCTTTAGAAGGAGCCCACGAACATGGATTGGCGCCATCAATCTGCTTGCCGCGATGAAGATCCGGAACTATTTTTTCCGGTCGGCAACACTGGCCCTGCCCTTGCTCAAATCGAAGAGGCTAAAAAAGTTTGTAATCGCTGCATTGTTAAAGAGCCATGTCTTGCTTGGGCACTTGAGAGTGGACAGGATGCCGGAGTTTGGGGCGGCCTTTCAGAGGATGAACGTCGCGCACTAAAGCGTCGCGCCGCACGTAACCGTGCTCGTCAGCTTGAAAATCAAAATAGCTTCTAAACTTTTTAACTCAAAAATTAAGAACTGCTTGGGTCTCACTACCAACACGGATTAATCGAATACTCCCCTTGAGTTCATTCTCAGTAAGAGTCTTAACAATTTGCAGCCCGAGGTTTGATGATTGATCCCAATTAAAATCTGTTGGAAGCCCAACACCATCATCGATTATTTTTACTTCACATTTATTTGAATTTCTCGAAACTTCCACACGTAAATTTTCACCTGAATTGGCAAGGCCATGTTCTAGCGCATTGTGAATTAGCTCAGTAATAACAAGGGCAAGTGGTGTTGCAGTCTGCGAATCAAAGGTGCCAAAGGCCCCAACTTTTTTGACATGAATTTTATGGGTGCTCAATTCAATGGCGTTGTGAACGATGCGATCATAAACCTCATCGAATGCCACCGATTCCGTAGAACTATTCGAAAGCGTCTCGTGGACTATCGCAATTGAGGCCACGCGACGAACCGCCTCTTCAAGTGCTGCTTTGGCCGTTACATCTTCTACTCGCCTTGATTGCAGACGAAGAAGTGCGGATACGGTCTGCAAGTTGTTCTTTACGCGATGATGAATTTCTCGAATTGTTACATCCTTTGTAACAAGGGCGCGATCACGGCGACGAAGTTCGGTGACGTTATGCAGCAGAACGATTGCACCGATTTGATCTTCACCAGCGACAAGCGGCATTACTAATAAATCAAAAATTCCGCTCTCATTCTCAAACTCTTCGCGGCGCAGATTCTTACCGCTCATGATGCTGGGCCAAGATTCATCAGTAGGGATACTCAAATTCGGCTTAATACTTTCAATCACATCGCCCAAAATATGACCCTCAAGTTCATCGCTCCATCCCGCACGATTAAATGCTGATCTTGCATTTGGACTTGCATAAGTTATTTGGCCAGATGCATCAAGGCGAATTAGTCCATCACCAACGCGTGGCGCAGATTCTGCGCGATAAAAATTATTTTGAATCGGAAATGTTCCTTCGGCAACCATTTGATAAATCTTGTGTGCTATCTCGCGATAATTTAGCTCTAATCGTGATGGCGATCGCATTAGATCTGCATTTCGGTGCCGAGAGATAACTGCTATAACTCGCCCATTGAAAAAGACTGGAACGGTCTCTTCTTTAATAAGTATTTCACCAAGAAGTTCCGCTTCAGAATCTCGGTCAATCTCCCCGGTAGATAACGAACCATCAATTCTTGGATTACTTCCCCAGTTAATTACGTTGCCGATTACATCATGGGCGAAAACTGTCGCAGCCGTTGTTGGGCGAATATGTGCCATTGCTATATGTCCATCAGGCCAAGATTGATAATCCTTGCGCTTAGGAATCCAGAGAATTAAATCCGCAAAAGATAGGTCCGAAAGTAATTGCCATTCCGCAAGGAGTTCCATCAATCGTGCGCGATCTTCAGCAGTCAGGGCAGTTTGGGATGCAATCATTTCATCTACTGATAACAAGATTGATCACCGCCTAATCCAGAGCTTAAAATGCGCTAATTAACTTCCTGTGCGATCCTACCAATCTCTGAGATTGCTTTGCCAAATCCAGTCTCCCGTTTGGTTGGCTCGACTAAGTTGGTATTAATCCGCTCATTCATGGGCAAGATAAATGATCTTTCACCATCACACATCTTCTTAAATCTATTGGCTAGGGCTCTATCCTCTCGAGTATTTCCGGATTGATTTAGGATATAAATAATTGGCAAATTTCGAAGTAGTACTGGGAACTGCGACATGAACTGTTCCAGTCTTATCAAACTCAAGCCATTTGATTTGCAGAGATAGATCAATGTGGTTGTTTCTTCTAGCGTCCTGTTGATAAATCCAGCTTGCCATCTGCGGTCATTGACTACTTCTTCCAGCGGCGGCAGAGGCCCAAGATCAACAACACTGATACGAGATGAATCGGCAATTTTTAGTTCAGTAGATTTCTCGTGCGATACCAAATTAACTAGATTTAAGTTCTCGCTATTCTTTTCAGCGCGACCAATAAAGTATTCAAGTGCTGGTGCGCGAATATCGGCATCATAGATATTTACGGTGGATTCGACCGCTAAATAATTTGCGATATTTAGTGCGACCGAACTTCTTCCCGGAGCCCCAACTGTGCCGGTGATCGTAATAACGCAAGGTTTGTGAACTTTAATTTGCTTGGTGGCCATATTCGATGTGGCGCTTAATTTATTATCAGTCGCCCCAAGGTCTATTGCCGATTGACCAACTCCTTCGAAAATAAGGGGTAGCCGCAGCTGGCCGCGGATATGGGTCATTAACTTATGTGAATTAGTTTCGATGTCATCGATGCAGATATGGGTAACTTTTGAATTCGACAGAGATTGCATGGTTTCTGAATCAAAATCTGGCAAATCGCTCTTGAAAATAACCACGGTTCGCAGCGCACCGCTTCTTGCTTCTAGAAATTCAACCAGACCAGACATATCAATAGCTCGGTAGATAATGCTCCAACCCTGGCTGAAGAGAAGTTGCGATACAAAATCCTCGCAGTCGGCATCACTAATAGCCGTTATAACTTGCAGTTGTGGAATTTCAGATCGCATCTCTAACCACCAATATTCTTGAGTTGTTGAGCGTTGTCAGAAGGGTTAAAACTTCCGGTTCTGGAATTTTAAGAACGATTCCTATATCCCCACCCATATCCCTTGATTTAATATCGATGCTCTCTACAAGAACACCCTCTGAAATCAATTCGGTTTTCCGGGCTTTCTGTGAATTTAAATCAGGAAGTGGCAAATAGTAAATATCTACGCTCTGACCTGGACTGAGATCACTTGGTAGATCATTTCTTGCAATCTTCATGGGGACGCTACGAATACTTATTCCAGAATATTTTGCCGATACTGCCGACGTTGGAATTAGTTCACCGCTAAGAATCCTTCTGGTTGCTGTTAAATCAATTATCTTGGAACTTACTGAAAGATATCTTGAAGCGTTGCTTGGTAAAAATACTTTCATCTCCTTGATGTTCGCCCTATTTATTACATCGCCCGCAACTAAATCCTTGCTCGCAGACCAGACACTTACCGATCTATTTGCTTTGCCGGTAATTGCAAATGCTGCAAAAAGTGAGAGAAGCAACAGCCCAATTGCAAAGTAAGTTTTTGCAGTTGCCCGTTTTAGCGCGATCTCCCTTATTGATTCAATATTTAGGTTTTTTAGATTATTTATATTTCTCATGGCTATGGATAACAAAACACTTCCATTTTGAATCTAGCTAATCCACAGAAATACGCTAGGTAGGTATCGCCTGCAGAAGGCCAAATTAATTCATCCTTTAGGAGGAGGTCTGCTGAGAACTGAGAAACCAAAGTTGCGCCATGGAAACTAAAACTGGAACAGAAACCAAAACTGGAACGGAAGTAAGAACAACTTCTTTTCAAATTCGCAACTACGGAACCCCTGGATCTCCTACTCCTATTGATCAATCACTTTGGAAGCATCCGATGCTTGCTCTTTATCTCCAACCCGAAGTAAAGGAAGCAAAAGAGGCGCCAGTAGTTCCAGCAAAGTTATATCTAGTACCGACTCCCGAATATTTTGGCAGAGGGGTCGAGAACTTTTCTGATCCAGATTTCTTGGCAAAACCTTCACCACTTTCCGACCTTCCGGAAATTCAAGAGTGGGTCACTAAATTTGCATTAAGTGTCGTTGAAATATGGGGTGGTCGTAGATCAGCTAATCAACTTGCAAGATGGTGTCACAGGCAAGTGCATCAACAATTATTGAATAAATCATCCACGATAAAAGTTGCACCAAAGATTCGCAAAATTTATATCAGTCAGCCTATTGAAGGAGTTGCCGAGACAACCGTGACACTTCGAATTGGAGAGCGCGTTAGATCACTGATACTTAGATTTGAAGGCGTAGATAAGAGATGGCTCTGTACTGAACTAGTGCTTCTCTAGACTTTAATGAGAATTAAGCAGCACCGTGGCAACGCTTATATTTGCGACCAGAACCGCAAGGACAAGGTGCATTTCGAGAAGTTCCACCGGTTGAAACCGCACTTCCATCTTCATCTGCTGCAGAATAACGAAGTTCGTTCTGTGGCTTAATCGCCGGACTTAAACCCTTTGCTTCAACGCCACCAGATTCTTCTTCGACATTTACTTCAACATTAAATAGGTAACCAACAAGTTCTTCCTTAATTGCATCCATCATGGCTGCGAATAAGTCGTAACCCTCTTTTTGGTATTCAACAAGTGGATCTCGTTGTGCCATTGCGCGCAATCCGATTCCCTCTTGCAAGTAATCCATTTCGTAAAGATGCTCGCGCCATTTACGATCTAAAACAGAGAGCAGAATCTTGCGCTCTAGTTCGCGAGTAACAGTTGGGGTTAAATTCTCTTCTCGGGCTTCGTAGGCCTTTTCAACATCTGAAAGAACTCGATCCAAGATAAATCCTTGATCAAGACCAGAACGTCCCCCAACTTCGGTAACTAATTCTTCTACGGTGAATGAAATTGGATATAAAGCTTTGAGAGCTGTGTGAAGGGTGTCAAGATCCCAATCTTCGCCAAAACCTTCGCTTGTAGCCATTTCAACGTAGGCAGTGATTGTGTCGCCGATAAATGTTTTTACTTGCTCTTGGATATCTGCGCCTTCAAGCACTTCGCGACGTTCGCTATAAACGACTTCGCGTTGGCGATTCATTACATCGTCATACTTCAAGACATTCTTACGCATTTCAAAGTTAAGTGATTCAACTTGGGTTTGAGCAGAACGAATTGCATTTGAAACCATCTTAGATTCGATTGGAACATCGTCTGCAACGCCTGCAGCACCAAGGAATCTTTCAACAATTCCAGAGTTAAACCGGCGCATCAAATCATCTTGTAGTGAGAGGTAGAAACGAGATTCTCCTGGGTCGCCTTGGCGACCAGAGCGACCGCGAAGCTGGTTATCGATACGACGAGATTCATGGCGTTCAGTTCCAAGAACATAGAGTCCGCCAAAACCAACAACTACTTCATGCTCCTTTGCAACTGCAGCCTTCTGTTTTGCTAATTCATCAGCCCATGCAGCTTCATAATCTTCTGGTGTTTCAACTGGACTCAAGCCTCGACGTTGTAATTCGAAGTCCGCCATAAATTCTGGATTGCCACCAAGCATGATGTCAGTTCCGCGGCCAGCCATATTTGTTGCAACAGTTACGGCGCCAACAGTTCCTGCACGAGCGATGATTGCTGCTTCACGTTCGTGTTGCTTTGCATTCAAAACTTCATGCGGAATTCCGCGCTTCTTAAGCAATGATGAAAGTTCTTCGGACTTTTCAACAGAGACAGTTCCAACCAATACTGGTTGGCCCTTCTTATGATGTGCCGCAATATCTTCTGCGGAAGCAATAAATTTGGCAATTTCAGTCTTGTAAATTAAATCTGGTTGATCTACGCGTTGCATAGGACGATTCGTTGGGATTGGAATAACACCCAGCTTATAAATCTGCATAAGTTCAGATGCTTCTGTCATTGCTGTTCCAGTCATGCCGGAGAGCTTCTCGTATAGACGGAAATAGTTCTGCAGCGTGATTGTTGCAAGGGTCTGATTTTCATCCTGAATTTCTAGGCGTTCTTTCGCTTCCAAAGCTTGGTGCAAGCCTTCGTTATAGCGACGGCCCGCAAGCATGCGGCCTGTGTGCTCATCAACGATCAGGAGTTCACCGTTCATAACTACGTAATCTTTATCGCGCTTAAAGAGTTCCTTGGCGCGGATACCGTTATTCAAATAGCCAATCATTGGGGTGTTTACAGATTCATAAAGATTTTCGATTCCAAGAAGTTCTTCAACCTTTGTTACGCCAAGTTCTAGAACGCCAACAGTGCGCTTCTTCTCATCAACCTCGTAGTGAACATCGCGCTCAAGTTTTTGTACAATCGTTGCAAATTCTACGTACCACTTGGTTGGTTTATCTGCAGGTCCGCTAATAATCAAAGGAGTACGAGCTTCGTCAATCAAAATTGAATCTGCTTCGTCAATGATTGCGAAGTTATGTTCACGTTGCACGCAATCTTCTAGCGTCCAAGCCATGTTGTCGCGGAGATAATCAAAACCAAACTCATTATTAGTTCCATATGTAATATCTGCGGCATATGCTTCACGACGTTCCGTTGGTGACATATTCGAGAGAATTACGCCGACTTTTAGTCCAAGGAATCGGTGGATTCGACCCATCCATTCACTATCGCGCTCTGCCAGATAATCATTAACGGTTACAACGTGAACACCTTTACCAG